>JGI24891J29808_1000799_pt1 | contig 10591 bp, 14 predicted proteins | sample FreactcultuFSWF8_FD_29808 | JGI IMG/M metagenome (IMG submission 29808) | reverse complement strand
CGTCGTTTGAACGGTCATAAACGATTGATTCGCGGAAATCATGATATTCACTCAGACACACTATACCGTGAAGTTGGTTTTGAGCAAATTCATGGTGTTCGGGTGTTTGTGGATCAGTGGATTCTCTCTCATATCCCACTTCACCCGGACTGTGTGACTGAGCGTTTTCGTGTGAACATCCACGGCCATCTGCACAGTAACCGAGTTATGAAGCAACAAATTAATGGCATTGGACCGCTGGTTATCGATCCAAGGTATATCAGCGCATGTGTTGAGTTAAACGACTATACACCAATCAGCTTTGATGAAATAGAAATAAAAATCCAAAAGCAGTTTGATGAATGTCATTATGCACCTGTTGGTAAGGCTTGGGGCAATGGAAGTGGACCTGGCTAAAAAATTGTTGACATGGGTTTTTGAATCTGTTATTGTAATCACATGAAACAAAAGGAACAGAATATGAAAAAAGGCTATATGTTGGAAAAGATGCTTCATCTTATGGTATCAGCACATTCTGGACAATTTGATAGAGGTGGTCAACCATACGCGCTGCATCCTCTTGCTGTGATGCAAATGACCAAGAGCAAAGATGAAGAGATTCAGTGCATTGCTCTTGGTCATGATGTAATCGAAGACACCAAGATCACGTTTCAAGACCTTCGTGAACAGGGAATGTCTGAACGTATCATTGAAGGTATTCGGGCGCTAACTAAGATGCCGGGACAGACCTACGATGAATACAAGAAGGTCGTGTTCGCTAATCGTGATGCTATGATTGTCAAGATGGCTGATCTTCGTCACAATACTGATATTCGTCGCCTCAAAGGTGTCACTGAAAAGGACCTCGCCCGTATGGCGAAGTATCAGATGTTCTATCTTGAACTGAAAGCACGTTTGGAGGCTTGGGGCAATGGAAGTGGAACAAATTAATGATTGACTGGTCAGAAATGTTGAGTGTACGCAAACCAACCGCAAAAGAAAAGTCACTTTATAATCGTTGGCGACTATACTTTAAAACTTGGTGTCCGGAATACGATGAAGAGAAGATTCACAAATATTGCTGTCGGAATGCGGAAGTAGGCGAGGAACCACCAAATGGTCAATAAATTTTTCAACAAAACATTAGATATTGCTCTTGCAAAAACCGGTGAATCCGCGGAACTAGCATATGCTATCTATGGATTACTCGAAGGAGATGATCCTGAATATGCAGCGCAACTGCTAGAAGAATATGGGTATACTGACGAGAACGGCGAATGGAAGTATGACGAAGATTAACAAAAAAGCAGCATTTGCAACCATCAGGTTTTGGTTGGCGTTCATTTCTATCGCCTCTGCTCTTTTTATTATTGCTACATATCCTAATATTGCTATGCCTTTTGTATTGATATTTGTGTTTATTTTTGTTACGTATGGGGTATACAAGATTAACGATAATACAGATTATAGCGATCCCTTCATCTAAGGATTAGTGTTTTGAATATTTTCTATGTAGATTCTGACCCTGTTATCGCAGCACAATCTCTTGTTGATAAACATGTAATCAAGATGATTTTAGAGAGTGCCCAACTACTATCTACTGCACATCGCCTTCTAGATGGCAAAGAGTATGTTGGCGAATCTAAGTCTGGTCGCAAAGCAAAGCGTTGGTCTCTAGTTGATGGTCGAGATGAAGTTCTATATTCTGCTACTCACACAAATCATCCATCGGCGGTGTGGGTGCGACAGTCTGTGGAAAACTATAACTGGCTCGTTGAACATATGTTTGCTCTTGGCAACGAATACACTTATCGTTATGGCAAAAAACACTTGACCATTGAAAAGTTAGGATATCAGTTGCAGTCTCCTCCATTCAATCTTAAAGAATGGGACATGACTCTTATGCCTTCATGTATGCCGGAAGAATGTAAGATTTCGGATGATCCTGTGTTGAACTATCGCGAGTATTATCGCAAAGGTAAGGCAAATCTTCATCAATGGACCAAACGTGAAGTGCCAGTTTGGTTGTAATAAATACTCTTAAAAGGAGTATGACATGACAGCCCAACAAGGATTTCAATACGAAATAAATGCATCCGATCTGTTGAAAAAATACGGATTTGTGCCTAGTAACTTCAAACCAGCCGGTGCCGGACACGATCAACCCGATCTAATGCTTCTCTACAAAGGTAAAGAGGCAGGATGTGAGTTGAAGATTTCCGCCGCTTCGGCTGGTTCTTTGGTTTTAAAATACAACACAAACAATAAATCAAATCCTTGGGGGTTCTCTGATATATCTGAACAAGATGAAGAAAAGGTTTTCATAAAAAATCTAGCAAATGAGATTGGACTTTTCGATCTGATCAAAAAGAATTGGAAAGAAGTTCCTTATAAAAGAGACAAAGATGCTCTCTGGATGGCCACTGCGGGTAAACTATCAAAAAAGCAAGTCTACGAAAGAGACCGCGACACCTTCAAAGATATAAGAGGTGAAATTCCTGCCAGTAAAATTGAAGATTATTATAACAAGAAGAACACATACTATGTTAATGTGGGAACACACGGATTTTATCTGATGGGGTCTAGAAATCCATTAAAACTAAAAGACGTTCCAAGATTTGGTTCTTCTGCTAAAGCAACATATAGAGCAAGAGTTCAATATAAGGGGTCTGATAACTATCAGTTTACTTTTGAAATGCAATTCTCTATAAAATCAAAGTCTACTTACAACATTGCGCCTGTTGATGGTAAGTCTGTGAAGATACAAGAGAGTAAACTTAACTTGTCTTGCTTTATATAAATACAACATAATCCAATAATCAAGGCATAATGATGATAAACTTCCTATCATTCCTATCAGAAGCAGTAGAACACGTTGGTGGTATCCAACATATTGAACACCCTTCAGATCGCACATTTGATGGTAAGGATGCTGCACAACATGCGGTCAATACATTGCGGGGCGCCGCTACGGGATCATCACCAATATCTCGTAAGATTGATGATAAGATGTCTTACAATGTTATCAAGACACCAGATGGTCGTGTAGGTGTAAAGTACAAAGGTGCTGGTTCACATTACAACTTCACATCCGAAGACGTTGATACACAACATGGGCACAAACCATATCTAGCACATCCACTGAAGTTACTACTAGAGCATCTACCTAAGGTATTACCTGATCGACCAGGTGAATATCAAGGCGGTTATATGAGCGACCCATCTATGAGAACTATCTCAAATGGTCGTATCTCTCACCAACCAAATACAATCGAATATTCTGTACCAACAGACACAAAAGAAGGGCAGAAACTACGCAATTCTAAAGTCTCTACAGTTATTCACAGCGAACTTACAGGTCCGAACAGGGAAGCACATCCTGTTACGGACCTTTCTGAGTTTAAAGAGCATCCAGATGTTCACATGGTCAGTCATCTAGTTTCACATGATGAACAACATGGTATCGATCCTGTTGCAAAGCGTCAAGCATTGTCACATCTGGATCGTGCTGAAAAACTCATGAAGAATCATACCTATGATCATTTGTCCGGGCATGAGATTCCACTTCGCACTTATATCAACTCAACTGTATCATCTGGTGAAGAACCAACGGTTGAAGGATATAAAGCACATCTTGCACGTTCTCATCAAAAGAAAATTGATGCAGTCAAGATGCAAAAGACCAAAGATGCTAAGACGGCTGAGAGAGATGCGGCATTGAAACATGTTGAAGAGAATGCAAAGTCTTTTGATAAATCACTAAAGATTCATGGGCACGTTCAACAAGCCACCAACATTCTAGCAAGAGCATTATCAAAGACTGCACATGGCGGATATGGTCATGCGATTGAAGGCAAAGAAACCGGACCAGAAGGTTTCGTCTCGGGCGGCCTAAAGATTGTTGATAGAGGCGAAGGCGGATTTTCACAGGCTAACCGGGCGCGAAGTGCTATCCTCCGAGCGTCACCAAAACTAACAAAGATGGTTTCATAACATGGGCGATTTTTACGACAAGATCACAAAGAGAATCGAAGCCGCTAAAGGCACACAGTCTGCTATTCAAGCAGGATCGACAATGACGGGTTCTCAACCAAATCAGATACTCATCAATCCAGACGTTCAACTTCGTACCGAATCTGCCGATCCTGATATGTTTCGCAAGCATCACACACTGTTCTGGGGTCGTGCTAACCCACCACATGCTGGGCACGAGGCTGCATATGATGTTGTTAAGAAAACAGCAAAGAAGAATGGCGGTACTTCATCGATGGTTCTTACACGATCACAAGATCCAAAGAAGAACCCCTTGACACCAACACAAAAGGAAGAACATGCTAAGGCATCCTTCCCTGATGTAAATACTTTTGTAACAGATAAAGATCATCCTACACTAATGCATCACTTGTCAAAGTTACATGAGAATGGTATTACCGATCTACATCTTGTTGCTGGTTCAGATCGTATTCCGGAATATCAAAGGTTGCTTGATCAATACAACGGTGTTCATGGCAATCATGGTTACTACAACTTCAAGAAAATCAACATCCATTCGTCTGGTGACCGCGATCCGGACGCGGAAGGTGTTGCTGGTATCTCCGCGTCGGTCATGCGCGCACATGCTGGTGCTGGTCGCCAGAAAGAGTTTGAAGCTGGTGCGCCATCTGCAATGAAACCAGAACAAAGAACAAAAATGTATAATGACGTTCGTGAAGGCATGGCTGCCGGCAAGGGCAAGAAGGGTCTGAAAGAAAGCATGGAAGACTGCGATATCTGTGGTAGAACAGGATGTTTGGTACACAGAAGAAAGTATTAATCATGGATCCAAGAGTATTCAAACCCAAGTTACCTCATGTACTAAAGACCGGTTCTGTTGGCAATAATCCTGGGTTTCAGAGCAAACCTCGTGTTTCAGAACCCGCGATGGCAGTAACTAAACAAGAGCGATCTATTAAAAAGAAAATAACAGGTACAGATATTCGTGCAGATCATTCATACGGCGCACAACCAACTAAAGCCGATGCAGTGACAAACCATCTTAAAGATCAACAACATGCTTTAAAGATTCATAAACAGAACTTTGCCAATGCTGCTCGTGCTAAAACTAATCCTGCAAAACCACATAATCCACAGAATGCTGGAGATAAAAATCCACTTTCTGTATTCGAAGACGTTAAACCAAAGAAGTATAAAAAAGCACCAAACTACAAAGATAAACAAATCATGGGTCTGAATGCTACTTTTGGTGGAAATAATCAAAGCCAAGGAGATACAACAGGCGTGACTACAAATCCATATGAAAGCACCCGATATAACATTCCTTTTGATCGTGTTGGCGCGAATAATAAACCTATTGGTCTAGACAAAGACTTGGAATCAAAAGATAACACAAATCAACTGAAGCGCCGCAAAGCGATGAAGTTGGTTAAAGCATATGTTGATGAAGAGGGTATCGGCGGCGAGGGCGTTTCTGGTTCTGGTTGGGGAGCAGAGAATGCTGGTGATCCAGGCGCCTCTGCCAGTGGTGGGCAGAACTATACACTAGCAAAAAATGCAAAGCCTAATAACTACAAGAAAGCCAAGACATTTAAGGCCATGAAAGAATCGCTTTTTTCTGAAATGGGTTTCGATGGCATTTCTGGCGCAACTGATGCAAGCCCAAATCAGGACGAAATAAATACAGGTACTATCGGTCAGCCATTGACGATTGACTCAGCCATCAGTAACGAGAAGCGCAAAACAAAGAAAAAGTCAGTCAAAGAGGAAATTGAAGTATCACTTGGAACCACAGGTAAACGTAAGAAAGTGTTTTCGTCAAAAGTTGCAGTTCGTATGGCGGATGGTTCTATTAGATCATTACCACCAGGTAAAAGTGGAAGTTCAGGGCATTAATAATGAAAACATACCTAGGATACATTATCGAAGAAAGTGAAGTTGCTTCTATTCCTGCTGGTCCACAAGGGCAGCAAGGGCAACCACAACCTAAGCAAAATGTGTTAAGAAATCCTTCACTAATGTACAATGACAGAAACGTTGCATATAATGCAGCCCAAAAGATGGCGTCAGAACAAACTGATCCAAATGACCGTGCTTATATTCTAAGTTATCGCGATTACCAACAAGCACATGTTAAGCAATTTGTTGTGATATATAATAAGACTTTACTTTCACAAGCACCCGACTGGAAAGAAAGAGGTTACTCTATTATTGGTTGGGTTTCGATGAAAGACGGTAAAGTAACCAAAACGCCTGACGGCAGATATGTAAAGGAACAACAATGACCGATCTTGGCGATTCACTCCGCGCAGTATTAGCAGACACATTTGCATTTTATTTAAAAACTCATTTTTATCATTGGAATATCGAAGGTCCAGATTTCTATGAGTTTCATAAGTTCTTCAATAAACTATACAATGAGGTATGGGAAGCAGTTGACGCGGTAGCAGAACATATTAGAGCAATTGATGAATATGCTCCTGGTTCATTTGGTCGATTCTCAAATCTAACTTCTATTCAAGATGCTACAACTATTCCAATGTCATCTGGGCATATGGGGGTTGATATGGCAGAACAACTCTTAGAAGATAATGAAATTGTTATTGGTGCATTGAAAGAAGCATACCATGAAGCCGAAAAGTCAGGAGAGATTGGTATTAGTAACTTCCTACAGGATCGCATCGACATTCACAAGAAACATGGTTGGATGCTGAGAGCAACGATTAAAAATCGATAATCGTTTTTTATAAATATAGAAAAGAATCTTATAGGAGCAACTGATGCCAATCAATAAAGATACACCAACATCTGAAATCATTGATGACTTTGTACATTCAAAGAACCCAAAGTTTAAGGGTAAGTCAAAGGCGGAGCGTATCAAACAGGCCGTTGCTGCTTCTTATAAAGTTCACGGCGAAGAGGTTGAGGAATCAAACAACACACCATATGTGAAAAAGAGCAAGACAAATCCAAATGCTTGGGATGCAATGAACAAGCATGGTAAGGTTAAGACCTTTGGTGCAGAATTTAAGGATGCCGCAATGCGTCATGCTGGTATCGCTGAAGAAACAGAACTAGACGAAGCCCGAGGTTCTAGTTATCCTTTATATCACAAGTCTTATACAGATGCAATCAATCATGCAATTGCACATCATAAAGATTTACATGTATCCGACGAAGATAGAATGCATCATGTCGGTATCATGTCTAAGAAGCCAAGTGAAGGCAATACGACTTTTGTAAATCTGCCAGCAACACACCGTACTAATGGTAAACCACACATGATTCACATTCAGGTGTTCAATAGAGGTAACAGATCATCACATCCTTTTGAGTTGAACACGTATTCGAGTGGTATGGGACGTCTTCATAAAGAAGAAACAGAACTAGACGAAGCCCGTGGTCGCCCAAAAAAGGATCTTGGTTACACAATCAATCCTAATAATAAGGAAAAGTTGTACCACGATAATCCTGAACATATGGATCGCATTCGCAGACTTCGCAAGAATGGTGTCCTGCCGCCAGAGCAACACGCGCCATCAGAACACATTATCAATCGTCTAAGACAGGCTTCTACCAATCAAACTGGTGGTCAAGATATCAAGTACGAGAATGGCAAGACACATCATGTCTCGGGTTCTATGGCATCAAGAACACTAGATCACTATAATGGTCTATCAAAGCCTGCTGATAAGGAAGCATTTCAATCCAAGATTCGTAAATCACATGAAGAACACAAATCAGCCATAGAGGAAGAAGTAATGTCAGAAGAAACAAAAGCAACACTTTGGGGCGTAAGTGCAACAAACAAGTTCCGCACACTTGATGAAGAAACACAGTTAGATGAAATATCGAGTAAGACCCTGCGTTCTTATAAGATCAAGAATGAGGCTGACAGAGAAAAACTTGCAGGTGCTATCGGCATTTCTAAAGATGGTAAAACAGTAGGTGATAAGACGAAAGAAAAAAATAAACTAGACAGTCGAATTAGAATGGATTACTTGGCCAGTAAGAAAACTTATCCTAATATTGGTTGGGATAAACCTGCTAAAGTAAATGCTACTGAAGAAAACATTTCAGAATCAAACGAACCAAAGGTAACACCTTACACTGCTGCTAATCGCTACCATGCTGTTGAGTCTGCTGTTCGTGATATCATGTCACAGAATCAGAATCTAAAGAAGATCGCCGAAGAAGAAACATTCCGTAGAAACAATCCAGGTCTATTCAAGGATAAATAAGTGCCTATTATAGCACACAATATTGTTATCACGAACAAACAGGAAGCCGTGCCTAAGATAAAGCACCAAGAAGAGGTGCATCTAAAGGTATCGGCTCCTCCTGTAGTTCACATAACGGCTAATGTTGCTGTGGTGCAAATCCCAGACTTTGTTGAGAAGCCATCTGACTACGTTTCGAGCATGTTTCATTTGCATAAATAGATAAATAATCAGAAAAAGAACTCGCAAGGAGAATACGAATGTCTTTATGGAAATCAACAGATCAAGCAAACTCTGCACCAAAGTTTTATGGTGTTACTGCAAAAGATAAGGCTTGGGCACAGCAAGCAAACGTCACTACAACTGGAACATTCACTCAAGGTAGTAATGTCATTTCTTCAATGGCATCAACTGTAGGTGTTGCAGTCAATCAGTTAGTCATTTCAAACACTGTACTGGCCAACCTATCATCGGGTGCTATTGTTACAGGCATCATCAACTCAACCGCAGTTCAAATGTCACAAACATTTTCTGGTACAACTGCTGCTGCTGCAAACATCACATTCGATTATAACCACGTAACTGGTTACAATCTATACAATAACAGTACACCAAATGCATTTCAGAACAATCAAGCACTTGGCGTATTCAATATGTTGAATATTCCAAACTATGTTACTGTAACTGCAAACACCATTGCTGGCAATAACGTTCTAACCAATCCAACTCCAGCATTTGCAAATACACAGACAGGTACTCTTTCACAGGGTAATGCGATTATGACCGGTCTAACATCAACCGCAAATATCGCTCCAGGCATGGCAATCTATGGTACTGCCGCAAACACAACTGGTGGTTCACCAGTTTGGTCAAACACTGGTTCATATGCTGTTGTTGCTAACGTAATCAACTCAACCGCTGTTCTATTAAACACAACATCACCACTAACAAACGCATCAGCAACATTCTTCTTCTCAAAGATTGCACCAGGCATGGTTGCTTCTGGTAATAACTTGCCAGCACTACCAACACTTTATGGTACAACTTCAACAAACACCGCCACGATCACCGGTACTATCTCAAATGGTACAATCGGATCAAACGGTAATATTCTAAACGTCACTGCATTCACTGGTCCGGCACTTGCTATTGGCCAAGAACTACTCGCTAACGCAACTCTTGGTATTGCAAACGGCACATATGTTGTTTCATCAACTGCACAGAATGGCATTGGTAACTACGTTCTAAGCGGCAACTCAATCTCAAACGGTGCTTCTGGTGCAACTGTTACAATGTCAACAGTTCTTCCTAAGGTTGTTGCTGTCAACGCTACTACAGTTACACTATCATCAAATGCATATGCAATTGGTTCTGCCACTGGTAACACCGTAAACTTCTCAACCTACGAACAAACAGTATTTGGTCATAGTCAACATGCTGGTTGGTCGGAAGTTCGCTGGGGTTCGGGTCCAGTTACCACATTCAGTGTCAACTCAACTCCAACTTCAGGTTATGCTAACGGCGAAACAGTTATCGTATCTGGTGGTTCTGCTAATGCTCTTGGCATTATCACAACTAACGCTGGCGCTGCTGGTTCTGGTGCTAACATTGCTTCTGTTGCGGTTGCCTATCCAGGTGCTGGTTTCACCAACACTTCAGTTACTTCACTAACCTATCAACATCAATTACACGTTGCTAACGTAACTGCAACTGGTACACCTTCTGGTTATGTCCCAGGCGATAAGGTTACTGTTACAGCAACATTTGCTCTTGCATCATTCACCGGTGTTATTGCTTGTGGTATCCTTACAGCATCATCAGTAACAGGTACTATTACAATTGGTAATATCATCACTGGCACAGGTGTTGCTACAGGTACACAGATCCTTGCACAGTTATCAGGTACTCCTGGTGGTTCTGGGACATATGTTGTAAGCAATAGCGTAAACGTTGCTAGTGCTTCTATGACAACATCCGGCCAGATTGTTGCCGCTACTGCATACATCACCTCAAGTACTGTTGCAAATGGTGCTATCGTAATCGCAAACCCAGGATTGTTCACATCTGGTCTAACTGTTGCCAATCTTGTATTCACATACTCAAATTCGAGTGGTGGTACGGGAACAGGATCCGGCATCACATTCTCTGGTTCATTTGGCGCAGCATCATCAGGCGCACCACTAAACGTTACACTTGGTGGTCGTTCTGGGCGTACATATGTTGAAACACTAGTTGCTTTAACTGGCACTTCACCATATGTATCTGAAAACTCTGGTGATAATGGCACATTCCCTAACTCATAAATAATATTATAACAACAACACACTAGGGTTTTGAATATGTCAAACGGTCCGATTAAAATTACACAACTACCTGTTGCAACGTCAACAAATCCTACA
>JGI24891J29808_1000798_pt1 | contig 10613 bp, 18 predicted proteins | sample FreactcultuFSWF8_FD_29808 | JGI IMG/M metagenome (IMG submission 29808) | reverse complement strand
CTACCTGTCTGGGGCAGAATTCCACCACCTATAGCCATATTAGCTCCTTAAAGATGGGCATCTCTGCCCTGACAAGTTACACCCTCTTTTACAAACCGATTGGGCGTTGTGGTTTACGCAAGTCTGCGAAAGCCTTTACCGCCTCTTGCTGCGCTGCCCCTCTTGGGTCTTTCCAGAATTTGCCAAGGTCGAACTGGCGAACTGCGGAAGGATTGAACCCGCTAGGAGTAGGCTTTGCAGCCTGTCTCATGTATTCAAAATACTCGGCAGCAGTGTCGTGACTTGGAATCTGCTTTTCGAGCATAAGTTTCTCAATTTCTGGTATATCTTCTTTTCTAACATTTTTGTTAGTAATAAGATTGTTTCTACGCTTTTCTAATTCAGACTGAGCATCTCTTTCTCTGAGCTTAGATTCCAAGGCTTGCACTCTTGCATCAGATGCACTAATGGCTCTGTTGGTGTGCTCCTCAATATCCAACTCAGGAATAGGCATCCCAGGCTTAATTTTTTTAGTCATCCGCAAGAAATCCTTGCGAGTGTCTGGATTTTCAGCAAGCGTTTGAGCCAGACTAGCTAACTCATCTCGTGCTTCAAGTGAAAGATTTTCTAAAGACATTTTGTTACCCTCTTACCGTTGTTATATAACTTTTTTACCGTCTGCTGGTTTCTCAACTCTCATGCCACCAAAGGCAGCTTTAGCAGCACCTGACAAACCACCAAACTGAGAATAACGTGGAGTGTTAACCACTACGCCATTTTTTTGGTTGTTGTCTGTAGGTCTACGGGGTTGAGAATTACCTCTTGGTTTAAATAAATCCATGATTTTTCCTTACATTGGGGGTGGGGGAAGCCCTGGCATACCACCAGGAGGGGGAGGCATACCACCGCCAGGCATTGGAGGTGGAGGAGGCATACCACCAGGAGGTGACATACCAGGTATAGGTGAACCAGCCATTGCTTTTCCTTCTGGAGTGCCACCACCTGCTTGCGGTAATGTCTGCAACATCTGTAGGATTTCTGACTGTTGTAATTCGTTTGTTTTGTTTTTTCTTGCACCAAGAATTTTATTGATTGCTCCGATAGCTGCCAAGGCTGCTTTGCCTTCTTCAGAATCAGAACCTAGTGCAGGTAAGGATTGCTCTAGTAAGTCTTGAGCCATACCTAAATTAATTTTTGCTGCCTCCTTAGAACCCATCTTAGGTTCAGGGGTAGACATTGGAGAACCCATAGGAGGTACTTCAGCATCAGACATGTTAGCGCCTGGAGGGGGTGCGTCAGGTGCGCCAGGCATAGGCGTACCAGCAGAACGACTGCCTTTCATTAACTCCATTAACTTATCTGACGGAACACTCATATTTACTCCTTGCCTAGTTTGTAACCACTTACAAACTAATTGTCAATAGGGTGGCAGTATTTTACGACATACTGCCAATGTCGGCATAATTACTTACGCTTGTGTTTGCGTGAACCACGTTTCATGGGAAGCTCCTTAAACAAACAATTTCTCATTAAGGGGAGAAACCATACCCTATCCTCTTTCAAGAATTACCGTCTGGTCTTGCGACCTCTTTTGCCGTATCTGTGCATCATGGTGTTATCCTTAATTAAGTTCTGGCGTAGTTGCGTTGCGTTCTACCGCCAGTTGCGTTTTTAACACCCGTTGTTCTCTGTGTCAAGCCTGGTCCAGAAGTTTGTTTACGCAGGGTGTCCGTGCTTACCCGTGGCTGGTCTGCCTTGGGGCTAACTCTTGCTCCACCTACATTTGTTGTTGCCATTATCCAACTTTCTTCAGGTCAGGTTTACCGTGTTCTTTGCTAGGAGGTTGTTGCGGTTGTGAGGCTTGTTTTTCCTCCATTTTCTTCAACCGTTCTATCAACTCCTCTTTCATTGGTGGCTCTATTAAATCAAGTAATGATTTTTTGTCAATAACCCCTGCTTTAAGAAGGTTAAACGCAAGCGTCCTTGTGTCTTCAGTAAAGATGGGCGAGTTAGAGTGACCGTCCACCTTAACCGTAAATTCTTTTGTAAATTGTTCCGCAATGAAAGGTACACCGTGCGTGTCTTTGAAGTGCGTATCATCATAAAGTTGCATAGCCTTTAAGTACAAGGTTGCTAACTTTTCTAATGAGTCTTCAATGATAAGCGCCCGCTTTTTAACTCTGGATGAACCCAATCTAGCCAGTTGACTTGCGTGTCCAGCAGAACGTACACCCGCCTCACCCTTACCCTGTAGAACGTTACCCACTCCTGATGCTTCTTCAAACATAGCATCTACCTCACGCAGTTCAGTAAAGAGGTCTGGTGGCATAGTGGGCGCTAACTTCTCTACTTTAGCGTTAGGCATGTCGGTAGATAAAAGACCTCCAGCTCGGTTCAAAGCGAAATTCTTTTCGTCCAAGATTCCCGTAAATCCTATTAGGGCGGTTGGAGGTGAAACTTGCTTGGATAACAGGTCCAGGATTTCAGTCATGCGCCTGTTACGCAACTGCTGCAAGTAGATTAACCGTTGTACTTCACTACCACCCCAGTAGTAATCATAGAGTGGGTTAGGACATATCTGGATGAACGGGAGTTCACCCTTGATAAACATTTCTTCCCCAGAGCGCTCGTAAATAATTACGTCTGGGTCTGCTTTTGTAACGACCGTGTAGTCTGCAATCTCGTCATTCCAACACCACAGTTCAGTCATCTCAACCGTATCTTCTGAGACTTCTGCTTTGTAGCGATTGCCACCTGCAAGGTCTAAGTTAACGTTACCGTATATGGTTGGGTTGGACTGGGAAATAATAATGCGCTCTAGACCGTTGGCTATCTCGGTCCTCTCGTGAGGCATAGAATTTATTTTGTGAAGTATCTTCTCTCTGTTGGGATGCTTGTACAGCCGTGCATACAACTCAGACTTGGTGATGTAGTATTTATGAATGATGGCTTCTTGCCTGTCTGTGTACGTTATGTCCTCACGTAACACACCCACCGTACCAGGTTCAACCATGTACGGGTGAATACCGTTGTTCATAATGAGCTTGACATACGTTGTTCCGTAGACAAGTGCCCAGGTGGTTGCAGTAGAAAATACTTGGTCAGCGTTGCTATTTAACCACTCGTTGTTTAGCGCTTTTGTAAGGGTTGGTATTTTTGTGTGTTCGTTTTCTGGTACTGAAGCGCCCAAGTTTATTGAAAAACGTGTGGTCTCAGCAGAGTAGAGGAAAGAAGTAACCTGGTCTAGGTGGGGGAAGATTTTGTTGTAAAGAGCAGGAGCTTCATCAGGACCGTTTCCAAACAAGTACCAATTACGCAGTGAGGCATAGTCAACCTTTCTGGAGTTGAGAGACACTTCGCATTTATAGATGAGGTCATTAAAGAACTCGTCTCTATCTAGCATCCCTTTTGGTATCTTCATTGTTACTCCGAACTTGAATTAATCTTAAGTCCCTCATGGTCAACCTGAGTCCCTGCACCAGGTCTTGGTGGTACAAATTGTCCTACACTTTTGGGTAAAACGCTAACAGCTTCGTCAGCAACGGGTTTAAACTGCCCACCCATGACGGATTTGAGGTTGATATTACCACCATTACCCCAATTCACGCCACCCAAACGTTGTTTAATCATTTCCTCCTCCTGTCTCTTCTGATGTTGGGCCATAGCAGCGCCCGCTTCATCAAAAGCCTTGTCAGAGAGCTTATTTTTACGTTTTAAGTACCCAGTTTGATGTTCACCCGCCTTTGTAGACTTAATATCGGTCATATCAAACTCTAAAGCCAGTTGTTTAAGGTTTTTATCGTTTTTCTTAGTGTTTTCTGACTTTATACCCACTGGTTGCAGAAATATCACAGATAAATCCCCCTGACAGAACTTTATGGGGCATTTAGCCTCCCTAGATTCAAATACACCATGCTCTGTACACATATAGTCTTTAAGAACGCCCATATTACCCCCTCTTTCTAAGTTTTTAACAGAATATTGTCGAAATTTGCGTAATCATGCCTATTTAGAGGCTTGCTTTGNACTTTAAACCCCCCGTTAGTAAACACCAACTTGTTCATTGGTATTACTGGGGGCGCAGGTTCTTTTCTGTAATCAGGATAAGTCTCNTTGGTATGTTTCTTCATTACCCGCAAGCGCCCCTCTTTCCAGTGTATGTAGGCTCTGTTAAGCCCTCGCTGGACAGATTCAGTCATAGGAAGTTTGTTTTCTTTAATGATGTAGAGGAACAGACGGTCAGATATACCCGCTATTTCACAGAAATTCTTAATAGATATGCCCCTATCCTTGTCATCTANAAATAGTTTTAGTTCTTTTTTAAGAGTTCGTTTGTCAAGAGGTTGCATCTTTCCCTCCNNATACGCCAATCATCTTTAAATAGTTACTGACATTCTTGCCTACCGCCAGTTGTTCAGGAGTGTAGGTGTCTTGTTTAACTGACATTTCTTTTGACAGGCGCATCCCTATAAGTCTAGGTTGTACTTGTTCTGCCCAGGCAATGGTTGCGAGTGCAGCAGCTATCACACGGTCATCCTTACCTCGACCAGGTGCACCTATAAATCCATTTTCACGGACTATACCCTTCATCTCTTCTAGCAAGTCCATGCTGAAAATGCCCATCATGCCCCTCTCAAAATAATCTTTCATGTAGGAGAGCATACGTTCTTTACTACTGGAGGTGGTCAGGAAGCCTATGGAGTTGGAGAGTCCACCCATAGTGTCGTTACGTCTCCAGATGTAGTTTTGCATACTACCGAGTACGTCCATCATATCTGTTGCCATCCTACCTTGCATAGCGGTGGCTAGGCGTTTGAGGTTTCTGAGTTCGTTGATGACGGCTTGTCCTGGCCCGTTGACTTCGAGGTTAAGAGTCGAATTTTTGTATGCTCCAGCAAGGTGAGCAATAACCCAAGCGAACTGGTAAGTGTTAAGCTCCGATGTGGCGAATTCAGCAACTTGGTCAAGTCCGTCTGCATAGACTCGATAGACTTGTATGCAAAATCTGTCAGCCCAGTCTGAGCTGCCGTAAGCTGGGTCTGCCCCGATAACGTAGTAGGCGGTATCAACGGGTTGTTGCCATATCCGTAGCGTTGCCAAACGGTCTGAGGACGGTAGGCACTCTGTGTCTTGGAAGAGTTGTCCAAAAGCATATCTATAACATTCGTACTCAAGGGTTTTGGCGTGTTTTGCTGCATCTGTGCACCTACTGTTAGAAAAGAAACTTGTACCCGTCATAACAAAGGCATAGTCCTCGGTAGGTGGNAATTCTTGGTACATCAACGTTTCATCTTTGATGCCTTCTGCCATCTTCCAACGCCACCAAGCCATCTGCCTGGAATTAACCTCAACACCNTATAACTTCTTGATTTCTCTAACCCATTCTTTTTCTTCAGGTTTGAGTTTACCGTCCCAGTAGACTTTGTACTCTTTTGTCTCTGGTCCTACAGAATAATACTCGTTACGCCACCATCCGCAAAATATGGCTCTCTGTGTTCTAGCCCTTTTAGCAGTCTTGTACATGTCGTGGAACATGTTAAAGCCCTGTGCAGTAGATTCAAAGATGTACAGGCGTTGGGGATTCTTTTCTGCAAGAGATGCTATCAAGGAGGCTAGACCCTCATCATTACCCCAGGAAGCCGTTTCAGTTGCGTGTAGGTANGTGATAGCNTTNCCNTGACCCAAGCGAGCTTTGTTACCAGCAATTTGATAAAAGATTCTTGACCTGTTTTTGAGGACCATTTGGTTTCTATTGTGGGCAACCAGTGGAATCTTGTATTCTTTGGGGAGACCGTCAATATACATCCCAAGAGTAGACCTAAACATGTCTCTGTTTTCTTCTGTGTCGCTGACGAGTGTGCCCTGCCAACCTGGGTGGGTAAACTGCCAATATAAATCAAGCGCCAGGGAAACAGTGGTAATACCGAGTTGTCTGCCTTTGAGAATAACAAAGAAATGTACATCTTCTTTCAACCCTTTATCTATTTCTTCCATGACATACGTTTGTGTTCCCAGGAGCTTACCCATTTTCTTGAGACCTTCTTCTTTTGTCTCAATCTTCAGCTCCGCACAGAACTTGTAAAACTTAGCCAGGTCAAAATCCATTAAGCCTCCCAGGGCATAACATTCCCATACTTGGCTTGCATGTGTTTGTGTCCTGCCTCAAAAAACTCTTTTGTAACGCTACCAGGGTTACCACCAAGTCTAAAGTTAAAAGTATGTTTCTTAGTTGTCCCGTATTTGGGGAACATCTGTTTAGCAACNCNGTAGAACTCTCTATCAGAACCAAAGCCAGGCATACCCAGTATTGCTGATATTCCNTTTAGTTTCTCTGTCCTCATGCCCCACATGCACCAGTCTACAAAGTTACAACCCTTGTTGTTCCAGTCCTCATGCAGGTCACCCAAGGCTTCACATCTATCGTTGAACAAGAANTNNCCGTCCTTGTCGTGTATCTTGCGTAGGCTATATGCCCAGTCGTTATCTCTGTTGATAATCTCCATCAGACTTGCTACGTGGTTGTGGTCAAACCAGTCATCATCNTTACAGAAGAATACTACGTCTTCGTTTATCAGGTGGGGGACTGCTGCCAACCATCTACGTCCATCTTTGTCAGGATAGGCTATAGGGGTTGGAAAGACACAGACATGTTGGTTCTTCTGTAGAAGCAGTCTGGGGAGCATACCGTTGTCGTACAGTAGGTAGTGTTGTACAGGATGTGTTTGAGCTTGCACGGAGGCTATACACTGGTCTAGCTCTGGTCTACCTTTGGTGACTGTGACCACTGCTGCCGTTAGTTTTCTTTTTATCATGGTTCTTGTATATCCCAGTTTGCAAAATGATATGCGATGTCTTTTCTTTTAGCACATCTTATTAATTCTTTGTAAAANACTTCTGAGTAAACCTCTGCCCACTCCTTTGCCAGTTTACGTTTACTCGCAGGACTAATGCACTGTATAGCNTTCCTCATTTCTGCCCGCAGTTTCAATCTTGAGTTGTACAGNTGCATCTGTATATCCTCTGTTGTATCCATACGCCAATACCTTACCCATGTTGTTGATTAACTCTATCCTGTAGTTCTCAGACGATACCAAAGCCTCTACCAGCATGTAGCAACGCTCTCTAAGCTCATCCTCGGTCATCCACAGTAATTCCGTCATCAGGATATTCTCCACACCCTCAAGAACTCACCCTCTGCTTTACTTGCAAACTTGTACCCTAAACGCTTACCCGCCCTGTAGTTGGCATTTAACACCTTTGCCCTAGCCCCCACAGGCACAGTAAAACTGTCCCCCACCTCCATCTCCTCGTAAGGATATGCGTACACCACTCTGGGGTTGGGCACTACTGTTCCCTTTTCTATCTCTAATATCTCCATATAATCATCTCCACCTATAATCTAATAATACCATAATCTAAGGAGCAGTCAATGTTAATCAAAACCTACAACGAATACCACCTGGGAGACCAGCTCATACACCTTAACTACTTACGTAAGGTTTGTCAGGAGAATCCAGATGTTGAATGTATTCACTACTGCAAACAAGAGTACCTACCGCAACTCCTCCCCCTGTGCGAGAACCTACCCATCACCCTACAAGACCTCCAGCACAAAGGAGATGCAGTTAACAGTTGGATAAATGCAGACGGATACTTCNNCCACTCCCCCCTAAAGCGCAACTGGGTAGCCTTTCACCTAGACTGGTTCTCATACCTCAGTAACCAACTAGACGTACTCAACCCCATGCAAAACCCAGATACCTTCCTCTTTGACTACCCAGAGTTAGCCAAGAAAAAATACCCCCACTACGACTACCTAGTCATTAACAGCGTCCCCATGTCAGGACAACTCCCAGACTACCAACCCTGGTGGTTCATAAAACTAGTCAACAAATATAAAGACCTGGGCTACTGCGTCATCACNACCCTCCCCACAGGCGCTTGCGAAAGCACCCTAGAACTCAACATGTCAGTCACAGACATAGGCGCACTCTCTAAATCCTGCAAATCCATAGTAGCCGTAGATACAGGACCCCTGTGGACAACCTACAACATCTGGAATAAAGAAGCTCACAGAACCGTATACGGAACTACGTCAGACGTACTACCGCTAAACACAATAACTAAACAAAGCCTAATATAGTAAATTTTTTATGGGGGGGGCTATGTGGGGGGCACGTACATCACACCCCCTAGTCCCCATCATCACCAAACGCACTAACAATACGGATAGCATAAAGATGATTGTGACCATACCCGAAGGCGTACTGAAGGCGTATAGGGCTAGAATATAGGCGTAACAAGGCGAACAAAGGGTGGAATACACCAATGCTCTTTCCTATTGTCTTAATGGTCCAATGTTATATATGGATAGATTAGAAGACACAATCTCACGTATTGTCTCAATAGGATATTTATATATATTGTAATCTTAATACAGTTTAAATACAATTTAATACTTTATTCTACTAGGGTTTTCACATTGAAAATAATTAAATATTTTTAAAAAATGTCGAATACTCGTTTACAATATGTATTAATACGTAAGAGATTACGTGTTAATTCCTAACTTAACTAACTTTCCTAAAAGAGGTTTTATATGTATCTATTTAGAATTCTTGCTTCTTTGGCTTTGCTTGCCAACTTTGCTTTTGCTTCTTATGGCTTCTTTGTACAAGAGAGCATCGGTTTAGGCACTTTCTTTATTGTGGCCTTCTTCCATGTTCTCACTGTGGTTATCGTTACACCTAAAGGAGAATAAATCATGAACGCACAACATGAACTAAAACTAGCATTAAAAAGCATACCTGAGGGCAAGCGAGGTCAAGCTATCGCATGGGCGCTCGACTGGTCAGGAGATGATATTTTTGACCTATTGTGTGACGCACTCACCGATTCTAATTTCCATGAAGAAGTCAAAGCTATCAAAAAAGCATATATGGAAACCATGCAAGTAAGCTAAGAGTCTAGCTAATAACCTCTAATGGGGGTTATTGGATAGCGCTCTTGCTATCGTCACTCTCCTAAGGTGCAATATATGATTCAGTTTAAGATTATTCCAATTGTCGACATGACCAAAAAGGCTGCAGCAACTGTTTGCGGCACTCTCACTCAAACTAGCAAGATGCCATGTAAGAGCTATTCTTTACCTACTGAGGCCTGTATTACTGGTTTTAAAATGTCAAAAATAGCTGGTTCAATATGCTCTGATTGTTATGCCGACAAGGGCTTTTATAAAGTATATGCAAATAATATTAAGCCCGCACAATTCTCGAGATTAGATTCTATTGACAATGAGTATTGGATAGCTGGCATGGTGGCACTAATAAGCCTTGACGAGTATTTTAGGTGGCATGATAGTAGAGACTTACAATCGGTGGAACACTTAGAGAAAATTGTACAGGTGGCATTATTAACAACCAATTGTATGCACTGGTTACCTACTAGAGAATATTCCATTATCAAGGCTTACATTCGCAAACATGGAAGAGCTAGCATACCTAATAATCTTAAAGTTAGATTGTCCGCCATGTATCCTGATAAAAAAGTGGTTATACCAGCTTCATTACAGGGGATAGCTAATGTAACTGTTTCTAATGTACATACCAGTCTAGTAAGCCTTAAAGCGAATGATTTAGGTAATGCTTGTAAAGCTTCGGACCAGGGCGGAGAATGCCGAGATTGTAGGCTCTGCTGGTCCGATAAGCCTGTATCTTACTTAATGCATTAATTAATAGCTCCTAGGGGCTTCTAGTAGGCTCCTAGGGGATATCTAATTGGATATCTTTTTTAATCTTTCCTAAAGGTGAAATTATGCCATTTATTGCAAAATTTAAGGGTCGCTGCACTCGCACGAATAAGACAATCCTACCAGGCGACGTTATAGACTACAGGGCGGGTACTCGTAAGCTGGTCCTGGTAGAGTCAAAATCTGCAGCTGTAGATACTATCGATATCCCGAGCCAATACTCGGGCACGTACCAGCGTTATTATCGTAATGCTAGGGGTAGGTGCGAGGATGCACCATGCTGCGGCTGCTGTACTATTTAAGGAGATATTATGAGCAAATTAAACGATTTAAACACTCAGGCGGGCCAGCAAATACTATTAGAGTTACTTGAGGAGGCCCACTTAATAGTAGTTGACCCAGATAGTGACGCCTATTTTGACGGGAATAGGCTAGACAATTTATTGATACGGTCCATTAAATTATTGAAGGGAGAGCCATTATGAGATATTACCTCTACACAATTGGCGTATGCGCCTGCGCTTTTAGTCTATTCTTGATAGCTACGGACCTATTGACAGAAAACCTTAGTAAAGGGGACGCACTGGGGTTATCCCTGGTGTCTCTCATAATGCTTATTTTCTTTGTGGTTGAGTTAACCCGCATAGAAAATGAGTGATTATGTGCCCCGTACGGTATGGCAACCCATAATAAAGCCCCCTAAAAGGGTTAAAAGGGTTGTTGTAGCGTCCCGCTGTGAAGTTCTGGGGGTTTGTAAGGGTGTCCCTGCGGAGTGCCCCAAATGTCCCAATAAAAAAATAATTAAAATTAAATTAAAGTTGTGATATGATTAACCCCGTTGTCGTCGTAGTCAACAGTTTAGAAGCCATTTACACATGCCTCGCCC
>JGI24891J29808_1000794_pt1 | contig 10741 bp, 12 predicted proteins | sample FreactcultuFSWF8_FD_29808 | JGI IMG/M metagenome (IMG submission 29808) | reverse complement strand
CACTTTGACCATGATTTTCCTCGGTGCCCGCATCCTCCGCAAGGCGGTGCCAGACCAGGCGCAGACCGGCTGGCTGGGTCTGATTCTTTCGCACGCGGCCCTTGAAGTAAACCCGACGCCGGGCATGTCACCGCCGCCCAAAACTACGCCCGTCTAATTTCATGGCTGACCCCATTGCAATGATTCAGGCTATCGCTGATGCTACGGCATCGGTTTCAAAGGAAATAGCCGCTCGTTCGGCTTTGAATAACCAGCCCTCGATGCAGGCCGCTCTGGTGATCCATCGGCTGCAAACAGTTCTCGATGAACAAAAACAATCCATCCAAGACGGCGATCTGGCTGCTGTGCGCAACATGCTTGCTGCCAGTGATTCTGTCGGTTAGCGGCTGCAATACCGTAGCACCAAAGCCCGTAACGGCTAACGCACCGTCGTTTGACAGCGTGCCGGACGCCAAAGGCAACTACCAGAACTCCGGAATCCTCGGCTATACTAATCAGGAATACATCATCACCGAGACGGCCAGGGAGCGTTACAACGGCCTGATCGCCATTCAGGGCAAGACCTTCGTCCCGCCGGTCAAGACTGACGCTGGAATCACCCCTTATTGGCCTCCAAAGGGCGCGTACGGCGGCGCAACGAACCTCTGGCTCATTGATAAGGCGCACGTCGAGGATTGGGCGGTTATGACGGCCAAGCGCAATTACCCTGCTTCGGTTAAATCGCCTCCCTGACAGTGGGAGCGCATTTTCGCGTGTTCGCTTATCGGGTTGGCTTTGTTTCTGGTGTTGGTGTTCAGGAAACGGTGACTTGCCTTGAATCCAGCGCAGGAATCTCCGGCGGTTTCACGATCCCCAAGAACCACGCCAGCACCGGCGCAAACTCAGCGGACATGCCGGCCAGGTGGACGATGCAGGGAGCCTGCCCGTTTTTAAGCACCACAGGCGTTTCCGGCGTTGATTTTGAGTAATCCAGATCGGCAAAGGGTGTCTGATGATAATTGCAGAACAGGCTTCGGTCGAAATCCACGCGCAGCGGGAACGAATGCTCGACATAAGCGGTCTGCCAAAGGTGCTGGTCATTGTTCCAGAGCGCAGGATAAGAACTGGCGATTTTATCATCCTTCACCAATGCGCTGAGGGCGGTCATCTTCTCGATGGCTTCAGACAGAGCCTGGCGCTCGGCCATCCAGACGCCCGCATTGATGTAATCCCAGCCGGAAGCGTGTTTGCCGAACCGGGCGTGCCATCCAGGGTCGCGGTGATGCTGGCAGACGCGCGAGGCGGAGATGACAATCGGCCAACCTATTTCATTATATTTCCGGCAGATGACACCAAGGCCGCGCACGAACAGCGTGTCTCGCGCGTCCAGGTAAAGGATGTGCGTATAACGCGATGGCATGTTCTTGACCTCACTCCACAGCCGGATCAGTTTGTTGTCAAACGACATGTCTATCTCCTTCTCGTTGTAGATGTAGTTCTGGCCTTGCAACAGTTGCATGAGCGAGATGCCATTCTTTTTGGCCGAGGCCTGCATGAAATTAACGGTCAACGGTATGTCCTTGCGCTCGGTGTAAGCAAGAATGGTGACGACGGCAGTGTTTTCGGGTGTGGAAATCATCTATTTAATTCGTGGTATGCATACGATAACGCCAACGGCTTCCAATTGGGAATCTTTTCCCGCTCCTCGCGCATTTTAAGCCGTCGCCGTCCGTTTTCATCCGACTTGCGCGGAAGCGATGTCACTTTCGAGTCCGGACAATAATCGCAGAACACAACGGTTAAAGGCAATGGCAATTCGCAGGTCAAGCCGAACATTTGCGCGCGCCGCCCGAAATCGTATTCCTGCTCGGCATATAATCCCGCCGTGCGCTCATCTTCACCTCCCATCTTGTCCAAAAGTGATTTGTGAACGAAATAGCTGTTCTTGTGAGCGTGGCGTTGCATTCGTTTCAGGTTTTGGCGTTGAAAGGTGTAGGCCGTGTCAGAAAGATAGTCGTTGGACAAAAGCGCGTCCATTGTCTTTAACGGCGCAAGATGGTCAATGTCGGTGAAAAGTATCCAGTCGTGCTTTGCGTGTTTCGAGGCGATGTTTCGGGCGCATGCCANGTTCCACGGCACATCCACGTCAATGCGGAAGAAGCGGGAGGCGATGCCGGTTGGGACGGGTATTTCCAACGATTCAACCGGCGAGCCATCATCCACGACAATCAATTCCAGATTATCCTTCATGCGCTCCGGCAACTGGGATAGCCACCACATTTGCCAAGCGAACATCTTGGGCTGTTGGTAATACGGGAACGTGAGGGTAAGGCATTGGCTCATGGTTTCAACGTCCAAAACGCTTCAACCTCGGCTTGATCTTTCACCCGGCTGACATACGTCGCGTCCAGCAGATATTCCGACGTGCAGGCGAGTTGCGCGGTGAGGGCCTTCCCCCACTTGGCAACCGCGTAGGAGCAAAACGTGTGGCGGCAAACATCAGGTGACCATGCGATTTGGGCAATCTCAAGGATTTTGTCTTTTCGCCGTTTCAAGTTTTTTAAATTGCCGTACTCGACGCCAGGCACGGAAAGCCATGCTTTCAACGTCTCGTTCATCACGACCACGCGGCGACGCTTCTTTTTCGTATGTTCACCGTCCAATTCAATTTGACCGTGGGCAACCGCCTCGGGCGTGAGCCGCGATGCCTCAGCAGGGCGCAGACCTCCAAACAGATCGGGACACCACAGGCCGAGCAAGGCGGGATCATGCTCCTTGCAGGCGTCCAACAGGCGCCTTACCTCGTCCACGGTAAAAATGCGATGCGTCTTTTGCGGGATACGCGGATAATCCACGGCGTCAAATGGATTGGAATTGGCGTATCCATGAGCCATCGCATAGCGCATGAGATTCACCCCGGCCCGCATGCTGCTCGCGCGGGTCGCCGGCGCACGGTCGTTGTCGTAAACGAATGATTTGCACTCGTCAATGGTAACAAGGTTTATCAGTTTGTCTCCGAGGTGGGCTGAGAAGTTTTTGCACTCGTATTTGAAATTTGTGAGCGTCTTTTCGCGAACACCGATTTGCTTTTTGGAAGCGTAGCACTCATCGCAGACTTGCCGGACGGTCTTTTCAAACTTGGGCATGATTTTTTTGTAATACTCCAATGCGCGGATGACCCGTTCCGACCCGATTTCCTTTATCCAGTTGAGGATGGATGCTTGGACAAGCACCGGAAGCTCAAAAAAGTCTTTCCCGCACGTTGCCCGGGCTTTGTTCAGTGCGGCGCAATAGGCATGGGCGTCCGTCGCATGATTTCCAAACCAGCGGGTTGTCTGCCCGCCGTTGCGCAAGTCGCTGGGAATACGGACGTAAATACCCCGGCTGGCCTTGCGCGGTTGGATCAGCTTGAAGCTCACGGGGACATTTTTAATGCGGATTTGAAAATAATGCAAGATTTTTCTTGCTATTTCTTACCCACCAAGCTACAAGTGAACCATGTCGAAGCAATGCGATAAATTCGTCAAGTTCAGGCTGTATCCGGCCACGATGAAATTGTTGGCCGATTTTCTCGCAAAACAAAAGGTCAAACCCGCCGCGACGTCTGTTGTTAATGATGCCGTTGTAAAAGGATTAAGGGTTCTTTCGCGATAACCATGAAATCCACAAATCAAAACCCCGAACTGGCGGTGGCCGCGCCAGTCGCTCAAAACACACAAGACTTTTTGCCCGCCGTTTTGGAGGCCGCGAAAGACCCAAATGTTGAGGCGGCTAAGCTGGAATCTCTCTGGCGGCTCGCGCTCGAAATTCGAAAGCAACGCGCCGAGGACGAGTTTCATAAGGCCTTCAGGATCGTTCAATCACAGATGCCGCCCATCGTCAAAAGCAGCCGCAACCCGTCCACGGACTCTAATTTCGCCAAATTCGAGAAGATTCAGGACATTTTAAATCCGCTTCTGGCCGTCAATAACCTAACAATCTCGTACGGGACGGATGAATCCAAACTCGAAGGACACTACGGTGTGACCGCTGATTTGACCTACACTTCGCCTGACCAGTCCATTGGCTCTTTTAAGTTGCACAAGCGTTGTGATGTTCCGGCGGATACGCATGGCATGAAGGGGACTCAGAACAAGACTCCGACGCACGGCATGGGTTCGGCGTTGAGTTACGGCCAGCGGTATCTTGTGACCCTGCTGTTCAACATCCGTCTCATCGGCGCGGATGATGATGGAAACTGGGCCAGTCGGCGGCAAGCCCAAGAGAGTGCCATCAGCGGCCAGGGCGATGAGCGCGACCTGAAAAAGAAGCTTGTTGACCTGACTCGCTCTGTTCATGGAGTAGCCAGCGGGTATGCCATTGATGATGCAGCCAAGCAAAAGCTCGCGCAATTTTTGTGGGATGAAAGCTTTTTATCCGATACCGAAGCACTTTCCAAAATTCCGCTCGTACGGCTGCGCGAAGTGGTGGACAAGTTGCAGAAAAAATTAAACCCCAGATAATTTGAGCTTCCAAAATTGCTCCATCGTCTCAAAAAATACGTCCGCCGACGATTACCACTTGGACAAACAATCCGTCGAGCGCGGCGATCCCAATTTTCGGGTGAGTCCATCCGTTGTGAAAGAGTTTCTTCATTGTCCAGCNCGGTGGGTAAAAAACTACAATCCCCCCGAAAGTGATGCCAAAAACTTCGGCTCCCTTCTTGACCTGTTAATCCTCACCCCCGACCAGTACGCCCAAAAAGTTATAATTAGGCCCGATAAGCTGCCTGAGAGCGTTTTACAGTGTCCGACATGTCTTTCGGTGTCCGACGCGGCAAAGTGCCGGAAATGCGGCGTGGAGCGCGTAAAAACAACCGTGGAGCGCGATTGGTCGCCAATGGCCACGGTTTGTAGGACTTGGATGGAGGAACACAGGGATTTTGAGGTTTTATCGCCGCAAGAGGCGGAAAATTTTCAACTGGCCAAAAAATCCATGCTGGACGACGAAATTATCCGCGATGTCTTAGCCTCCGCCGACAAGCAAGTGTTGATTCGAGGCGAATGGTTGGACAAAAAGACTGGCATAGTCATTCCGGTCGAATGTCTGATTGACATCCTGCCACACGCTGATTCAGAGTTTTTCCTATCCATCTTTGACATGAAGTGCGTCAATTCGGGCGCACATAGACCGTTCACTCGCAAAATTCACNAGTTTGGTTGGCCAATCCAAGCCGCTTTCGATCTTGAGATGGCGAAAAAGGCGCTTAAACGCGATCCAGACCATCTGCCGTTTCAATGGCGCTTTATTGGCTGTGAGAGTTACCCGCCTTTTGCCGTTTACCGAAAGCAGATGGATGAAAATTTCCTTCTCGAAGGGCAAAAGCTGTTTCACTACGCGCTGGCGAAGTACGCCGAATGTCTCAAGACCAGCAAATGGCCTGGCTACGATGACCGGCTCAAGAATGACCCACTTTGCATGGATGGAGCATTTTCGCTTTGCCAGATGGAGCCGTTTATGGAGTGGGAGAATATCGAAGAAGTTTTGGAACAGCAACAGGCCGAGGCCCAGCAAGAATCGAACGACGTGCCAATCCCGTGAGCACAACCTTCGACTCCAAACCCTCCGTCACCCAAGCCGAAGTACGCTCCTTTTGGCGTGAGCGCCGCCGCAAGTTTAACGCAAAGTACGGGCGAGCGATGGCCTACGACGACATGCTCAAGCCGCTCGGACAGTCCCAGGACACCGGCAGGCGCGACTGTGGAGGCGTAAGCCAAGACCGTGGAATCATTTCGCAAACATGACCGTCAGCCAAAATTTAAACGCCCGTCTGATCGCCGCGCTGGAAAATATAGCCAAGTGCTACGAAATTCGCGCAAACGTAATCCGGCGCGATCCATTGGAGATAAATCAGGTCATCAGGTTGGACGCTGAGGCGGCGCAATTGAGGCGAAAGGCGATGGCTTGGAGGAATTTTGAATAATGGTTGACAGGCACAGCCATTCTTGTCAAAGTTCAGTGTCGTCGATTTTGGAAAGTTTAACATGCCACAACGATTTTTACGTCCTGGAATCACGAATAGCGAGCGATGGAACTCTGTTAGCTGGCGCGCACAAAGTCTTTATATTCGCATACTTACGCTCGTTGACGATTATGGAAGATATGACGGGCGTCCCAGCGTTATTCACGGGAATTGCTTCGCTGTATGGAATGAAAAACACCCTAATGAAACAGTCACATTGCTGCACGTTATGGAAGACTTGCAGCAACTTGCAGCAAGTCAACTTATTTTGATGTACGATGTTGCTGAAAAGAAGGTTTGCCAGATATTGCAGTGGCAGGAGCGGATACGCGACGGAACCATAAGTAAATGGCCTCCTTTTCCATTTTCTGATGGTAAAAACGAAAGTTGCAGCAAGTTGCTGCTTCCCTCGCCTTCGCCCACGTCATCGCCAACGCCTTCGCCTAATGGTCAGGCGATGATCGCTTTTGATAGGTTTTGGAAGGCGTACCCAAGAAAAGTAGGGAAGTCGGTTGCTCAAAAATCATTCTTCCGGCTTAACTGTCATACCAACATCGAGAAAATACTCAAATCCGTTGAAGTCCAAAAGAAGGGCTTCGATTGGATAAAAGACGGTGGACAATTCATCCCACATCCAACCACCTGGCTTAATCAAGGTCGCTGGGATGACGAAGGGATTCAATTATTCAACGGGCATCCTCAACGCGACCGTGACACATGGCCGGGTGACCCCCGTTTCTCTCTTACAAAACCTCCACCAACACACGCGTCTCCTGAATTACGTCAAGCCTATGACCACTGGAAACAAAAACGCATAAAGGAAAAATCTTATGATTGAATCAGATTCAGAGGAGGCCGTAGCCAATCTCGATTTAAGGCGGACACGCCGTCGCAACACTGCTTCAAGCCCCGTCGCTGACAGGCTTCCGCCCCATGCTCACGAAATGGAACAGTGTCTTTTAGGCTGCCAGCTATTATCACCAAACGAGTGCATCCCTCAGTTGTTGGAAAAAACCGAGAANCCTGAAATTTATTACGACCTGAGACACCAAACAGTTCAATCGGCAATCACCGAAATGTTCAAAAATAGGACGCCGATTGACNTCATATCCGTGCAGCAGGCGTTGAAAGAGAAGCAGCTTTTGGAGCAAGTCGGTGGCATCGCATACCTCTGTCAATTGCAGGACGCCGTACCCAGTACGGCGGACATTTCCTACTACCTTTCCATCGTGCTTGAAAAGCATGTCCTGCGCTCTTTAATTCAGACCTGCGCGGCGGTCGTGGGTAGGGTTTTTGATTACGAGGGAGAAGTTGACGACCTGCTTGACGAGGTTGAGCGCGACATCTTCAAAATCGCCGAGAGCCGGACGACCAGCCCGGTTAAACCGATGGCCGCGCTTGTGGACAGCAGCTTGAAAACGCTTGAAGATTATTTTGGGCGTGATGGCAAAATCATGGGCATCAGCACCGGCTACCCGGATTTGGACAGACTGACCGATGGCATGAAACCGAACGAGCTTATCATCCTCGCGGCCAGGCCGAGCATGGGGAAAACTTCGTTGGCGATGAACATTGTCGAGCATGTCATCCTGGTGGAAAAACTACCCGTGGCCGTATTCAGCCTCGAAATGTCTGCCGAGGCGTTAAACCTCCGCTCCATGTGTTCGCTGGCTCGCGTCAGCCTGCGCTCCGTCCGCGACGGGTTTATGAATGAGGCGGATTTTCCAAAACTGGCTGGAGCGGCGGGAAAACTCCGTAATGCCCGCCTGTACATCGACGACAGCGCCGGCCTTTCGATTCTCCAACTTCGATCAAAAGCCCGTCGTATGCACCAGCAGCACGGAATAAAGCTCATCGTAGTCGATTACCTGCAACTGCTTTGCTCAACCACAAAGCGCGCGCGGGACAACCGGCAGCAAGAAGTCTCGGAAATCTCGCTCGGATTGAAAAACCTTGCGAAAGAACTCAAATTGCCAATGATCGCGTTATGCCAGCTAAACAGGGACATCGAGAGGCGCAAGGGTGGCAGACCAAAGTTATCGGATTTGCGCGAATCAGGCTCAATCGAGCAGGACGCGGATGTGATCGGATTTCTATACCGCCCTGCGGTATCCGATGACGATGACGAGATTGACGAAGCAGATGGGTTGGCGGTCAATCTGTATCTGTGCAAGCAGCGCAATAATCCAACCGGCGAGGTGAACCTGACTTTTCTAAAAAATTACACTAGGTTTGAAAGCGCCGCCAAAGTGAGCGACGAAGACGTGCCGGAACAAAACTCGCGAAAAGTATGACCCTCAAACAAATAATCCTTGAGTGTGCGAAGTTGGATGGGAAAACTACCGTCATTCTTCCACCCTACACCACCTCCCGCGACTCCATTTTGCCTTTGATTGAGAAGCAAGAAGTCAAAATTCAGCTTTTAATTATTAGAGAATTACGGAATACCTTAATAATGGATGTTGGTTGTGGTACTAAAGAAGCATCTTTAGCCGTGCTTTTGGCAACCCCGATCCAACTATGTGAAGCACTATTAAGAGCAACCAAAAAATGGTAAGAAACAAAATCACAGTATTGTTTATTGCAATGTCCTTGTCGGTGTCGTTTTTTTACACAGCGCGGCAGTGGGCTTTGTATAATCCTCACAATTCAATTACTCCGTTTGCTTTCACTGGGATGGTTGGAGGAGTCCACAGCGAGCACTTCAAGGAATTAGGGCTGCCGTGGAAACCAAGAATCGGGGCGCTGTGGATGACGGCAGAGTTATTGACATTGGAGAAGCCTAAATCTGTCGAATCCTACCAGGATGTATTTGGGGCTTATAACGCTGTATGGTTCTTTGGGTCGCTATTATTGCTCATAGTATTTTTAAGGGATTCATTGTTTCCAGTAATAGCAACCTTTGCCGGTACTATGTATGCTGTAACTGTAACAACTTATAATACATTCTTCGACGATGTCCACATTCTACCGTGGGATTTCCCAGCCATGTTCTTTTTTACGCTATCATTTCTTTTTTGGACGCGCAAACAATATGGCTGGATGCTGCTAGCCATTGTCTTGGGAACCTTGTTTAAGGAATCAGTTGCTCTGACAGCGGTGCTATTATTTTTCACGGATAAACCCTTAAAACGACAGCTACGAGACTTTTCAATCGCCTTCGCAGGATGCTTGATCGTTCATTTGGTCGTGACCCATTATGTGCTTGGAAGTCCAACAGTCCTGACGGCGGGGCATAGCGCGTTCGGCTCCTTATGGAGCAGCGCAAAGAGGATGTGGGTTTGGGAGACATGCCCGCATCTCAATTCGATAATCTGGTGTGACGGAGGAATGATGTTGACGGTATTTTTCTTTAAACCGAATACCGCGGAGGAACGTGGGATTGTGATTGTACTGGCGCTGTTTGCCGCATGTCTCACTATCACCCCGATAATAGACAAATCATGTTACGAAGCAAGACATTGGACAGATTGCCTGCCAATGTTAGCCATTTATTTCCAAAAAAAGTTTCCTAATGAACTATAAATCCAAGCGAGAGGGCTATAAATCCAATTATTTCACCGGGAATACGCCAATCGAAATTTGCGAAATTTACGCTGAAGAACCGGGCCGCGCATATTGGGGGATCAAATTAACCGATCAGGATATTTTTCTGCGATGTTCAATCGGCATTTACCGTAAATCATCATGGACATCTAATAAAATGAAGATGTGTTTATTCGACAGTTTCGAACACGCGCAGGAATTCCTGGATGATAAAATCAAACTTGCGAAAAAATAACCACAGTGTATGAAAAAATAATATGCCCAAATCACAAGAATTACGTCGCTGGTAAACCAAATCAGTTGAAATAAAAAAAACAACTAAAATAAAATAAAAACCTATGTGTGATTTTCATTCCATACTCGGTGTGTCGTTGGGTGACACTTACGAACTTTTTCATAACGCTGACAACTCCCACTCGGGTATGTCGGGTGCTTTGGTCAATAAACCAAATTGCCGCGCGATAATTTTTGAGGCGGAGGCGTCGGCGGAATTGCTTCTGCAATCTGACAACATTGACTTTCTTAAATCTTCCATCATCCGCAATTATTCGGAGTGCCCGGAGCCATTGGTGAAAAAAATTATCGCTCATTACCTGTGTGTTAAACAAGCATTGACGGACGGACGTCACCTGACAAAAACGGGTTATTTTGCCGACACAAAAAAGTTTTCCGACGTCTGGAGCAAGGCAATTGAACAGGGCATCAAGGTTACTCTGCCAGAAGTTTTTGTCGGCGACCTGGCCGTGAACGAGTCGGCTAAGCTCGACGCGACCGCGCTCGCAGAGGTCGTTGGTAACCTGGAGGTGAACGAGTCGGCTAAGCTCGCCGCCCCCGAGCTCGCAAAGGTCGGCGGCAACCTGGAGGTGAACGGTTCGGCTAAGCTCGACGCGCCCGTGCTCGCAGAGGTCGGCGGATACCTGGCCGTGTGCAATTCGGCCAAGCTCGACGCGCCCGTGCTCGCAGAGGTCGGCGGCAACCTGGAGGTGAACGAGTCGGCTAAGCTCGCCGCCCCCGAGCTCGCAAAAGTCGGCGGATACCTGGCCGTGTGCAATTCGGACAAGCTCGACGCGCCCGTGCTCGCAGAGGTCGGTGGTCACCTGGGCGTGTACGCGTCGGCTAAGCTCGACGCGCCCGCGCTCGCAGAGGTCGGTGGTAACCTGGAGGTGTACGCGTCGGCTAAGCTCGACGCGCCCGCGCTCGCAGAGGTCGGTGGTA
>JGI24891J29808_1000793_pt1 | contig 10744 bp, 13 predicted proteins | sample FreactcultuFSWF8_FD_29808 | JGI IMG/M metagenome (IMG submission 29808) | reverse complement strand
CTCATCGACGAGCCATTCATTGGGTCCGAATGAACCACCAAAATGATTTGCTGGGGTATTAGATGCCGACACTGGCGCTCACTCCGCTTCTTAATCAGTTCAGAGTTACCGTTGCAGGTTAACCTCCGAAAGAAGTTCAGGTACGACCTAATCTTAATCGCCCTGGCACCAAGCGCACCGACTGGCAAGGTGTGAGGTGTGGCTCTAGGCTCATAAATATAGGATCAAAATGGGAGTAGCCGTAGTTACGGGTGGCAGCCGTGGACTAGGGCTCCAACGCGCCAGGCGGTTGGCCGCCGCGGCAGCCGAATTAGGGGCTCACTTTCGAGTGGTCGATCTGGAGGATCAGGCTGCCACGAGAGCGGTATTCTCCGAGATCCTCGCCACCTTCGGTGCCCCCGAGATCTTGATGCTGGCTCATGGGGTCATGGCGCTCGCGGATTGCTGAGGGGTAATTACTCGCGGTATCCCACGACACAGACAGCGGTAGTCACAAATGCAAGTGCGCCAAGGGGATATGCACCGATATAAAACTTTCCCGACAACATGAAGTAAGCAACACCAAGAGCGATTAAGTTAGCAAGAACTGCGGGTGCCCGGCCCCAAGATTTACCCGCCTTATAACTAATAGAGCAGGCGAAGAGTCCGATCGCACCAAGGGCCAGGCCGATGAAATCTCCTGCTAAGGCGAGGGGAGCGCTGAGGGGTTTGGTGCGAAAGGCGTCGAGTAACGCTAAATAAATAATGAGCCCAATCATGATGATAGATTCAAAGCGCAACAATGAAATCGCCGCCTTGCGGCTTCGTTCAAATAGGGCGTCGCTGATAGCCATTTCAGAAGCGTATCCAAGTAACCTTACGAAATGGCTGGTTTTGACCTACGAGAGCTCGAATTCCAGAGCGATGGAGTTACCGATTCGTTGACCTCAAGCATGGCACCGGCGCTCTTTCATGAAAACCTCAAACGCGAAGTTGCCACCGCGGGACGAGAAGGTCGAGAGCTCACCTTGGTTAGCATTACCGTCCAGCCAGATAACTTCTTATCATGTGGTGAATTTCAAGAGAGTTTGATTGCGCTGGCATTTCACTTGGAGAAAGGATTACGTGGAGGTGACTTTTTCGCGCGAATCTCCGATTGCGGATTTTGGATTTTATTGCGGACTGATGAAGAGAAGGCGAAAGGAGTAATTGATCGTTTGGATCTTCCGCGCCGCAATGAATTATCAATCAAACTCGCGGCGCGGAAATTATCGGATTATGCGCAGTGGATCACCCGTGTTGATCAACTCCACTTTAATTAACTGCTCGATTAACTATTTGCCTACGCAAGCCTTGAGAGCCGCCAATATCTTTGAATTTTGCTTATCGAGGCCAGCGATTTGAGCGGCGCTTGTGACAGGAAGTCCATGTGCCTTGAGGCAGGCGAGATAAGCGGCGCTGGTACCGGTCTTTGGAGCGGCGCCTCCAGTACTCCCTGGATTTGTTCCCTGACCAGTTCCACCATTTGCTCCAGCACCGCGATTAAATCCACCGAAAGATGGACGCAAAGCAGCGCAGGCAGCAAATGCTTTAGCTTGCGTTGGAGACATTGAGAAGGTTGGACGAGGACGTGGAGTGGTACCTGTTCCATTTTGAGGCGCGCCTGTCGGTCTAGTACCAGGAGCTCCAAAGCCACGACCACCACCAAATCCAGAGAACTTGATTCCTGCTTTCGCTAAACATGCGGTGTATTTAGCAAAGGCCGCTGAATTCTGTCCGCCTCCAAATCCTCCTGCGCGTGGTGCGCCCGTCACTGCGGGCTTAGGAGCCGGTTTTGTAGTTGCTTTAGCCGCCGCGTTTGCCGGCAAGACACTGATACTTACCAATGCTAGAGCGGCGAGTGTGATTGCAGATTTTTTAAAGGTAGGGGTCATGGATCAAAGGCTAAGACAAGAACTATCGAAGACAAGGAAATTTTCCTTATTTTTGGCTGAGAATAATGGGGCGGGTAGGCTCACCCCATGTCCAAAGTCCTAGCCTCCTTGCCGGTCGGAGAAAAAGTCGGAATCGCCTTCTCTGGCGGTTTGGATACCTCTGTCGCCGTGGCCTGGATGCGCGAAAAAGGCGCAGTACCCTTCACCTACACCGCCGACCTCGGGCAATATGACGAGAGCGATATCGATTCAATTCCTGGTCGGGCACTGGCTTACGGTGCTGAGAACGCTTGTCTGATTGACTGCAAATTAGCATTAGTCGAAGAAGGTTTAGCGGCGATCGCATGCGGGGCATTCCATATTCGCTCTGGCGGCAAACAATATTTCAACACGACTCCGCTCGGTCGAGCGGTAACCGGCACCTTGTTGGTGCGCGCCATGTTGCAAGATGATTGCTCAATCTGGGGCGATGGCTCCACATATAAAGGCAATGACATCGAACGTTTCTATCGTTACGGACTACTCGCAAATCCAGCGCTTCGTATTTATAAGCCCTGGCTTGATGCCGATTTTGTTACGGAGCTTGGCGGACGTAAAGAGATGTCGGAGTGGTTAGTCGCTCACAACTTGCCTTACCGCGATAGCACCGAGAAGGCTTACTCCACTGATGCCAATATATTGGGCGCGACTCACGAGGCAAAGAATTTGGAAGAGCTCGATGCATCGATTGAAATAGTTGATCCGATTATGGGCGTTAAGTTCTGGGACTCTGCCGTGCAGATCGACTCAGAAGATGTCACCATTGAATTTTCGCAAGGCCGTCCTGTGACGATCAACGGTAAGAACTTTGCCGACTCAGTTGGACTTATGAAAGAGGCCAATGCAATCGGCGGTCGTCATGGACTAGGTATGGCCGACCAGATTGAAAATAGAATCATTGAGGCTAAGTCACGTGGTATTTATGAAGCCCCCGGAATGGCGCTTCTCTTCATCGCTTACGAACGCTTAATCTCTGCAATTCACAACGAAGACACCATTGCGAACTATCATGCCGAAGGTCGTCGCCTTGGTCGCCTGCTCTACGAGGGTCGTTGGTTCGATCCACAATCATTAATGTTGCGTGAATCGCTCACTCGTTGGGTCGCCTCTGCAGTAACAGGAACCGTCACGATCCGTCTACGTCGCGGTGATGATTTCTCGATCATCAATACAACTGGTCCACACCTGAGTTATCACCCAGAGAAACTTTCAATGGAACGCAATGAAAACTCCGCCTTCGGTCCAACCGATCGAATCGGTCAACTCACTATGCGCAATCTTGATATTGCTGACACCCGCGAAAAGTTGGAGCTGTATACNAAGCAAGGCCAACTTGGTGCGAGCGAATTTAAGTTGATCGGCGAGATCGAGAGCAAGTAATAAGTATTACTTATACGTTTACAGTCGACATATCGGGGTAGCGCTCACCGTGCGCAACTCCAATGGGAGCAACTTCATCAAGTTCGCGAATCTCGCGTTCCGTAAGCGTGATCTCAAGGGCAGCCAAGTTCTCTTCAAGGCGTGAGATCTTGCGAGTTCCTGGAATTGGGACAATATCCTCGCCCTGAGCCAGTACCCAAGCGAGAGCGAGCTGTGCCGGAGTTGCGTTTAGGCGATCGGCAAGAGTTTTAACGGCATCGACGATCGCATAGTTGCGCGCGAAGTTCTCCTCTTTGAATCGCGGGTATGTTCGACGGCGATCATCTGCGGCCAAGGTATCGAGTGATGTCACAGTTCCCGTTAGGAAGCCACGACCCAAGGGGGAGTACGGCACGAAACCAATTCCTAATTCGCGCACTTTTGCGAGGACTCCGTTGGCTTCGATTTCACGGGTCCAGAGTGACCACTCAGATTGGACGGCGGTGATGGGGTGGATGGCATTCGCCCTTTCAATTGTGGTTGCCGAGGCCTCCGAAATTCCTAAATGACGCACCTTGCCGGCTTCGACTAATTCTTTGAGGGCACCCCATGTCTCTTCGACGGGTACGTTGCGATCCACGCGATGTTGGTAATACAAATCAATGTACTCAACTCCAAGGCGTTGCAGAGAAGAGTCACATGCGGCTCGCACATATTCTGGGCGACCGTTGACTCCCTTAAATGAGCCATCTGCTCCGCGTTCATTTCCGAACTTGGTGGCTAGAACCACCTTCTCGCGGCGACCCGCTATCGCCTTTCCAACGAGCACCTCATTTTTGAAAGGGCCATACATATCTGCGGTATCTATAAAATTTCCACCGAGATCTAAGAAGCGGTGAATCGTAGCGATCGACTCCTCATCATTTGTGGGTCCATAAAATTCGGACATTCCCATACAACCTAGACCGAGAGCGGAGACGGATAAGTCGCGTAATTTGCGCATCTGCATTGGAACTCCTTAGGTAATCTGTTAATGCATGTTACAACAGTCTGCAGTTATGCAAACGACTTGCAATTGCCTTACGTGGCACTGAAACTTTGACTGGCTTCTGCTACCTTCTCACTATGTGTGCACCTGCTTCATTCGCCCTCAATGCGACATTTATTAAGCGCAGAGTAATTGACTTCATGCGCATCAAGACATCTGCCTGCCTTTAATCTGCACTCGGCCCTACCTCGTTTTTTACCCCCCAAAAAATCAAAAGCCCAGAAAAGTTGTCTAAGGAGAAAAAGTGAAGATTTACAACAATATCTCTGAGGTATTCGGCAATACCCCGTTGGTCAAGATTCAACGCCTCTTCCCATCGAGCACTGCGATCGTCGCTGCAAAGTTGGAATTTTATAACCCAACTGCCTCGGTGAAAGATCGTCTCGCAGTAGCGATGGTCGATGATGCCGAGAAGACTGGTGCACTCAAGCCAGGTGGAACGATCGTTGAGGCGACATCAGGAAATACCGGTATTGCGCTGGCATCCGTGGGTGCGGCACGTGGTTACAAAGTGGTTCTTACCATGCCTGACTCAATGTCCAAGGAGCGTCGTGCACTGTTGCGCGCGCTTGGTGCAAAACTAATTTTGACTCCTGCTGCTCAAGGTATGCGTGGAGCCGTTGAAGCTGCCGAGGCGATTGGTGCTGAAGAGGGTGGCGTCCTAGTTCGCCAATTCGAAAATCAGGCTGGTCCCGCAATCCACCGCGCGACAACTGCTGCAGAAATTTGGAACGACACCGACGGTCAGGTCGCTGCTGTAGTGATGGGAATTGGTACCGGTGGAACTATCACAGGTGTTGGCCAAGCCCTCAAAGAGAAGAACCCAAACATTAAGATCTTTGCAGTACAACCTGCAGCGTCACCAGTTTTGACAGGTGGATCTCCCGCAGGTCACCCATTGCAAGGTATTGGTGCAAACTTCGTACCACCTGTTTTGGATACAACTATTTACGACGAAGTTCTCTCAGCACCAAACGAAGAGGCATTTACATATGCCAAGCGCGCCGGTCAAGAAGAGGGAATCCTCGCTGGAATTTCATCTGGTGCAGCACTGTGGGGTGTCTCCCAGATTGCAGATCGTCCAGAGTTCGCTGGCAAGATCATCGTTGTAGTTCTCGCATCCTTCGGTGAGCGCTACCTATCGACTCCGCTCTACAAGGAATTTATTGACGAGCCTGTCGCTCCCACGATCTAAGAAAAAGTTAGCATCTGTGTCTTTTATCTCTGAGGATTTGGCAACTGCGCTTCGCAAAGATCCTGCTGCGCGCAGTCGCTTTGAAGTAGCCCTTACCTATCCTGGTGTTCATGCGCTCTGGGCTCATCGGTTTGAGCACTGGCTCTGGAAGAAGGACCTACGTTTTATTGCTCGAGTGATTTCGAATCACACGCGTGCACGAACTGGAATAGAAATTCATCCAGGTGCTGTAATCGGTCGTCGAGTCTTCATCGATCACGGAATGGGCGTTGTTATTGGAGAGACTGCAATCGTTGGTGATGATGTGACGATTTATCACGGCGTTACGTTGGGAGGACGAACCCTCGAAAAAGGTAAGCGCCACCCAACTATTGAGAATAATGTGATTCTAGGCGCTGGGGCAAAGATTCTGGGCAACATAACCATCGGTGCGGGCAGCACAATTGGTGCAAATCAGGTCGTCACTCGCTCGCTCTCGCAGCGCAATGAGGTTGAGTTCTATATTTAAGACCTATATTTAAACCCGTGAGAATTCGCTTTGATCGGCTGCTACAACAGTTCGTAGTTCGCTGGTACTGGATTCAGCAAGTTTTGGTTACCTCCATTGCCGCCTCGCTAGCATGGCAGGTCGGCAACAGCGTTAGTAAGAATGGCGGCTTGGTTGCCGCAGTTGTTGCCTCATTGACCGTTCGATCCTCCCTTCACAAATCAACGCGTGATGGGGTGGGACAAGTAGTCGGTTCATCTCTCGGAGCTGGCGCAGCGCTCTTGGCCTTGCACTTTTTCGGACTAGGCCTTGTCACTGTCGGCATCACAGTATTGATCTCGCTCGTGGGCGCACGAATATTGCACCTGGGTGAGGTCGCTGCGATCAACGTCCCAGTTACTGCGCTGATCGTTCTTGGTCCAGGTTTCAGTGAGACCAACGCAGTCAATCGCCTCACTTCAACAATTATCGGCGCAGCAATTGCGATCGCGCTCTCTACCTTCGCCCACCCTAAGACTCCCGCCGGACGCACCATTGATCGCATCTCTTCCCTCACCGATCGCTGTGCCTCGTTGATGACTCAGATGGCAGAGGGTCTGGTCGATGGTTACACCTTGGATGAGGCCGGACGCTGGTTAGCGCGTGGTCGGTTATTGGTTGAGGAGATCCCATCAATCCGCAATCAAGTTATTGAGGCACGGGTCTTTGCAAAGTGGTTACCCGCATCTAAATCTGCCAACGCCGAGAAACTTTATCTACGCGCTATTGCGGTCGAACACCTCATCATTCAAGTTCGAGCTACTTCTCGAATTCTCTATGACCTGCGACTGAGTGGGGGAGTGCAACCGGAGATTGCGAAGGGAATCGGTGCGCTGCTTTCAACTGCAAGTTATGCCTTAACGGTGAGCGCCGAAGATTTTCGCTTCGACCCGTACGCTGGAATCAAAGATCCTCTCACCTCAGAAATTCGTACGAGCGCGGACGCATTGACGGAACTTGTCCTAGTCGATCACGATGCTATAGATGGCGGCCAACTTGCCAGAGTTCTTGCTGCGGTTTCTAGCACCATCATCATGGCTGACTCACTCGATCAAATCTCTCCGGCTATTCGTAAAGTGCCTACTCCAGAAGCTCCATCGAGCCAGCGCGTCCTTGAGGTCTCGCCATTGGAGCAAGCTCGTACATGGCAGAATCGTCTTTATCGCCTACTCCCGAAGCAAATTCGCTCCTACTTAGAAAGAGGCTGAAGTGTCCGGCGCATCCTATGCACTATTCATCTCGGTCTTCCTCGCCTGTTCAGTGGAGGCGGTTGAGGCAGTAACCATCGTCCTTGCCGCAGGTACCGCGCGCGATTGGAAATCCGCGTTGCGCGGGGTATTTGCTGGACTTGTAACACTTGCTGTAATCATCGCTATCTTCGGTCCGGCTATCTCGCACCTGCCAATTTCGTTCTTGCGAGTTGTCGTCGGAGGATTGCTCCTTGTCTTTGGCCTTACCTGGCTGCGCAAAGCTATCTTGCGATCTGGCGGTTTTAAGGCACTGCATGATGAAGAGAAGATTTTTCAGGAGGAGTTAGAGGCAGCTCGCGCCGCAGCTAAATTAACGCGCCACGGAGTTGCAGATTGGTATGCCTTTACGCTCTCTTACAAGGGAGTATTGCTAGAAGGATTGGAAGTTGTTTTTATCGTTCTCACCTTTGGAACGATCGCTCATAAGGTAGGTCTGGCGTCGATCGCCGCAATTGCCGCAGTTATGATTGTATGTGCAGCGGGATTTGCGTTGCGCGCACCCTTGGCAAAGGTGCCCGAAAATACCCTGAAGTTTGCCGTCGGAATCTTGTTGACCTCATTTGGAATATTTTGGGGAGCAGAAGGCAGCGCTGGTAGCGGATCGAAGTGGCCCGGCGATAACTGGGCGGTGCTCTCTCTTATTGCTGGAGTGGGGGCCTTCGCCTTGTTGATTGTCTACATCTTAAAGTCACTGCACCGCAAGAAACGAGTTGTTAAACCTGCTGTGAGCCCGACTGTGAAGCACGTTAAAGTGCGGAGCAAAGCAATTCAACTAACAAAATCCTTCCTTGATTTCTGGATCGATTTCATAGTTGGAGATGATTGGCGAATAGCAGTTGGTGTGGTTATTGGTTTTGTTATTACAGCCAGCATCAGTGTTTCAGCGCTTACATGGGCGATTATTCCGATCTTCGTGGCTGCCTCGCTGAGTTACAGTCTGTCGCGCGCCATTTAGAACTGTCACAGCAGAGGTTTTGGTTTCGGCGTATTTGGTGTTGGTGTTGAAGCAGCTGCAGACGTAACAGGAGTTGGAGCGGCAACCACACCCCATTTCAACCATTTAGTGACGAGCGGGATCTCTGCTCCAACAAATACATAACTGTGGCCCCCACTGAGATTGGTGCTAAGTGTGTAACTAGCCTTTACACTCTTTAGCTTTGCACCCCACGCCTTAGCTTGCCCGCGGATCAACTGCGTGTAATCCTGGCTAGATTCACCTAAGAACCAACGCATCTTGTTAGCGACTTTGAGATATGTACTTGGAGTCTGACTAAGGTGTTTCTTATCGGTTTCGGCGCCTGGGCCAAAAGCGCCGGTGAGATCATCAACGACAAAATATCCAGCGAGAGTAATAACTTGTCCAAAGAGTTCGGGATGATGAAGTCCAATAATCGCCGCGCCATATCCACCCATAGAAAATCCAAAGATGGCGCGATCACTTCGAGTACGTGGGTTGCGCGCTTCAACGGTTGGGATGACGTTCTTGGTAATCCACGTCTCTATCATCGCTTCGCCGTCATAAGAGTCGGCCCACTCTGAATCTGAGTGTGTGAGCGCGTTACCGTCGGGAAAGACCGCGATAAATGGCGCAGCTCCGTGAGCGAAAGCCGAAGCCAACGGGCTCTGCACACCTGCGATCAAGCCATTCGGAGTGCCTGGCCAACCATGCAACATGTATACAACAGGCAGAAGGTCTACCTGGCTGGCTGGTACCGCAGGCGTCAAGACCCAGACATTTCGTATAGGGAAATCTTTCTCAGGGCTCTTGATATGCAGCTCCACGATCGTCGCCTTCACGCTCTGTGCGTGTGTGATGGATTGCTCTGATGCCGCCACGAGTATAAGCGAGCAAAAGGCAATGAGTAGGCCGCGTCCTGACTTCACCTTGCGATAGTAGTGGTAGACCTTGTGAGAATTGGGTGGATAATGGAATATGTGAAGCGATCGCTGTTGATCTCAGGGCTTGTCTGCGCCCTCTCACTCAGTGCTGCGCCGGTGTATGCAACGCCTGCCTCACCCGCTCCAACTTCTGTTGAAACAAATTCTGCGACACAACCACCTGGACGCGGTTTTGTACCAGATAGAAAACCAAATCCACATCCCAATCGATCAATTTCACCAACATCATCCGCGGCACCGTCTTCATCGGTGCAACAGGCTAGAAAGGCTGCGCGCGAAGCAGCGCGTGCTACATATCAAGCGGCAATGACAGAGGCACAAGATGGTCGCGACTTAGCATTTGCCGATGCAAATGCCACACTCATGCAATCGCTACAAACAGCGGGCAAGGATAAAGTGGCAAGACAGGCGGCGCGCGATACATATAAGGCGGCGGCCACCGGAATTATTACTGCTTACAAGCAAGCCATACTTTCGGCGCAACAGATTTATAAAGCGGCGCTAGCGGCAATCGGCGGGAAATAAATGCCCGCCTCCATAGGCGGGAAGTAACTAACCCACCATTTCAGAGTCACGAGAACTGTATTCGTGAGTGCAGGCTTTGCTAGCGCTATCTTGCGCACAACTGTCACAGAGCAAAATAAGCGAGTGACACGAAATCTTGCCGCAGTTATAAAACTGCTTGGTAGCGCCGCCACATTTTTCACATTCACCCAACACTGGGGTGTGATCAGAGAAATCTAAAGTCATGCGACCATCAAAGGTGTAGAGCGAGCCCTGCCAGAGCGCATCATCGCCATACTTTTGTGCATAGCGCACGATGCCGCCGTCAATCTGGTAAACCTCTTTGAAGCCACGCTTGACCATCACGGTCGATAAAATTTCGCAACGAATTCCACCGGTGCAATAAGTAACGATCGGCTTATCTTTCAAATGATCGTATTTGCCAGATTCAATCTCAGATACAAAGTCTCGAGTATGTGATACGTCAGGGACGATGGCATTTTTAAATTTGCCGATCTTGGCTTCATATCCGTTACGACCATCGAAGAAGAGGACGTCATCGCCGCGCTCTTCTACCAATTTATTAACCTCGTATGGCTTGAGGTGTTTACCGCCGTTAACGACGCCCTTTTCATTGACCACGACATCAATCGGAAGACCAAAATCAACTAACTCTTCCTTGACCTTTACTTTGAGGCGTGGGAATTCATTGCCAGTTCCCTCTGACCACTTAAAATCAATCTTCTTAAATCCGGGATATTTCTTGGTGGCGCTGACATATTTCTTGAGGTCAGACATATTGCCACCGAGGGTGCCGTTGATTCCGTGCTTAGAGATCAGTACGCGACCTTTGAGATTTAAATCCTCGGCCAGTTTGTGCTGCCATAAGCGGATAGCCTCAGGGTCAGGTAGCGGCGCGAAGCCGTAATACAAGATGACCTTCTGCAGTTCCATGGGGCAATTCTACGGATTATTTTTTGGCTTCAATTCCACGCCTGCCCCAGAAGACCC
>JGI24891J29808_1000791_pt1 | contig 10758 bp, 11 predicted proteins | sample FreactcultuFSWF8_FD_29808 | JGI IMG/M metagenome (IMG submission 29808) | reverse complement strand
TTTTTTTTTTTTTTTTTTTTTTTTGAATCCGATGCTGGGTCCAAAGAGAGAAAGCACCGGAGAGTTGCCCTCTGTGGACGAATCGGTTCTAGTCAAAATCATCGTGCATCCGGACAGGTGTTTCGACGTGTATCGCTGCGGCGAGAGAGTCGACGTGACTAAAATTTAGCACACGGGGAGGGATATACAAACACAGTTTTCCTTTCATCATTCCACTCCTTTCCATAGAGTTTTTTTTTTTTTTTAACACTTGCTTTCTTCTTCTTCTCTGACTTGATGTGCTTTTTGCTTTTTTCTGTTGCCCTTGCCAATTGTCTCATTCCTGGAATTGTTCAATTCTTTCCAGTTCGTGATGGCAGTCCGAGTTTTCTGATTGTTTCACTTTTCCGTGGGTTGATCGGTATACACAGTAATTTTTTTTGCTGTACGAACTCTTGTTCATTTTCTCTTCTTCTTCTTCTTGATCGTTTTCTGCTTTCTATTCTTTTTTTGATCTTCTTTTTTCTTTTTCTTTTTTGAGATCTCGCTGAGGGTATAACCCTGATCGATGATACTTGCCAATTTATTCTACCATACTGACCAGGGACGGGTTACATACGCTAAATATAGGCAATACTGTATTCGTGGTGTCTCATTTGACTTGGAGATCCAGGTGTTCGTGTGACTATTTGTCATTCCCGCGACCATCGATATGTTCATCGTCCATTCCACGTCAAGCGTCACACAAAGGCTGCTGAAAGCATGCACAGAACCATGTCCATTTAGATGTTCAGTCATTGGTAATTCTTCGGTTCGTATGATTTCTATCTGCTTTCAAACGCAACCCAGCCGTGGAGAAAAGACCCAAACCAACTAAGAAAATATCCAGCTCTTCTCATGCCCGCAATGGAAAACCATAAATGAGGTGCCGCCCAAACTGTAGAAGCCACCATGATAAAAACGCCAGCGCTGCACACACCATGAAAGATAGCAAGAACGATGATAGAAAGTTGAAACAAGAAACGAGGGTGTTGGCTGATCACACAAGAACAGAGAGTTGATGTGCTCATCTGCGTTGGCTGCCAGTACGTCCAATATCCATGCTACTCCTGAAGCTGTCAACACTGGCTTGCATGGAAGAATGGCTGCTGCTTCTGCGACGTCGACGCCTAGTCTCGTCCGGATCCAATGGGCTGAGTCCAGACATACGTGCGAACAGATTGAGCAGGTCAGTCAAACTGACGACACCATTGAGGTGGCCCCCAAGATTTGCTCCGGGAAGGGCAGATGCTGATACGGAGACGTTGGGTGTGGCTGGTGTGTAAGGAGGGCCCGCTGTCGATGAAGAAAGCTGCTGGAGCACAGGGGGAGGCGCCGAGACCGAAGGACCGAGATGCGGTGATGGCGGGATCGAAGAGGCAGGTGAAGGTGCGTCAACGATCCACATACGATGGGAACGGGTTGCGACAATCTTCGCGATTGTGTGGGCCAGAGTGCTGGTGGGGTTGACATGGAAGACAGGGTATGAGTCCTGACCGTCGTTCATGCCGCGTTCTGAGAGGATGACGGTGATGAAATGGATGCAAGAGGAATCGAGGAGAGGGAGAGCCGAGGTGTTTGTCAGAAGTTTGACATCGACATGGGAGATGTTGCCAATAACGTTCTTGTGGTTGTCAAGCACGGGCAGCGAAGTGATGCCTTCGCTGTGCATGAGAAGCAGGGCATCCTTGAGCGGACGGTCACCATTGATCTGGATGACCGAATGACTTCCCAAATCCAGCTCTTTCAGCGAACGATTGTGTAGCTGCTCAACTGGGTGGAAGCTAGCTCTGTTCTCCCATAGGAAACGAACCAATCTCAGTTGACTGAGAATGCCGACAACGTCATCGGAACCAGGCGAGCGAACAATAATACGGTGGCAGCCACCACCAAAGATTTCGACAGCGCGAGATAAGGTAGCCGAGGCGTCACAAAAAGCAGGCGTCTCTTTACGGCCGAGTAGGTCCTTGACGTGACCAAGCTCTACAGGCTGGTTTGTACGAGCGCGAGATACTATCTTGTCGACTTGGTCAAAGTCCGAGTCTTGTGGGCGAGTAAGGCCGGTAACGAGGAGGAGGTAGGCGTTGAGGTCGTCGTAGTCGAATTGGCCAATGGCCTGGCGGGAGTCGGCTGACTGGCGGATAAGGATGACATTGGGCGCACCAGACTCGATCAGAAGCTACAGATATGTCAGACAGAGCTTCAATGCGACATGTGGACGTGTTGTCGTACCTTGGTAGCAGCCTCAATGGTGCTATCTACTTCGACGAAGCGAACCTCGTCGGGAACCAGAATCTCTTCTAGGGCGATGGTGCGCCAGTCGCGTCCAGCGAATTTAGGAAGAGCGTCATCCTTGCGGCCGACAGGCGGATTGTTAATCAGGTCCTGAATGGCCTGCTGCGACAAGGACGGGTTGCGTTGTCGTGGAGAGTTTGGAATGCCGCGCTCGCTGAATGATTGGCGGTGCGACGACATGTCTCTACTGTCTCTCCTGGGAAGAGGAGATCGTAGTGGAGATCCGAAGTTCGTCTGCTTGAAAGAGGGCGATGATGCGCTTGTGTCTATGTTCTGGACCATGTTGTTTGGGAAAGATAATGCAAATGGCAAGCTGCACCTGCCTCCCACGCTTTGGTTGCTGCCGTGCGTCACACTTCCACGCCCCCACTTCTCCACATCTCTCGGGACACTTTTGACAGTCAGGGGTTTGAAACAGTCGAAAGGCAATCATTAGTTGCTAAATCTTCTTGACACAATCGAGCTACATTCAAGCCACGTTCAAATTGTCTCTCCACGGACACTCTTTTCTCAAGCAACATCTCGCTCCACGATTGACTTCCTCTCAAGCAAACCTCCGCTCCAGCAAAATGGTGATATATCTTCGATACCTTCGTGTTGCTCAGCAACATCTTTCGGCCATCAATCGTTCTTTCTCAATAGTTAGCACAATCATCTCCCGCATCTTCTGCTCTCATCCTCGTTGGGAGCATGCTCGTGGTATCTTGAACACATCCCCTTCAACCATGGCTTACAAGCTCCAACGTCTCCTCCAATGCTAGACACCCTGCCAGCATGTGCACATCCACTGCAGAATGCCCTGTCGCAAACCTCGCACTTCTCACTACTGAGCCCTGGCTTGAGCAGTTCTCTGCAAGACTCACACGCTTTCGTCGTTTGCCAGCTGTTAGGTCGCCACGGTAGAAACGAGTGTCTGTCCAGCGACTCGAGTCCTGGTCTCTTGAGCTTGACAACCAACTCCCGAAGGAACCGGGGGTGCCATTCGTCTTTGTGGCTCTCGAGCAACTTGTCTGTCTTCTTGTATGCGAAAAGGTCGAGTATCAGCTTGCGCATCGGGGCATTGTCACGGACCGTGTCGTAAAGAATCCATGTGTCGGACGGTGTAGGAACCGAGTTGGTGCTCTCAGAGAGTCGTGCTATCGTGTCAACAATGTGATTGCAGAGCGCAGTTGTCATGAGCTTGTCCGCAAGCGCGTATAGATCGAGCAGCAAGAAATACTTGGGTGACCCTGCTGTGTTGCGCAAATCACCGTCCGTATGGGTCATTGGATGCTGTACAGGTGACGTGTGACCCGGCGCAACCAGCATAGCATGCATGCGTTGATGTCTTGGTTCGGTGTGGCAGTTTCCAGGCGTAGGAGTGGTCAGAGAGCCCGTGTACAGCCACCATAGAAACCACTCGAAGGTTTCTGGCTTCTCTTCAGGCAAATGCACTGTTTGATCGAGGCCCTCGGCGAATGCGCCGTTCAACGCGGCCGAGAAGAACGGTGACTCGGCAGTCAGAAGGTCTTTGTGGATGGTGTAAGTCGTCTGCCCTTGGCCTCGTGAAGGCGAGTCTGGTGCATGCTGTCCACCAACCACAATCGTTGCGACATCACGGAAGCTCTTGAAGTTCGTTCGAATGTTGCCGCGCGCTGTAGGATGGATGGGTGTAGGCGCATATCGTACTCCATTTCCACGTAAAGGTGTATCCACCTGCACGGGTGTACAAGGATCGGAGGAAGTCGTCATTGCTTTTGTGTTGTGTTTGATCCTATATTGGTGTTGAGGTGTTGAATGTTGGTGTGCCCTTAAAGCAACCAAAGAAGTAGACAGGAAAAATCTCTGCCAGGTGATAGCAGGTGTCAGTTGAGAAGGTAGGTAAAACAAACGAGTGTGAGGTGCCGTCCGAATGCCAACGCCAGCAAATCCGAAACACAGGAAGTGATATCAGGAGTGTGATATGTTGAGCAAACGACCAGGCAGATCCCGCACGTGAGAGACTCCTTTAAATCAATCACAAATGATGCTCATGACTTACCGTCGCATGCGTTGTGTGCTTTGTCCACCACAGATCATGTTTGCTGAATTGTCCGAAAGCGGAAATTTCTTGAGAATCGCCTCAAGCTTCTGGCCAGGCGTCGCGACGAAAGTGTCTGTTCGAAAATGAATCGAACAAGCTTCTTCTCAAGGTTAACATCTCGCACTGTACAATTTATGTCAATATCTGTAGACTTGCTCATCATCATCAATCATGTTCAAAATCTTGTATTACGGGCATCCTATCACAAATCACCGTGCGATGTTGGAAAACCGGGTGCTAGGTGAACAATGGCTTGTGGCATTGGAATGTGTCGTACCTGCTTCTCCTTCTTGCGGCACTCCGAATCTGGCCAACAGCGTGCCTCTACTAAAAATACATTCCAAGTCTGCCTTTTGACTGGTCCTTTCGTCAACTTTTTCATGCCAAATCCGCTCCTACTGACGGATGCGGTTTGGTGGTCATTTCGCCGGAAAAATGGTTTCGTTTCGCATTTACTTTTGACCCGCCTGAACCTGTCCTGTTAATCGTGTTAGTCGGCTCTCTCGAATATTGCACAAATTTTGGTTTACTGACCAAGACGAGAATAGAGCATGAAGAGCGCCATTTGGTTGCACTCCTGTGTACCAGTGACGGTAACAAGACGCTCGTTGCTGTTGTCTTGAGGCTCATTAATCTTAATGACACTTCCACTGAGCTGGCGTATCTCGTTGATCTTTGCACCGCCCTTTCCGATGATAGCGCCGACCATGTCGTTGGGGATGAAGATCTGTTGAGTTAGAGGCTGGCCGGGTACCATGCCTTGCATGGGCTGCTGAGGGGGACCTGCGTGTGCGGCAGTTGCAGCAGCAGCGGGCTGAGCAGGGTAAGCAGCGGCGTGAGGAGCCGGAGCGTGAGGGCCTGCGCCGATGTACGGCTGTCTGGGCGATGCAGCAGGGTAGTGAACAGGTGCTTGAGGGTGCACGGGAGTAGGTGCGCCGCCGTAAGGGTGTTGTTGCTGCATGCCATAGCCAGCAGGAGGGGCACCACGCTGGGGAGGAGGCTGGCGACGGAAGTGGTCAGGAGGTCCCCATTGTCCACCAGCTGGCTGGGGAACATAAGGAACAACTTGCATACCTCCGGGGACAACACCGGCGGGAGCACCACTGCGAGTAGCGTATGCTGAAGCTGCAGGACCACCGAAACGCTCGGAGAGCTGCTCAACGAGGGTGCTACCAACGTAATAAGTCGCAATGTGGACAGCGTCAGCCACACCCAAAACAACGAGCGAACGTTCAGTCGACAGAGGCAGGCAAGAGTCGGATGCATTCAAGCGAGCGCCAGAGGCTTCCTGAATCTCACGGATTCTGACACCTCCCTTGCCGATGATGGAACCGATGAGGATGTGCGGGATGAGAAGACGGAGGGGGTAAGTCTTGGACTGGGGAGTCGAGGGCGCTTCAAGAGGCTCGTTGTTTAGTGTGCGGATGATGAGACCGAAGGCCTAGCAGTGTGTTAGTCATGGTTCAATAAACAATCTAAAACCAACGTTACCTTTGCAACAGCATCGACGAGGCCGCTAACGGTCAAGACACGTTCAACAGCGCCGCGCGAATAATCACTGACGGTACACTTAGCTCCGCTCATGCGACGGATTTGAGTAACATTCTCTCCACCCTTTCCGATCACGGTAGCAGCTTCGGCACTAGAGATGATAGCTCTGATGTGCAGCCAGTTGCTCTCATCCTGCTGTTGTGTAGAGTACTGATCTTGACCACCAGCTGATGCGCCGTTAGCGGCAGTGGATTGGACGGGCTGGGTCTCGAGCACTTGAGTAGCCGAAGGCATTCCAGCTGGGGGAGCATCAAGCACGACCGTGTCTGCGTGGGAATCCGAAGGGCCTTCGTTTGATTCATCGTCTGCGGCAGCGGCAGTGGGAGCCAAGGGCTCTGGGTCGGACTTGACATCGGCGGCGGAAGGCGAGGCGGGAGCGGCCTCATGAATGGGAGCCTCGTCCTTGACTACCTTGTCAAGGGCAGGTCTCTTGGCGTCGGGCTGGTCGGTAGGGCCGTTGGGCGAGGAAGGCTCCTCGAGGGGGCGCTTTTGCGAAGGCGCAGTTGCGGGGACTGGAGAGGCCGACATGTTTGCTGAAGAATCAAGCGTGTACAACAACAGTCACGCTACGACGAGTGGATGCGGGAATCTTCTGTATAGCTCCTTATATTCGCGGCTTTTACGTACACTTGGGGGAGTGTGCTGGAGTCCAAGGAAAACGTGATCGGGATGGACGGGGCGGAGGGCGCTCGAGATGGGGATCGTGCAGAGATGGTGGTGCTGATATGAGAAGCGGAAAATGGTGGTGGTGCTGGTGAGTACGGGTGATAAAAGTGCTCGGAAGAGATATCGGCTAGTCAAAGATGACAGTAGCTGTTATCTGGATGTCTGGTGCTGCGAATCTCTGGCGAAAGGCTGTGGGCAGGTGCAGCGAGTATAACAACACTCTGGTGGGTGGTGTAGTGAAGGACGCGCCCTGAGAACAACTGGGGAACCCCTTGCGCAACTGAACGGACAGAGAGTGTGAGAAAAGGTCCTGCCAAACCTGTATGCTGCGATCGAAGCTGGGTCGATGGCGATGGGTTTGATAGACGATGAATTGATGATACGTAAAGGAGTCGAAGATGGAGGTGCGACGACGAACGAACCAGGGCAACGGCGAATGACAGCTCGCTTGAATCTAGCTCTTGGCGCTCCGACCACGCGCGTAACAAACTCCCTTGCGACTTTGCGCCCTCACTGCTCGACAACCATACGCCAATCAAATGTGTCCTTCGAGGTAGCACAAGATTGTTCAATTGTCAAGGCTATCCATCTTGTACAGCACAAACGTTGTACTCCAGGGTGCCGATCTGAGAGTTACCTGTTGGACCAGATCACAGGAACAATCTCACTGCGCCTTGAGGATACCACAGCGCCACATTTGTACTACCCGTTGTACTATCCATTGTACTATCCAGCTTTCCCAGTTCTCAACCAGATGCCAATCTGGAGATTACCATGTTGTAGGTCTCTCAGGGAATCTCTCTTCCGGGTGTACAACTTTCGAAGACTGTTGTACTCGATCAACTGCACTGTTGTACAAGGCCCGAAGAAGTATATGCGAATTGTCGCTAGTGACTACCTATATGTAGAGTCGCTTGTAAACTGTCGGAAAGGTGGACGGCATTTGTGCTGCGGAGTAGCAGCCAATAACAAGCTGCAATACCGACCTGACGCAACAAGCAACTGATGATTCGAGATGTTGTGCAAATCAACTGATGGCAATTGGATCGTCGGGTGGAATATGTAGGAGTCTCGAGATATCGCGAGACTTGGCATAGGGAATCTCCTGATATTCACCATCATCACGAGCACAACTATGCTGAAACCGGTAAGAAACCATGACCGAGAAAATGATATATCAAGGAGTGCTCCTACAAGTGACCCAAAAGTATACTCTTTGAATATTGCAAACATCATTAAAGCAAGACGCACACGCAACAGGACATGGCAGCAGATATTGGCCTTTGGCAGATTGTTCACGGAACAAAGAAACAGAAGACAGAGCCCAAGAGGGACTACATCTCAGCGCTCTGGTCCGAGTACAAACGTGAGCCTCTTCAAAGAAACTCTGAAGCAATAGACTGACCAAACCAAGGCGAAAAGTCGGACAGAGTGCTGGGTCACATAGTTGGCGAGATAGCTGCTCAGAGTCCGACCGAGCAAGAGCAACTTCGTCGACCGTCTTTGACAAGAATGCCAGCTATGTGTCGTAACAACTCGATCGACTCAAGCATTGACTCGGAAGCTGCAGCAAAAGCATCGGTGGTCGTACCTTCTCCAGCAACAGGAGATGAACAGCCCAGAAGAAAGAGTTGGTGGAGACGATCATCGTCTAGTCCACAAGACATGGAGAACTTCATCCACATGGCATTCGCAGTGTCCTGAGAACTGGCTCGGTGGCTCGAATTATGACATTGATGATAACGATTTCATTGAGACGGAAGTTTGGGTGAAACGGGCGACATGATAGGTGTTGGCTGGATTGGGTCTCGGATAGCATAGTGCAGCTCTCACAAACAATGACAGACGATTTTCCGGAACGTGTGAAAGTTGCAATTCGCTGTGGTTTGAGTCATTGTGAAAGAGTTGGTACGAGTAGAAGGTTCGGGATGATTGTTGTAAAAGTCTCACTCTCACCCTTGTGAAAGTGGTCAGAGCGCAGGAACGTCACAACGTCGGGGCTGAATTGAATTATTGTCAATCGTCAAGTTACACTTCCCGAGTATCACATACCAGCTGGAGCCAGTGTTGCCGTCTACTTCTACAATCTGAGGTGATTCAGTTCATCTTAGCCCACGCAACTCGGATCTTTGCCTGCCTACCCGCCGCCTCGCCATCGCATACGCCGCTCTCGCAGATTCATCGACAAACAAGTTATTGCAGCCCGTGGCTTTGATTAGTACCATGGCTCAACCCACCCAACTCGCATGTACGCACCCTCCTTCTGGAACAGGAGATGGTCACGAAACTAATGCGACACAGATCGCACGGCTAAGGGCGTTGGCATCCTGAATGCCGCGCCTGCATATGAAGCGCTCCCAGGCTTCACGCGGCCAGAGGGCAACCTCCGCTGCTGTGTCTACTCGCCCGACGGCCGCTTCTTCGCCTGGGCCTCCCCCGACCAGTATGTCGGACATGTCCTTCCATTGCCGTCTCTCTTTACTGACTGATCGTCAGGGTGACAGTTGTCGACGCGGCTCAAGGCCACACAATCACCACTCTGCCCACCCAGAACGTCTTCGAGCTGGGCTTCTCTCCCCTCGGCACTTACATCATCACCTGGCAGAGACCCACCAAGGACGAGAACGGTGATGCCGTCAAGAACCTCAAGGTCTGGCGTACCGTTGACGACGAGGCCACCCGCCAAGTTGTTGGCCAATTCGTGCAGAAGAACCAGACTGGCTGGAACTTGCAATACACTCTCGATGAGGAGTTCTGTGCTCGCGCCGTCACCAACGAGGTGCACTTCTACAAGACGTCCGACTTGGGTACCGTCCACAACAAGCTGCGCGTCGAGGGTGTCCAAGACTTTGCTCTGTCCAAGGGTCGCAATGCCAACATTGCTGTCTTCGTGCCTGAGCGCAAGGGCATGCCTGCCCAGGTCAAGGTCTTCAACGTCCCCCATTTTACCTCGCCTGTCTCGCAAAAGACTTTCTTCAAGGCCGACAAGGTCCAGCTCAAGTGGAACAACGAGGGCACCAGCTTGATCGTCCTGGCCCAGACCGATGTCGACAAGACCAACAAGAGTTACTACGGCGAGACCAACATGTACATCCTTAGCTCCAGCGGTGCCTTTGACTCGCGCATCACTCTGGGTATGCCTAACCCCTCTACTTTGGTTACTTGAACATATCGCTAACCTATATTTTAGACAAGGATGGCCCGATCCACGATGTCTCCTGGTCGCCCAACTCCAAGGAATTTGGTGTCGTCTATGGTTACATGCCTGCAAAGACGACCATCTTCAACCAGCGTGCTGTCGCTCAGCACAGCTTCAGTCTGGGTCCTCGCAACACTATTATTTTCTCCCCTCACGGTCGCTTTGTCATTGTCGCTGGTTTCGGCAACTTGGCTGGTACCATGGACATCTACGATATGGAGAAGAACTACCAGAAGGTTTCAACCATCGAAGCTAGTAACGCTAGCATCTGCGAGTGGTCTCCTGACGGCCAGCACATTCTGACCGCCACTACCAGCCCTCGTCTGCGTGTCGACAACGGTATCCGCATGTGGCATGTTTCGGGTTCATTCCTGTATAACGAGGAGATGAGCGAGCTGTACCACGTCACCTGGCGTCCCGAGCCCATCGAGAAGCACCCTCTTGGAAACCCTCTTGCAAACGTTCCTGCTCCTCACTCGTCGGCCGCTGCTCATCTCGCTACCAAGAAGGCTCCTTCCAAGCCTGTTGGTGCGTACAGACCCCCTGGTGCTCGCGGATCTTCCACTCCTCTGCACTTCAAGCGTGAAGATGAGGGTGGTGCTGCCTTCATCAACCAAGGCATTTCTTCCGCTAACATCGGTGCCAATGGCTTTGGATCTCGCCCTAGAAGACGTGAGGTTCCTGGTGCCGAGACTACCGACTCCTCCACGCCTGGTGCCGCTCCCGGCGGTGGCGTTAGCTTGGCTGGCGCTGATGGCGACGAGAACCTTAGCAAGGCTGCTCTCAAGAACAAGAAGAAGAGAGAGGCAAAGAAGGCCAAGGAGGCAGAGGCCAAGGCTTCCGGTCTTGCGCCCGAGGCCAACGGTGATGGTCAGCAGCGCAGAGAGCGCAGCAGATCAAAGTCTGGCCAACACGGTCCCGTCCGCGGTCAATCCCACCGTGGCGATGCCCCTGCCACTCCCGCCAA
>JGI24891J29808_1000790_pt1 | contig 10758 bp, 10 predicted proteins | sample FreactcultuFSWF8_FD_29808 | JGI IMG/M metagenome (IMG submission 29808) | reverse complement strand
TTTTGCCTGGGGGTTTCTTATTTTAAGTTTCTTATTTCTTAAAGAGGTAGATAGCGAGAACAGTTAAATTGAAGAGGCTCAGAGCAATGTATAGGAAGCCCGTAAAGAGGAGATTGCCTGAGTTCTTAACAACGCTCAATCCGAGCTGAGAGATGTCGCTAGCCTCGCGCATAGCGCGAGTAAGGGCTAGACTATCGCGAATCGATGCCAGCATCGCTGTTACTGAGAAGACTCCACCGGCTGTTACCAAACCAATTGCAAATGCCTTGATATCGAGTGGCGACTTGTAATTTAACTTTCCCATCGCAACCAGAATGAGAATAACCGCCAAGAGAATCGTGGGCCCTAATTGGGAGTTGATTCTTTGGGAGCGTTGCCCGTTCCAAATTTGGAGCAGGTCTTTCTCTCTCATGCCCAAGAGCGTACCTCCCGATCTATTCTGATTGGTGCTACCTTATTATGACTGAGAGGAACTACCAATGCACACCTGGACCTGGTTCGCGATCGCTGGTGTTTGCGCTGTCCTGGAGATCCTAAATCTCAGTCTGGTCTTCGCTTCTTTCGCAATTGGAGCCTTTTTCGCCGCAATTTCCCAAATATTCACTACAAATACCACTCTGCCATGGATCGTTTTCGCCCTGGCTACAGTTTTAAGTCTCCGACTCAAGCCGATAGTGGTTCGCTACATCTTCCGAAAGACACCTCCATCGGATACTGGAATTGCTGCTCTCATCGGACATAAGGCGACATCGACCTCGCCAATAACCGACTCTTCGGGGACAATTAAGCTCAAGAACGAGACGTGGACAGCGCGAAGTGAGAGCGGAGAGATTCCAACAGGAGAGAACGTGACGGTTGTGCGAATAGATGGAGCGGTAGCAATCGTCGTTCCGCGCGCCGACTCCTAGAAAATTTCCTGGAGCTACTTTTCAGATCGACTTGAGCAATACGACTAAGGAGTAACGAATGGCACTACTTATCGGACTTGGCGTAATAGTTCTTCTCGCCATTCTCATTACAGTCGGTTCCATCAGAATCATTCCGCAGGCCAACGCGGGGATTGTGGAGCGGCTCGGGAAGTATCACAAGACCTTAGAGCCAGGACTCAACCTCATCGTGCCCGGCATCGACCGCCTCCGCCCCCTTGTCGATCTACGTGAAAAGGTTGTCTCCTTCCCCCCACAACCAGTTATTACGGAAGATAATCTCGTAGTCAGCATCGACACCGTTATTTACTTCCAAGTGACCAATCCAAAATCTGCAACATACGAAATTGAAAATTACATTCAAGGTATAGAGCAACTTGTAGTAACTACTCTACGTAACTCAGTGGGCGGATTGGATCTTGAGAAAGCTCTCACCTCTCGAGACCACATCAACGCCATTTTGCGCGGCGTCCTCGATGAGGCAACTAGTAAGTGGGGCGTGCGCGTTAACCGAGTTGAGATCAAGGCGATCGAGCCACCTCCAAGCGTGCAAGAGTCAATGGAGAAGCAGATGCGTGCCGACCGCGATAAGCGTGCAGCGATCTTGACGGCAGAAGGCGAGAAGCAGAGTCAGATCTTGCGTGCCGAGGGAAATCGCCAAGCGGACATTCTGCGCGCCGAAGGTGAAGCACAAGCTCGGGTGATCAACGCCGAAGGTGAAGCCACGGCAATTGCAAAAGTATTTGAGGCGATTCACTCTGCCAATCCAGATGAGAAGGTCTTGGCATATAAGTACCTAGAGCAGTTGCCGGTGATCGCCAATGGCACCGCCAGCAAACTTTGGATCATTCCTGCGGAATTATCTGGAGCAGCGGCTTCAATTATTAAGGCGTTTAAACCTCAATAATTGAAGCGTGCTCAGCCAATTTTTACGGAACGATCACCGCTCTACCGCGAACAGTTCCTGCGGCAAGATCAATATATGCCTCAGCAGAGTCTGCCAAAGAGTAGCGAGTGTGTTCGGCGTGGATTAAGCCGCGACTTGCCAGGTTAAGAACTTCAATTAATTCTGGCTTACTTCCCCAATAGGTGGTCTGCAAACTGACCTCATAACCTTGTGAGAAGAAGGAAAATGGAACGGCTCCTCCGGCGATACCTACAAGGGTGACATCACCCAATGTGCGAGCTGATGCCAGCGCCAATTTAAGAGTCGACTCAGATCCGACAAAATCCAAGACAACATCTGCACCGTGACCATTGGTCAGCTCGCGAATCGTCTGAGCGGTCTTCTCTCCAGGTTCTAGAACTTCATCAGCTCCAACCTCAGTAGCTAGTGCGAGTGCTGCCGGCTTTGGATCTACTGCAATGACTCGCGCAGCCGTGGTTGCCTTCACAATCTGTACCGCCATATGTCCGAGGCCACCTACTCCAATGACGACCACTGTTGCCTCCGGAGTCATCTTGCTCCAGGAGCGCCGAACAGCGTGAAATGGGGTAAGTCCAGCATCTGTCAGAGGTGCTGCAATAAAAGGATCAAGTCCTTCAGGAAGAGGAACTAAGAACCGCTCCGATGGGATCAGCATAAATTCTGCGACACCACCATCGAGTCCAAGACCTCCACCACCACCAGGAATTGGCGCAGAGGTGGGGTTCTCGCAGAGCGTTTCAATTCCGAGTTGGCATCGAGAACACTTTCCGCAGCCCCATGGTCCATAAACTGCAACCGCCTGACCTTCGTGAACGCTTGTGACGCCAGCGCCAATCGCCTCAACCCATCCTGCATTTTCATGTCCTAATGTGAAGGGTGGATTCCACGGCAAGGCCCCAGCGACAAAATCATGCATCAGATGGAGATCAGAGTGACAAGCACCAGCTCCACCGATTCTTATAACAACTTCTCCCGGACCTGGAGTTGGTTTTGGAACTTCAACTAGCTCGGGTTCGGATTTCCAATTCATTAATCGCAGAGCACGCATTTTTAACTCCTTAGAGACTGCGCAACTTCTTGTGCAATTGCATTATTCACCGCGCTTGGTTTTCGTGGAAGATCCAAGTTGAGTGCTTACACTCTGTCCGCTATTCCTTGAGTCATACCGCCTCTCAGGCAGTGGGTATACATTGGATTTATGTTGATCTGCAATCCAAATCCGTGTTTTTCGCGAACCTTACAAATACCTCACTTTGAACGTGGCGCCGTCATGCGAGCACCGTCGGCAGAAGTTCGTGCCGGTGGAAAAGGGATTGATGCTGCCAGAGTTGGTCACTCACTCAAATGCAGATCGCCATTGCTCGTTCTCATTGGAGATCTTGATGGAGATCAGTTCTGCCGATTCCTGAGTGATGAAGGGATCGAATTTAGAACGTCGAGTTACCACGGCAATATCCGAGTCGCCACTATGTACCAAGAGATCAATTCACCCATCATCACGATTGTCAACGAAGAAGGACCAACCATTGCGCAGGCCGAGTGGGACGCTTACTTAGCTGAACTACAACAAGAAGTTCGACCTCACGAAATTGTGGCAAGCATGGGAAGCTTCCCGCATGGTGTAACTGAAGAAAATATTGCACAGCTCATCAACGTGGTTCATGAGAAAGAAAGTTTGATCTTCTTCGACACCGCTCCTCACTTTCTGGCATGGGCGCTTCGTCATGGAGCAGATATCGTCTCTCCAAATCTTGACGAGGCCGAAGCAGTTATAAGTGGTGGATCAGAGAGTGCATTTCTTGGCGATAACACCAACGGTCGAGCGCGTGCGGAGCGTGCGGCGCAAACCATCTGCGAATTAGGGGCGAAAGTTGCAATCGTGCACGCCGGGTCTCTGGGGTGCGCACTCGCCTACAAAGACCAGACCATCTGGATTCCGACGGTAGATGTTGTCGTGGCGAGCTCCGTCGGTGCAGGCGATTCACTTGCCGCAGGATTTATTTTGAAGACAGAAGAGCAAGGTCTGGAACGCGATCTCGACCAGATTGACTGGCGACTCTCGCTCCAATTCGGATCGGCTACGGCGGCCGCTGCATGCGAGAAGGGGCGATCGGGAGATGTCGACCCTGAGCGCGTAAGCCAATTATTTGAAGAGATTCGCACTCTAGATTCCTCTGAGAGGTAGTGCACGATGAACGTTGAACAATACGATCGCATGAAGAACGGGGCCGGCTTTATTGCCGCCCTGGATCAGAGCGGCGGAAGCACGCCAAAAGCACTGGCGCTATATGGGATCGATGAGTCGATGTATTCATCGCACGATGAGATGTTCTCGCTTATGCATCAAATGCGGGCACGAATCATCACCAGTCCTGCATTTACGAGTGAGCGAATCTTGGGCGCAATCCTCTTTGAAATGACTATGGAGCGCCTTATTGAAGGGATTCCCTCTGCGGAGTATTTGTGGAATCGCAAGCACATCGTGCCACTCCTCAAAATTGATAACGGGCTCCTGCCTACAGCACATGGCGTGGCACTGATGAAACCGATTCCCGAGTTAGCCTCAAGACTAGAGAAAGCTAGGCGGTTTGGAATATTTGGAACCAAGGAGCGATCGGTCATTTATGAGCCAGATTTTGCTGGCATAAGTTCCTGCGTCGACCAGCAGTTTGAGATCGCTGATGAAGTTTTGGACTCAGATCTAGTGCCGATCATCGAGCCTGAGGTCGATATCAAGAGCAATGAGAAGCGCTACATAGAGGAGATTCTCAAGAGCGCACTGATGGCGGGACTCGACTCGCTAGAGAGCAACCAAAATGTCATGCTCAAATTAACCCTCCCAGAGGAAGCGAATTTCTACGCCGACATCGTGCGACATCCCAGAGTGCTACGCGTTGTCGCTCTCTCGGGGGGTTATAGCCAAGAACACGCGGTTGAATTATTGGCACGTAACGAAGGCCTTATCGCCAGTTTCTCCAGAGCCCTCACCGAAAATTTGCATCACGATCAAAGTGATGAGAAGTTCAACGCGACCCTTGAGCGCTCAATAGAGAATATTTATTTAGCATCGACCCAAAAGATCACGATCTAAAAAGTCTCTCGCAAATCAGGGTTAGTGGCGGGAAGTTTGGCGCGCTCCGCATGCACTTACGGATTACACCAATTGCATATGGCGGGATCTGCTCGACTCTCTGCGCGTGGCTCTAGCTTTTTAAAGTCACATTTCACACAACCCAATACATCTGCTCGAACGGCCTTCTCTACAAAGGAGCTGCAGTCTCTGCATAAGAGACCACGCTCGACCCCCACCTTTCCCCAACCAGGGGTATGGCAGTCGGGACAGTGGGTGGAGATTCGAAGAGCCAGGAGGCGAGCTGCGGCAGCAATGTTTGCTTGCCTTGAAGGTGAGCAATGTGCGCGCAGATCCGATTCAACGATAACTGCGCCGGTCGCCGAGTAGCTCGAGCATTCAGTAATTGCGGCTTCCAATTCTTGAGCGCTCCCGATTCCTTTAGCGCAATGCAAAGGTGAGGAGTTCTCTGCCTTAACAATCAATCTGTGGCGAGGAAAATCCGCTCGCTGAAGAAAATCACCCAACTCGGCGCCAACAAAGGTTCTCGTTGATGCAGCCCTAATGTCGAGGGAGCGATAGCTCTCGCTAACTACGATGTCCCGCTCCGCATCCACCCAGACCAGATGTTCGATGTCAGAGATCACAAATGGAATGAATGGGTCGGGACCTACGGAGCCCTCAGATGCCATCCCAAGTGGCAGGCCTGACTCTTTCATTCCAAGCCGAGCCTTTGCTATCGCAGTATCCAGCGGTGAAGCGCTCCGTTCAATATCTCCGGAAAAAGTTCCAAATTGATCGGTATCGAGAGCTCTCTCTAGCAACTCAACTCCAAGAACCTCCCTAAAACTTGGCGCCACGAGCCTCTGCTTCTCATGCTGTGAGGTCAAAACCGCCAGGTGACCGCGATAGATATCAAGGTGGTTCATCTTGCACCTCGAAAAAATCTAGGAGTTGTTACCGATGGAATGAATTGCAATCCATCCCCCTCTCGCCAACTCCGCTAACGATGAGTTATCAACGACCTCATCTATAAATTGCTGCGGAGCGGCAATATAAAATTGAAGTCTGATTGGAAGATGTCCCTTGGTACTGCGGGGTTCGGCAAGAGCGGATGTACTAATGGATTGCCATGGCAGACCTCTATAGAGCGGCCCATCACTTCCAAGTAATACTCCAGCCTCACCTAAAACGTTATGACGAGTTTTGTCGCCACTACTAAATTTCTGAGGATCGCTCACCGCCATGTTGTAAGCAAAGTTGATCATCTGCATGACAACTCCAGGTCCAGATAAAATCGTGTTGAGGATCGAACTGTCGTGATCCTCGCGCCAGTCGTAATCATGAAGGAAAACCCGGCTCCCCAAATTTGCACCGTAGGTGAGCGAGCGAGGGCCAATGACGCATGCTGCGTTTGAGCTAAGTCCCCACTCGGGGAAGACTTGCCACCACGCGACGGCAGCTCTCTGCTTCAAATAAACGGGGCTTACAAAGGTAGGACTTCCTGGGTAATCGCGCCGTGGCAAGGTAGAGATCCTCGAACGGAGCGATCTGAGAGCGGAGGATCCCTCTGACTCCATTACCGAACTGGCATTTGGATCAAACTTCAAAGTGCCTAGCGTGGTGTTATGCTCGGCTGCATAGAAGCGAACGGATGCCTCTCCATAGATTGAAGACAGATGCCTCTGGACTTCGGGATCGTTCATCAGATTGGCTGCAAAGCGAGCGTTGAGCAAGCCATTGTTTCCACCACATGCACCGCACTCATACATGCTCCGGAAGGGCGTGTTTGAAGCATCTGCTCCATGGCCAACAAAGATCAGCTCCTTGATCCCATCCAATTTCAAGATCGAGGTTATGTTGGATGCGTAGGCGATCTTTTGATCTAAGGAGAGTAACGATGGGTCAGCACCTGTTGCACCCATCCAACGCGGAGCATCAAAATGACTATTAATACGATGAGCCAGCCAGGGCAGGAAAGTATTGAGAAGGTTGAGAAGGCCATTCATCAATCCAAATCCCTCAGCGATTGCAAGTGCGCCTGTACCGCTTGTGGCCTTCTTCCAGATGATAGGCAGAGCCCATATGTAACTCTCCTCGCGACTATCTGAGAGAGCAATAGAGGGCTGAAGAATCACGGGGGCGAAATTGAGTAGCTTCTTATGGGATTTACCTTTCGAGGTCAGACAGATATCAACGCCAAAGAATCCGGCCATCCCATAGGTACGCACATTCAATTCCTCCGCGCGCTGCCGCAACAGATCACTGCGAACATCGATGCATGTGACTATTCCTATTTCGTTGCTCTGACGATCAAGAGAGGTACCGCCCGTGAGATTGAGGGAGGCCTCGAACTCGGATGCAAAACTCGCTTCAAGCGCTGTTTGCCAAATCTCTGCCTGCGGAGCAATCTTCGCCTTGCGGGTGAGAATATCTTCACCATGTGCAAGTGCTAGCGCAGCGCGAAGCGCGAGCAGTGATATCTCCGAATCCTTGCCCAACCCCTTTACAAATATGTACCAGGAGATATCGACTGCAATGAGCCCCTGAAGTAGAGAGATGGATGTGGTTGGTGCTCCGCTGTTGCGGTAGCGAGTCTCAAGCATCGCGAGAGAAGTCGCCAATGATTCCTGCGGATCTGACGGGAGAAGAGAGGCTATCTTTGAATTTAAGCTCTGGTGCCAGAGCGAATAAGCACCGCCTGGGTGAGAATTACCTCCGTTAAACCAAGCCTGCGAACTCCACCAACTTGAATGAGTAGCGACTTTATTAGGTGCTTTATCCGCATATTCCTTCTCGTTGTGGAAGGCATCTGCCTTCGTTAATGAGATCAATTGATCGACCTGAGCGCCGTATGTAACAGCGGACTCCTCAAGTGCCGTACGGGTTATCACTCCGCTCTCGAGCAACTCTAGATATTGCTCGCTTGATTGGTACATAGATATTCCATATCCAGCGGCGATATCGGCTGCTGCTCCATAATCTAAGTGGTGTAGCCCAGCGAGAGAGTCTTGGGCAACAATCTCGGAAAGCGCCCCACCGGCAATAAATGGAGAGCCAGCTACCTCAACCCTCTCAAGTAAATCGGTGGCGCCATTCTGAATAACTTTGCTGCTGGCAATCAACCCAGATTTCACCGTGTCGCTGCGTAGGCGATAGTGATTGATCCATGAGGCAAATCGCAAGGTCCAATTACGAGGAACAAATCTGAAGATGGCTGTCATTACAAGTATTGCAGCGGAGATTGTGATGATAAGTGAGAGACTCGGCTTCCAAAGGTATGCGAAGAAGTTTGAAAATAACTTTAGTACTCCGAGATAGAAGGCGAATCCAAGCACTCCTGTTGTAATGGTTTGTAGTGCTAACCGTAGATTCAATTTCCCTGCGAATACAAAGATGCTCGCTAAAGCAATTGCTCCCACAGATATATTAAGAAGATAATCTCGACCCAACCACCAAATTCCGAAAGCGACTGTGGCACCATATAAAACGGCTAACAGAGCACTGAAAGTTTTATTCGATTCGTTGCTGCGATCAATCGGCATAGCATTCTTGCGACGCAATGGAGCGCCACCGGCGCGGAGAAAACTCCAACTCTTATAACTTCCATGGCCCGCGATATGCAGAAGAACGATTCCAGGAATACCAAGCACTCCTTCCAGCGCCATAAAAGCCATCTGCATGCTGGTGCCGTTTGCCAATTTGCCCTTTTCGTCATGGCGATGACGCATAACAGAAAGAGAGGCAATGATTGTTAGTAACCCGATGATCACAACGAGTGAGCGATCCTTCTGAATGATCGGCAGTGCAACGAGGAGATATCCAAAGCCATTGACGATCCCTGCATGAAGCAGAGCAGAGAGCGGTGTTGGGGCTTCAATGGTCAGGATCAACCAACGCATTGCCGGCAAGAGGCCGCTGCGAATCACACCCGCGAGCGCGAAAAGCGCTCCAATCAAGATAGTGAGCGGGGTGGATTTGATCGCCCCCAGAGCAGCCCATGGATCCACGTGATTGAAATGCGAAAGCGCGATCGCTCCCCAGAGCGCGAGGTCTGAGACCAAGAACCAAGACCCGATCGTTCGAGATGCCTTGCGGGATGGAAAATCATTGGCGTGATTGACCAAGAGAGCGGCACCTAAGCCACTGCTCGTCCAGCCGATACCCAACGCGAGGAGGTTGCTGGTGAGGAAGGTTATGTAGATCCCCACCGAGGTAAGCAGGAGGAGGGCACCAAAGCGGCTGTAACGCGCCTGCCCAACTAAGTTCCGCTGCGCGAAATAAGAGATCGCAGCGATCAAAATCGAGCTATAGAGCAGCAGTGCGGCTCGAAACTCGGGCAGGGTGGAGTGATGAATGCCAAAGAAGGATGCGAAGGCCGCCGCCCCCACTAGTACCGCCAGCGCTCGATTTATCCTGTATGTAAACATAGGAGAATTATTACCTGTATTTAATTACCTGTCAAAATATGCCGTATAATTACCTTATGGCTAATGAGAAGTGGACCCTGCTTTCCAACCACGGCCATGTCCTAGTAGCTCTAAGTAAGGACCCGACCCTTCGTATTCGAGATCTTGTCGATGTCATTGGGATCACCGAGCGATCAGTCAGAGCCATCATCGCCGACCTCAAGGAAGGTGGTTACATCACCATCGTAAAAAATGGCCGGCGCAATGAGTACCGAATCAATACTGGAATGAATTTTCGCCACCCGGCCGAGGCCACGCACCAGGTGAATGACCTGTTAAAGATTTTTAATAAGAAATAATTGAGTTGTGGAGCAAGCGCTCGTTAACTGGTTACTCGACTCTGACCCAGCGTTGCGCTGGCAGGTAGAGCGAGATCTACTTGACGCCCCGGTTGAACTCTGGGGTTCAACTCATGCTCGGGTGTCGCATGAAGGTTTTGGGGCAAAACTACTCGCCTTGCAAGATGAAGATGGTCAGTGGGCCGGCGGTTCATATTTTCCAAAGGGTTTTGATTTTGCAACGGTTAAGAGTGAAGGTCAGCCGTGGACCGCTACAACTTGGTCCCTTAACTCACTTCGCGAATGGGGTGTTGATGCATCTGCTCTGAGCGATACAGCAGATCGATTAGAAAAGAACTCGCTCTGGGATTACGGCGATCTGCCTTACTGGGATGGTGAAGTTGATTGCTGCATCAACGCTTACACCTTGGCCAATGGAACATGGTTAGGGCGAGATGTGTCTCGCCTCGCGCAATGGTTCGTGGAACATCAGATGNAAGAGGGTGGTTGGAACTGCGAGTGGGAATCGGGATCAGTTCGTTCTTCATTCCACTCAACTTTGAATTCATTGATAGGAATTTTGTATTACGAACAAAATTCTGGGGGCTTTCCTGAATTAACCACGGCACGAAAGGCGGCAGAAGAATTCTTGTTGCGGCGTAAACTCTTATTTCGCCTTGAAACTGGCGAGCAGATAGCTCCGTGGGTTACTAGTTTCGGGTATCCGACCAGGTGGAGATATAACGTCCTNAGAGCGCTCGAATATTTTCGTCAGGCCTCCACATTGGATGGATTGGCACCCGATCCACGCTTAAAAGAGGCTATTTATATAGTTAATAACGCGCTCACCCCAGATTCAAAACTCATCCAATCGCATCACGAATTAGGAAGCGAATGGTTTCCCGTTGATGTACCTGTTGGCCAACCCTCTAAATGGCTTACATTAAGTGCCTTACGCACTTTGCGATGGTGGAAGGATATTAAGTGAAATTCACTGACGGTTTTTGGCAATTGCGAGAGGGAGTCACTCTGCAACATGCGATCCAGATATATGAAGCGGAATATTCGCAACACTTAAGACTTCTCG
>JGI24891J29808_1000786_pt1 | contig 10855 bp, 11 predicted proteins | sample FreactcultuFSWF8_FD_29808 | JGI IMG/M metagenome (IMG submission 29808) | reverse complement strand
CCCGCAGGCCCCCCTCCCACCAGCGGGCTTCGCACCCGCCAGGCCTATTTCGATTGTTGAGGAAAAGACTGCGATATTCCATTCTCTATTTCGAGTCTCTCCTGGTCATTTTCAGCTTGAACATCGCGTTCTATTTTTATGAACCCGCAGCAAAGAGTACACGATTTGCATTTGCTTTTCAGACAGTATACGCATAACCCACCCAAGAAAGAGAGGACCAATCCGCAGAACGTAATCCAAAAGCTGCCCCCAAACTGATTCGTATCCATCTGTGCTATACTTTATCTTGGGATTTTCATTCTCGTCCCGTTCAAATTCCCCCGTTCTTTTTGGATCCCAACTATATCAAACAAGAACATCATATGGGGGAACGGTGACACGGCTGCTGGGGTGACGTACGGAAAAGCACCCAGAGTGTTTGGGTTGGTGTTGTCGATCACGCGTAGGTACTCGATCGATATGCTACACATCTCGCAGCTCTTACCAAATGTCGCGATGTTGTTACTATAGAAGTATTGCGTGACCGCAGCATTTGCAGGGAATGTCATCGAACCGATATTTGTCGACATTTCGTTGTGTCCGCTCAATTGATTGTACGTTTGATTGACGAGCGGGAGACCGGATAGTTTGAACATGATCTGCAGATTATCGGGGCTGGTGGAGATCGAGGCTGGTGGCTGCGCGGTTGATACGGTATTCAAACATATGTTGAAAAGGTCGTATTTCTCATACATCTCACCAAGGCATGTGCGAAGGTTGATGTTGTTCCACGTTATCCTCGTTCTCAAATTATTACACGACCCAGCAGGGATTACGGTCGTCGCATCCGTTGGGTTGTACGAAATGGCGAGGAGGGGAATTGTCGGATAAAATGTAACGAGTTCAGCAACAGCGACGGTTTGTGTATGATTTGTCCGGTATGAGACGCTTGTCGTTGATATGTTTGGACCATCGAGAACAATGGCTTCGTTAAATCCAGCTCCCGAAATCACATTGCCCGCGGCGATACCAGGGACCAATGTGACGAAATTGAGTGTGCTCGATGCAACAGTCTGTGAAATCGATACGACCCAAGTCAATCCCGCTCCCGAAACAATAGTCGTCCCAGCTTGGACAGTCGCGATGGTTGCGCAGGTCAACACCATTCCTTGCACAACGGCAGCGTTCAGCGCGCCCAGAGTCAGAGTGGTCAATGCTATCGTACACCCCGTTTGGGTAGTCGTTGGAGCAACGAAAATAGCGATCCCCGCGGCCGTGAATTGCCCGGCTGCAGTAGGTACCGAAGGTGTCTGGGCGGTAGCCAGCGTTAGTGCACCATACCCTGTCGCAGCATTATACGGGTTGGTCCCGGCAAAAGTAGCGGAAACGTATGAGGTGGGGGGAGCCACCTGCGAGGGGAGCCCAGATAGAATGTAATTGACGTCCGCCGCAATAAGAGTCGTACCCACCGTAGTGGCAACCTGGAAAGTGGTAGCGTCGGAGAGATAGCCGGTTAGGGTTGCAGTTGGGATAGGGTTGACTAAAGTATCGACGATGTCGCCCGTCTTGAGAACAAGGGAAGCGTTTGATGTATCGCTCATTTTTATTATTTTTTTTGCCCGATATAATTATGCTTAATATTCTTTTTTTTAGAATTTGACATAAGCAGTCCCGTTCTCGAAGACAACGACGGAGTCAAAGAGAGCAAATGCATCGAACCGAGCAGTCACAGCTGCCCCCGGTGTATTGAAATTAAGCACTGCAAAAATGTCGTCTGTATTTGAATTGTATCCGCTGAACAGTTGGTCCTTTGGTGCCGCAGAGTAGTTCTCAAGGTCGAGACCGACATAGAATGACCCGCTCTGAGTGGACTGGAGAAGGTTCACGTTCGAAGTAGCTGCTGGTGTAAGCACGATCCCGTAACTTGCTTTATCGATACTTGGTTGATGATTTAAGTCGCTCATGGAACCAATTGCTTTGACAACTTCTGCAAATGTTTCTTGCTGGGTGTTTATTTCTTTGCTTGGCATCATCTGAGAGCCCACTCTAAACTGATAAGAGGTCAGATTCTGAGTAAGGCATGACAAGGGATAGAACCTTGTAGTCGCCATTGCCGCAGAATCGCGGATCATGACGAAGATTGACTTCAGGCTTGAAAATTTTGCCGGGATTGGAAAGCTTACTTGGGTTTGTATGTTTTGCGTAAGAGCCATACTGTAAGCGTAATTACGGTAATCTGGTACGACGAATTGAAGAGGCTGTCCTTCAAGCGACTCAACCACCATGCTGATAGCTCGATCCGATAGTTCAATAAAATTCGCAATGTACTCGCAATTAACGAGCTGAGGTGTATAACCGAACAATGCTGACCCTATCTTTGCCGAATTGTCGACGAGTTGGATTTCAATTCGGAGCGGTGCGCTCGTTATCGCAAATAGAGGGATATAGTTGCTCGTTGAGAGGGTACCCAAAAGACTGATAAGGTTCAGACAGTACGTTGTGGCTGTTCCAGCAGCATACGTTAGGGTCGCGCCTGTTCCGAGATTTTGAAACACGTAATCTCCACTGTTGCACGCAGTTGTCGCGGCTGGAGTGGCCGCTAAAGTAGCGAAGGCGGCATCGACGGCAATTTTGACGTCTGCAGCTGAATTTGTTCCTGGTAACGTCGATACGACAGGTAGAATGGTTGTCACATAGTCTGGACGGGTCCCAGACAAAATATTCGACTTGCCCATTGAAGTGTCAGTAGCGACTTGCAAGTCGAAGAGCATCTTTGCTAAAAGGGAGTACTCCGAGATGTCAGAGAGTAAGTTGCTCCCATGGAAAATCCTGATACGTTGAATGAGTGAGTGCGCACCGGCAGATTCGAACCGGGCATAATTGGCAGCATTGGCACTGTTTGTGATGTTCAGCGTAAACTTCAAATACGACTCGGTGGCTGCCAAAACCAAATTGTTGCGGGTCGGGATGTTGAATATCACGGTGTCACCGAGGGCATAAGGCCCCGTACCATTTTGGGGAGCGATGTTCGTTCGGTATGACCGGGCCATTGCGGCCTCATTTTTCGACCCGTATCGTAGGTTTCTTGGGAGCATGCTTTTTTTATGGATGTGGTATGAAACTATGGCAGAAAATAATTTAAATTGATGATTTCGACCCTCCACCTCCTAACCCTTTCGGCATGAAAACTGTCAGACCTGTATTGGCACTGTTCGTTTGTATGGGATTGGGAGAATATGCTTGGTTTCTTGGGGGACCAACTATTTGATCGGGTTTCAAGAACGTATCTCTGTTGCCGACGGTGGACGGAATTTGGGCCATCTTGTTTCCTAAAGTTGCTGGGATTCTTGAAGTTTTGTTCCCCACCCTCATTTTCTTGCTTGTGCTTTCTTTTTTTTTATTATTAAATATTCCAACATTTTTTTTCGGACATACTGGCGGGCTTCGCGGCCGCGACGAGCGTTGCGAGCACATGCGTGTTCTGCCATGGTGCCGGCGGGCTTCGCGGCGAAAGGTTGGGGTGTGCGAGCACATGCGTGTTCTGCCATGGTGCCGGCGGGCTTCGCGGCGAGAGGTTGGGGTGTGCGAGCACATGCGTGTTCTGCCATGGTGTCGGCGGGCTTCGCGGCGAGAGGTTGGGGTGTGCGAGCACATGCGTGTTCTGCCATGGTGCCGGCGGGCTTCGCAGCGAGAAGTTTGGGTGTGCGAAGCACATGATTTTATCAAGCGAAATTAACAACTTCGATATTGATCGTGAGTGAAAAATGGCATCCATTCAAATCGATCGGCTGGTTGTTCTGGTCAAGCAGTCGAATATTGACGAAGCTGATTGTATTTGTGTACAGGCATGACCTCGCCCCTTTCGTATTGCTAAACGTGATCATGCTGTACGGTGGCGAGTCGACGGGTATACTGATCAGAATCGTATTGTCGTTTTTGTCGTTGATGGTGTAGTTGCCTGTGAGGAGATTGGAATGGAGGCATATGCACGAGGTGCTAAGCAGGTTTACACATTTATCTGACGTCAATGACAGAGCGGGTAGAAAAACGCCTGAGAATCCGAGCTGGTCGAGACACGTGGAGGTAGCAAGAAAGCTAAATGGTGACGTCGGGTTCGCAAAGGTAAACTTGTTGCTGATGATATCATACGTTGCAGTCAGTTGCGTGTTCGCGTTGATCCACGCAATAAGCTGAAAACTGTTGTAGTTTCCTATGGGGATCGTTAAATGATATTGAACGCTGTTGATGGAATAGTCGAAACGGTTGTTGCTGGTGCTTGTGTTATAGAACGTGTATGGAATCGACGCTTGGACCACAGTGATGAAGATATAGTGCTGCGATGGAAGTTCGATGAGAGGTAAGAAAAAATTGCAGTCGCTCGTCAAACCGTTATTATAACTCGTTGCATTCTTGCTGCTGAGAAATATCTGGATATTTTCCTCTGCGTTCATCGTTTGTTACTTAAGCTAAACAAATATTTTTTCATCACGGATCTTTCCGACGTCATGGTTTTGCAAGACGTGAAACGGATCGGTGCTACCGCCGTGCTTGATCGTCGTCGTATGTTTCCCCCCTGCTCCCAGCAAAGAAACGACATCCCCTGCCGCACGATAATGCTCTCCTCTTGTCTTTTGACCTATGGTGTACCCCGCATCCAACGATAATGTCTTGTCTGCGCGGTTATGGAGATACTGGGCGATCGTCCCACCGAGCGAATGCCCCGCAATAGTCGTTTTTGATCCCGAGTACTTCTCCTGCGCTCGTTTGAGCGTGCTGTCCGCCTCCTTGTAGCGGTTCGTGTCTTTGAGTTTTCCAACTGCTAAGTACGCATCCGTTCCCCAATCCTTGAGGTTGTGGGTGCCAGCAATAGTGAACAGCATCTTCTTCTTCTCCGGGTTGAACCATACCTGCTGGTTGTCATTCGACAAACCCTTGTCACGCTTATACCCATATTTCGACAAGGCATCATTTTGTTTCTGCGGGCTCTGGTACGATGCTTTCAGCGAGTCGTGGAGACTTAGGTTCTTCGTTATCGGACGGTACTGATTGATCCACGAACTCATTTTCTTTTTCTCCAGCTGCTATGACTTCATCCGACATTTTTCTTCTCTCCTCCATCTCTTCTAAAGGACTTGGCATGTTTGCGGCCATCTCCAACAAAATATCGAGCCCTCCAGGAAGGTTCAAGAACGCTTCGCTGTTTGGGAACCGTTCAAGGACAAATTCAGGCGTTTTGAAAAAGGTATTGTACCTGACCATATTCCAGTCGATTTCGTCCTTCTCTTTTCCTTTTCCAAAATTAAGCTCGGGTGGAAGAATCCCTTGCATAAGCGACTCGTTCAATCTCTTTAGTGCGGTCATTTAAAAAATAACTGTCTTTTTTTTCCCTTTGAATACGCCCTACTTTTTTATTTCCAGGAGGTTGAAATTCTTGTACATAACGTTGGCGACCGTGTCAATATCCAGATGAGTATACGGTTGGTCGAACACGTAGTCGAACAACTGCAATGCATCCTCCCTATTGAGATTGAGAACCTCGTTTGCGATAGAGTACCATTCCTCTATATTTTTCGGCTTAAAAATAGTGCCAAACGTCAGCTGCTTGCGGAGCATCTTGGGACAGTAGTAGTATGACTGAAGAGTGATGAAGAAACTGCAGCATAGATGCCGCGCCTTGATGATGAATTTATTCAAAAATCTTTGAATTGCTTTGTCTTTCAACGAATCGGCGAAATCGTCGATAATGATGGCGCTGTATTCAATGGGGTGCTTTTCCTCCTTGGGTTTCGTCTCCGATTCTTCGTCTGACGAAAACACCCTGACCTTTTTCTTTTTCTTCCGGGTAGCCAATTCTTTGATGCTGACCAACTTGTCGTAGATGAGTGATAAATCGTCGATCGTGAGATCGTGATACACGTCTTCATGCTTCTCAAAAGGGTGTTTTTTCACACTGCTAAACGAGGCGACAGGGCAAAAATAAAAAATATTGTCGAATTTCCCCCTGTACATGCCCCGATCCTTAAACATATTGAGCAACAGCGATGACTTGCCGCTGCCTCCGCTTCCGGTGAACAGATACACCATTCCGTTTCTGCGGGAAATGTTTTGATCCACGATACCCGGCACGTAAATATCCTGGCGTTCCTCGATTGGCTTCATCCGCATCTTGTGAGCATTCTCGATTTCAGTTATTTGTAGCGGCATTTGATTTAGCCAAATATTATTTTCTACACGCACACTATACAATGTCCGAAATCCACGAAGTCGAAAAGAATTCCCATGCTGCGGACTCCGAAGACGAAGATGACGAACCAATTCTAAAACAGAAGAAGGTGCGCAAGCCGATGGAGAAAAAGCCTCGTTCAGACGCACAGATTGCTCAATTTCAGCGGGTTATCGAGCGGAAAAGGGAACGAGATGACAATGCTAAAAATCAGCGTGAGTTGACCGCTGCGAAGCTGCTTTTGGGACAGAAAGGGGGCGAGCAGAAGAAGGGAAAAAAGAAGGAGGTGGTTGCTGCTGCTGCTGCTGCTGAAGAGGATTCAGCGTCCTCATCGTCCTCATCGTCAGAGGAAGAGGTCGTCGTTGTTAAAAAAAAACGAGAAAAAAAAGGGGTGGCTTTAGAGGAAAAGAAGAAAAANAAGAAGANTAAATATGTTATTGAGTTGTCTGATAGTAGTAGTGATGATGATGCAGGTGCGCCCGCACCTCCTGCAGCGAGAAAAATGATCTCGCAAGAAAATAAAAAACGATCATTGATTAAGGTGCACACACCTCCGGTTGCAACCTGTAATTTTTTTGCATACTAACTGTATTGCGAAAGAAAATCATGGGGAAAAAAAAAGGTGATCGTTTGACCCTGACCTTGGGAAGCATCAAGATCTTGAAAAAGCTGGGTGTCCTCAAGAAGAAAATAAGACGAAAACGACAAGCTATGAAAGCAGATGCAAGATATGTTGAATCAGGACCGCTGTCTTACGCGCCGAAATCCTCGTCTGCACACATGTACTCCAACAACACATTTCAAAACACGAGCAATTTGACAACCGAAAATCTGAGACTGCAGGACGCGATCATGTCTCAACGCCCGCAGATTGAGACGCTTCAAAATACGCTGAGAGAGAGGGAGGAAGCGAATAGAATTCTCAGGGAAGAAAACGACGAGAAAACGAACTTTTTGTTGAACAGAGAGCCATCCAAATCGCGATTCGATCAGAGTTTGTATGACGATGGGGTCGATGTGCCTACAACTGCTGGTAGCAGTTTGTTCACTAACAGCACGAATAGTATACCTACTGCTCCTCCCACAGTACCACCGCCCCCCATGGCTCCTCTTTTTGGTGGGAGTAGGTCACCCATGATGTCTCGCGGGGGGGTGCTACCCCTGAGTGCGATGATGATTTCTCCCCTTAAACAGCAGCAATTAATTGGATCTTTCTTCTCGCCTCAAAAAAATAATCCGTCGACTCCTCTCATCACCACGTCTTCTTTAGGAAATAACGTTCGTGGTAACTCTACCAAACAGTTACTGAAGAATTTTCCGCCTGACTCGTCGGACGACGATGATATTGATATTGATATCGATCCTCCTACAAACAATCCCCCAAAAGCCGGAGGGGGAGGAGGAGCACTCGGAGGGGGGTATAATGCCGAGCGGGAAAAACTTCGAGACCAGCTGGAGAAGGTGTTCGGAACAATTCCCGATGATATTAGGAGTACGACCCGAAAAAAAACACTGGCTGATTGGGGAAAAAAAAGAGAGAAGGAGATGATGAAGGATGATGTGGAAGTTGCTCGTGCGGAATATGTGAGACGCGGGGGTCGCGATGATACGATTTTGAGCGGGAAAATAAACAATCTTGATTTCATAACGGCACGCATTTACGATCTGAAGGCGGTGAAAGGAAGCGACCGGCGATTTTTGTAGGTTTATTTCTATGCAGCACAAGCACCGGCAGCAGCAGCACCGGCAGCAGCAGCAGCAGCAGCACCAGCAGCAGCAGCACCGGCACCGGCAGCAGCAGCAGCAGCAGCAGCAGCACCGGCAGCAGCAGCACCGGCACCAGCAACACACGAAATAGGTTGCGTTTGAAAATTCCAGAAAAAAACTGTTGTGAAAACAACATGTTGGGTGTGAAGAACGTGTGTTACCTTTGCGACCGCCCGTTTAGTCACAAAGTCCGTGTGCTAAAAAACGGGGAGTGCATTCTCATTTTCCATTGTGTACGTTGTCGGGGGGTGTTGCGGAGAAAAAAACGGCTCGAGGAAATGCTTTTAGATGTCGAGTGGGAGCTTTTCGGTATTCAGTATACTACCTACTTCGAGTAGGCATTCACCTTCTTTTTTGATTACATTGAACCCCACGAAGGCACCCTTCAGAATCGAACCTTTGATCATCTTTCTTTTTTGAGAATCGTATCTAAAGACCACCTTCATCCTTGTCAGCTCGTCCTTAAATTTGACGTCTTTATGCTTTGAGGAAGCCAAGATGGTGTCCAATTCGCCCTTAAAAACTGCTCCATCAACATCAATTTCGAATGTGTTTTGGAACCACTCAGCAAACTCGTTTGTAGCGTCCATATTTTCCTTTGCTTCGTCTTGCCATTCAGATGGGTAAGGTCTCAACGCCTTTTCATGCCAATAGTTAGATGAAGCGGTGAAGATAAGATGCAGAAGGGCGTACTTGTATCTCCCGGTCAACTTTTCTTTGAGGGACTTGTCTGCTGCAAACTCGAGCTTTTCGTAGTCATCTGCAACGAATTCTTCCTTGAACTGAGAGTTGAACTGTGCAAGCCTGAAGCGACGAGCCAACCCATTGTCGCCGTTTGACACCGAGAGACTGTTGTTGCTGACTCCAAAGAGTTTGAATTGGATGGGCATGATGACGCTGTCTGTACTGTAAAGCCGATTGTACTTGAAGCCCGTTCCGTCGGCCAATGCTTTGCAAAGGTCCTGATCCTTTTTTCGCGTTGATAACTCATTCAACCATAAAAGCTTCAACCCGCTCCATGTCGACACTTCCTTTCTCAAGTCCGCGCCTTTGTCAAGGATATCGCTCGTTGCTTTAAGAACGTAGTTAGGCATCAACGCTTCCAGAATTTCAAAAATAACGGATTTCCCATTCGAAGCAGATTGGCCTCGGAAATACCAGAAGGTCTGTTCTTTTTCGCTATCACTTGTGAAAGCATATCCGAGGGCGGAGAGATAATAATCAAGATGACTTTCGTTATAGTTGCATATTTTCTTGAGCTGCTCTCGGACAAACTCCAAATCTTCTCTGATAGGGATTTCATAGTTAAATGGGATGGTCTTTGTTAAAAAATCGTCAGGCCGAATCCCAGCATCGAACTGCATCGTTTTCAGATCAAGGACGCCATTTTGAAATGCTGCCTTGTATAAGCTGTCGTCGAGTTGTTCAACGAACGAGTTGTCTGTCAAAAGTGTCTTCAGAAATTTGGTGATGACGTTCAGGAATCCAGAGGTGGAGATTGACTTGTACGACTTGAGATAGAGCTTGCTTATTGCAATGAGCTTGTCCTTCTCTTCACCATCACTGTGCGAAATTCGTGTAACGACCTGTTTGTTGCTCTCGTCGATATACTTCCGCAACTCGCTGATGATGTGGAATGCTGGTTCCTTTTGTGCTTTCCAGAGGTTTTTTTCATCGAGCATGTACCAAGAATCGCGACTGTGTACCAATGATTCTTTTAGCGTGGCTGTTATCGTCGTCGCAATAGCGAATGGGTCGTCGAGTTGACATGTGCTAATGAAGTACACATTGTGTCGAGTGAGCCAACTCTTGTATGCGATCGAGTTTACATACTTTGCGATGTTGCATAGACAGCTCATCGGAAAAGTTTTGCCCGAGAGTTTGGAGTGCCAAATATCGATCGTCGCTTTATTATCGTACTGGGATGAGCATCTGCTGTATGCATCAAAAGTTTCGAATGAGTAACCATTGCTTTTGAGCACTGCTTGCACGAGGAACCAGTCACGAAAACTTTGATGTGTTGACTTAGAAATTACATTTTGGAGCAAATCGCACCACTTGTCTGGGCACTTGACAATGGTACTTGTTCCGATATTCTCGGATGTGGGTTGACTTTTCACAACTTTTTTTACAAGTTTTCGAACAAATGTCGGAGCAGGAGCTGGAGAAGGTGCAGATTCTAATACCACTGGCTGCGTATCATTATAAATATACTCGGTGCAACCATCACCTTGAGGGATGTATTTGAGTACAAAATCGACGAGCTTTCCTCGTTCGACACGATGCTCTGTTCCAACGGCTCCTTGCTTACTTTGATTCGGCAGTCTGAGCCAATGGTCGCATCCAAGATGACTAACGTCAAGTTCTTTTCCATAGTCGTACCTCTCTTTGAAACACTTCCAAATCTCTTTTTGTCTCGCTGAATTCATGAATAGTTTGGGGATAACGACGTGGTGACTACCTGCTTCAACGCTGGGGTTAGTTGTGAACGAAATGTCAGCTACATCAACGCCAAAAAAGTGGCTCATGTCTGCGAAGATCTCATCGAGTGACTTTGGTGGACGGTTCTCTTTCACGCGCGTCTCTGTAAGCTTGTCGACATCGATGCATATCTTCAGATCGTCTGTAGCATGAAACCACTCATGATATCCTAAATCTCTCTCCAGAAGAGTTCCTAAACCATCGATATTCTTTTCGATTTTTCTCGCCCTCGCGTAAGAGGTCTTGTAGGTTGGAACGATGCAGATTTCGTAATTTCTTGATGACATTTTTTTCTTGGTTCGGGGGGCTGATATGATAACTTGTATAACTTGTGTTTTTAATTTATTTCTGAGAACTGGACGCACTTTTCCTAAAGTAATCTGATCAGAGAAATGGTCGAAATCT
>JGI24891J29808_1000784_pt1 | contig 10861 bp, 16 predicted proteins | sample FreactcultuFSWF8_FD_29808 | JGI IMG/M metagenome (IMG submission 29808) | reverse complement strand
CATTCTGCTCTCATTCGTAGCAGCGATAGCAAGGTTCTTGATGTTATTACCGATGACTGGAATCCTCTTCAGAACCTGGAAGCATTCCAGTTCTTCAATGACTTTGTTGGTGCGGGTGATATGGCCATGCACACTGCTGGTTCATTGATGGGTGGCAAGATGGTTTGGGGTCTTGCAAAGATCAACGATTCATTCGAACTCTTTGGTGGTGACAAGGTAGAAGGTTATCTGCTCTTCAGCAATCCTCATATGTATGGCAAGTCGATTGATGTTCGATTTACCCCCATCCGTGTTGTCTGTAACAACACCTTGACACTTGCTCTTGGCAACAAGACATCGAACGTGGTAAAGATCAATCATCGCCGCGAGTTTAACCCTGATATGGTCAAGCAGACTCTTGGTGTTGCTAGTGATAAGTTGGCAAAGTACAAGGAAATGGCAGCATTTCTCGGTACCAAGAAGTACAGCAACGAAAACATCATTGAATACTTCAATCGAATTTTCCCCAAGACCTCTGATCTTAAGAANGCTTCTGTTGAGAAGTCTGGTGTTCCTCAGAGTCGTGCTGCAAATCTTGCTATGGAAGCACTACACGAACAACCTGGTGCTCAGTTTGCTGAGGGTAGCTGGTGGCAAGCATACAATTCGGTGACCTATCTTACCGATCATGTTCTTGGTCGATCTGCCGATACTCGTCTGGCTTCTGCTTGGTATGGCGTTAATCAGAACAAGAAAATTCAGGCTCTCAACCTTGCTGTTGAAATGGCTGAAGCCGCTTGATGATCAGACCCGAGCAAGTCTTTAAACTGCTCAACTTTTTGGAGATTTAGGATGACTGACAACATTCGTTTAGTTCGATACTATAAAAACCGTTTCATGTCTACCACCGATGGTGCCGTGCATCAAAAAGAATATACCGGCCGAACAGAAATACAACGTCTTACTCTAGTCAATAAGAATGTTGATGGTAAGATTCAATCTGTCGAGGAATGGCAAACTTTGCCCATCATTGACATAGAAGGATAATCACCGTGCATAATTATTTTGTAGGAGTTGTATCTTTTCTAGTTGGATATGCAATTGGTATCTTTCTGGAAAAATATTCCACTATCAAGGAATATGATGAGCATTGGAATGAAGGTTGGGATGCAGCAAAGTTGATGTATAATAATACAGAACATGGTAGTATTATTGCTCATTATACTATTGACGAACACTATGAAATTATGGTAGAGCATACTGACGGTAGTATTGCTCGTTATAGAAAGGTTTAAGTGTAATGGAGTCTTATAAAACTTTTGAATTGACACATCATCAAATTGATACTATCGTCTTTAAGACTTTAGAAGAAACCAGGGACAATCTTTTTAGAGACCTAGGCGCAAATAATAATGTTTTTGTTTGGGGTGATCCAGAAGCAGATAACATTGAAATCCAAAAATATCTAGATGCACTAGACCTGGTGATTGACTGGTACAGGATTCCAGAATAATGAATCTTGAACTTGAAGCCTATGAAGGCGAACTAAAAGAACTTCGTATGCTAAAATCCATCATTAGGCATGAAGTCTTGGCCGAGAAAATGGGAGACATATACTTCATCTGTGGCGAAGGTGGCGACAAAGACGATAATCGTTTACCAGAAACAATTCATATCTGTCCTGCATATGGCTGTGACTGGTTTCAGGTCTACAAAAAGACTGATCAAACACATGGTCCGGAGTGGTAAAAATGACTTATTCTTTGAGTAGAACACGCGACGGAGCAGGTGATAGTGGGCCGATGTCTGATATCGCCTGGAAAGATCCTGTGACTGGGAACACACTATGGGAACAAAATGTTGAGCCACGGGTAGGAGTGTGTGTTCGTGTTGGTTCGCCACATGCTAGATCATACTCTTTGCACGATTGGTGGCAAACCACGTATGTCACAGAGATTCTAGAAGAACGAACTGATCCTAAAGATCCAAATTTTCTGTATATCCGTTTCAAGACCGATAACAGCGAATATGAATGGACTCGTTTTTAAAAAATATCGGTTGACATTTTTATAGAATCGTGCGATAAAGAGAATGTAGCAGAGAGATGGAGTGATTCGAAATGCTGAATTTGTCCAACATCAACGATCTGACCAACAGCCATGACGGAGACATCTACTCAGACCTTTATAAGGATGTACACGGTTTTCGCCCTCGTGGCGTTCAATTTGATTCTCTTGAAGATTTTAATGAGTGCTTTGAATCTCTGGTAAATGATCTTAATCTTGCAAACGAGCAAGAAAAGATTGAACAAGAAAAAAACTTCAAAGTGTTTGTTAGTCGTATCGAGAAAATCCAAGAACTGGTTCCGGGTACTTCTATTGTTCATGCTATTGAAATCCTCGCGGATGCAGAAGATGAAACTGATACCATGAAGTTTTACGGTTACGAATCTCTTGAGTATCTGTTTAATCTTAAATTTGGTTCCATCAAAAAGTGGTTGGAGTGTGTCGATGTCGTGTGAATCTTGCACATTCTCTTCTAAAAGGGAACCCGTGAAACTCCTTATTGAAAAATGGCAGGAAGATCATCGTCCCATTCGAAAGGGATTCTGGGCAAACTTTTGGAATCTCAATGACTATAAGGATCCAGAACCATATATTGATATGTGGGACAAAGCAATGGATGCTGCAACAGATAAAGACAATAGAACGCTTATTTATTGTGATCGTTATCCACAACGTAAGTTGACTCCTCGTAGTTATCATTGTGGTGACTATAAGGAGAAACCGCGATGAAAACTCGTAATCCTGTCGCTGGTAACTCTTGGCGTTATAATAAGTCAAATGTTATTGGTGATAAGAAGAAGCAGACAGTCCGTGGTGGAAAGCACAAACTCGTTTTTATATCAGAATCGTATATAAATAACTTATCGAGACAGAAAGCGCCATAGATTAACCAGGTAGATCGCCAGCACTGGAGATATGAGTTCAACTCTCATTGGCGCTTTCTTCTCTATAATATCAGTTGTTTGAAAGCAAACTGAAAGATGTAAAGACGAGGGTTCGAATCCCTCCGCCTACACCATAAGCACCACCGGTTCGATTCCAGGCGGTTAAAGGATGCGCAACATACCATGAGAGGGTTGCTGGTGCTTATGATGTGGGCGACATTGGGAATCGATTTGCATTGGATAGGAATGTCTAGACTGATTCGCTGACCGAGCGGTCAAACTGTAAATGTCAATGACAATTACGAAATGGCAATGGCTGCGTAAGCATTCATAACCGGGGCCAGCCGGAGCCTATCAACAGAATCCGGCATCTTTTCGGTTGACAATGAATTTGTACTCTAGTAAGAAACTGTCACTAGAAGGGATAAATATTATCATGAAGATCACCGAAGTCACTCAGCCCAGCGAACAGGCTCTCTTTGAGGCGATTGATGCCAGCAATGATACTGGCTTCCTTACCGAAGATTTGGTGAAGATTGGTAAGGCACATAATAGGCAGTGGTCTGATCCTGTAGACGCAGACGAAATGATGCGTATTGTGGAATCTTGGACCAAGTAATGGTTAAGTTTCAGTGGTGTAAGCTATATCAGGTTACCTTTACTGAGAAAGCAAGATTGAATCCTGAACTTAATAAGATGTTCAAACCTGGGTCCGAGCGAAAGAGCGCAAGATCCTAACTACCAAGGAAGATCACCACCTTTTACGAGGACCGCTATTATATAGGATTTCCGCGCAACGGATGAAAGGTCGACTATGAGGGAGCATATAGGATGTTCTTAAACGGGTGGTAGTACCCAGCAAACACATGTTCTTTGTACTGATTCCTATCGCGGTACATTGCTCGGCTAAGCCCGATTGTAGATAGTGATACGTGTTGGTTGTCCGTCGATCAACAAAGAGTTCTTAGCGGTATTGCCTTTGCGATGTTAGCGAAAGAATAATGTTTACCGGGTATCCCCGGGGGCATAGGGCGGACCTTTTATGGAGTTCATATTATGAAACTATACTTTAAACCACACGATGAAAATGTCGGATATCATTTTGGTAGTAAGGGCATCAAGATCATTGAGGAAAAATATGGTGCAAAGTACATGGGTTACTGGTGTACCAAACGTCTTGGTGGTAACTGGCACGAAACTCCAGTAGATGTATTCTATCAACCTAATCCAGATATAGACAAAGGACACACACATTACTTTGGTATATACCGTAATGATATGGGAAGGGTAATGATCACCGAAGCATCTTCTGCGTTTTCTGTGCCCATTGTGGGTGCTGTATGTGATGATGGTGAAGTTATTGTATCAAGGTACCGTCATGATTATGTTGTGAAAAAGGGTGCAATGATTGACGGCGGAAGGGATTATACCAAAACAAACTGTTGCAAAATTGTTGATATTGTGATAGAAGGAGATGAGTTCATTATTAGTGAGAACATCTAAATTACTTTTAATGAAATTTGTAATGAAAGATTGATAACATGGAAGAACTTAAGATCAAAACACCTGCCGAGTTTGCTGAAGAAATTGAAGAATTGGTGTGGCAGTATGATATTGATTATATTGATGCTGTTATGCTATACTGTGAACAAAACAATCTAGAAGTTGAGACAGTGGCATCTCTAGTAAAAGGCAATGCCAATCTGAAATCACGAATGCAGAGCGATGCGGAGAATCTAAACTTTCTACCAAAAGTCGCTAGATTACCCGTATAAATACATTGACACCAGACGATACATGGTGTACAACAAGATATACATTATGAATACTGTGGACAATAATCATACATTAACATAAGGAAATATATATGGTAGACTTTGCAAATCTAAAGCGCAATAGCGGTTCAAGCGTCAACAAGTTGAATGAACAACTTAAGAAACTAACCTCAAACGAAAACCAGTCGANCAAAGACGAACGCATNTGGTATCCTGCAACAGATAAGACCGGTAATGGATATGCTGTTATCCGCTTCCTTCCTGCTCCAGGTGAAGANGATGTACCATTTGTTCGTGTATTCGAACATGGTTTCAAGGGACCAAGTGGTACTTGGTATATCGAAAAGTCACTGACCACAATCGGTCAGAACGATCCCGTTATGCAACTAGCGGCCTAATCTAGCGATAGATTTTGCAAAAACTGTTAATTGCTGGAACACCCTTAGAGATAATAGTACCACAAAGAAGTGTTAAACTCGCTAAATTTATAAATACATAAAACACCTTTTAGGAAATATGTATGAAACAAATTTGGCAAAACTGTAAAGAAACATCAAAAAACTTTTCTTCATGTAGAGGTTTTCTAAACAACTTACGAACTTTGAAAATGACATCTAAAGAGTACTACGACAAGCATCATAAGATCGAAAATGAAGATATTTGTTATTGTGGCAACAAAACAAAATACCACGCGTTTTCATATTCAAAATATTGCTCTACAAGTTGTGCTACAAAGTCTGATGAACATAGAAAAGCAGTAAGTAATAGATTTATAAACAATCCCGAGTCCTTGGTTTCATTTGTACAATCAAGGAAAGGAATTGATAATAACATACAAAAAAGAAAAGAAACTATTCGTAACAAATGTTTGGAACTAGACATATCTGAGAGAGATTATTACTCTCAACATACCAAAAAATCTTTTTTGAGTATGTCTCCTGAAGATGTTAGAAAGAGAACACTTAAGCGAATGGAAACAATCGAAGCCACCGGAAACAGAGGCGGAAGATCGGGTTACAAAAAGTATCAATTTTTTGATGACGTTGTTTCTTTACAGGGATATGAACCAATTGTACTGGAATGTCTAATACAAGATTACGGTTTAGGTAAACATGATATAATGATAGGGAAATCTAAAGTTCCTATCATAGAATATGTTGAGGATAGTAAAAATAAATTATACTTTCCTGACTTCTATTTACCAAACCAAAATTTATTGATTGAAGTTAAATCTCAATATACACTTGAAAAAAACTATGATCAGGTTATGTTGAAATGTGAAGCTTCTATCAACCGCGGATATTCCATAATACTTTTGGTATTATCTATACACGAAGCGAGAAATCGCAAGCTTGAAGGTTCTAAAAAACTATTAGATTGGGCAATCAGCAGCCAAGTTCCTAACCCATTTTGGTACGGAAAAGGTTCAACGACTATCCCGACAGGGAGTAGGATCAAGTGATCCGAAATGCAGTTCGTCTCTATTAATAGAGATGGTGATATAGTCTATTCTTTATGGAAACATAAAGCAGCTTATAAGATTATAAGCGGATCTGGAAGTAACGAACCAGATTGAATATATAGTAGCGAATACAATAGCCAACTTTGGAACTCAACCACCGATGATCAGTCGCCCGCTCGTAAGCAGGCTCGTGACCAGAAGCGCAAGTTGAACTACATTTCAAACATCTATATTGTCAAGGATCCTGCAAACCCAGAAAATGAAGGCAAGGTTATGCTCTTCAAGTATGGTAAGAAGATTTTTGATAAGATCAATGAAGCGATGAACCCCGCATTTGCCGATGAAGAAGCAATCAATCCTTTTGACCTTTGGGCTGGTGCTAATTTCAAGATCAAGATTCGTCAAGTTGCTGGTTATCGCAACTACGACTCATCCGAATTTGAAAAGCCGGGTCCTCTATCGAATGATGATGATAAACTTGAAAATATTTGGAAGTCGGAACATTCTCTACAAGAGTTTATTGATCCAAAGAACTTCAAGTCATATGATGACCTAAAGCGTAAGATGAACGTTGTTCTTGGATTGAATGAGATTGCGGCTGCTCGTCGTGAAGTATTCGAAGATCCAATCGAACGTGCTGAAGCGCCTGCTCGGCGCCAATCATCAGCACCAAAGATTGCTGCTAAGGAAGAAGATGTGCCATGGGCAACAGATGATGAAGACGAGGATCTTGCTTACTTCCGTCAACTTGCTGCGTCATAATATTTTACATCGCAACTGGAATAGATGTTTTAGCGTCTTGCATCAGACTAAGTAGACACAATGGAAGCGTGCCAGAGATGGATTATTGGACTAGTCTTGAAAACTAGCGCACTTTAAAAGGTGCCGTGGGTTCGAATCCCACCGCTTCCTCCAGAATAACTAAGAGGGCCCTCTTAGTTATTAATAACTAAGAGGGACCGAAAGGTCCCTCTTTTTTATTGTGATGATGAATCGTCCGGTGTATTTGGTCTACTAGTGAACTTCTCAGCACCAACAAATCCAATACCGGCAATTACGATGTCACGAAATGACTCAAAGATAAACTGTTCAACATGAAGACTAAAGAATGTATTGGCAACACCCAATGTGATCATAAACAACGTTGATATGAATGCCAATACGCGCTTTGATGATGGAAAACCATCAATGTCTTTGAGTACTTCTGCGATCCACGGAAAAAAATGTGATATACATTCAAATATTTTTATCATGATAACTCCTTATGTTCCTGTATGATGTTTATTGCCTTGTGCCGGTTCTTCTGCACCAAAGTATGATTCTATTGATTGCCACCAGCCGACTGAAGTTGCTTTTTTATTGCCCTTAGAACCACCCGATGTTGCAGTTGGAATAGGCGGAATATCTGGCATCTTGCCTGCATATGCATCTTTCAATATTTTCTGTTGCTCTGGGTCAAACGTTCCCCAATGGTTCCTAAGTTTAGGTTGTTTCAACTTGATCGCTGATATATCTATATGCATGTGATCACGTTCAAACCCTATACCGGTGATACCTTCTTTTAGTGCTGCTTTGAGAACTAGCGTTCTACCCGCATTTGATTGTAGAATAGGATTTCTAGAGTAACCTATGTCTAATGCTGTACCAGAATCGTGTCTCGTGTCGGGTCCTACAGCGCGCCTATGATCGTCTCTTGAACCAGTAATAGTGAACTTAGCGCCAACATCTTTTTCTATTCTCTTGAATGCTCCAATGATATCTGGATCAATGCCGTGTAATGTGACAGGATTTGAAGGATCTTTTTTGAGACTAACGCCTTCAATTTCTTGTGCAGTTAATGGTCTTACTTTTGATAAAGGTGTATTAGGCAAATCAGACCTACTGTTACGATTTCCTCTTGGACCATATTCTATCTTACCTGAGCGACTTATTTTTGTTGTTTCTTCATTTTTAGACACAGACACGGTAGGACCAGATTCGTTCCCTTCAGTATAGTCTATCTGTTCACCTGCTCCCATAGGAACTGGCGAAGCGTCTAGTCTTTTAATGTCAGATTCTTTTTGTTGTGAAACTGGTATAGGAGTAGGATTCTTTTGTTTCGATTGTCCGACGTTGCTTGATATATTTGAAGCAGTTTCTTTTACCTTGCGTTCTTCATCTTTTATTTTATCTTCAACTGTGTAAGTCTTACTCTTATCATCTTGATCTACAGTTGATGTCTGTTCATACCGCGACATCTCTGATGTTTTTGTTTGTGTTCTATCACTTACTCCTACACCAACAATAGACATCACAGTACCATATACATTATCCATAACTATCGATAGTGTAGTATTTACCGAAACGAACATCTTATTTAACATTTTGAAAATGTTTTCAGCGAAACCAGCAATCAACGCAGATGCGGCAATAACTATGCCTGCGATCATGCCTCCCATGTCAATATCATTATTTTGTTCTTTGGTTACTGTAAGTTCTTCTGGATTTGTTTCTATTTTTGGTTGCAACTTAACAGCATCTATTTTCTTTGCTATAGAAAATATTCCAACAGCAGACAGAATAGCAACACTCAAATTATGTGTAAGCGAGGCAATGCGGTTCTCTTCAGTGAGAACTTTAGTTACAACCTCTACTTCTTCTTTGGGTTTTTTTGATTTAGACCAAAAGGAGTTTATGTTTATATTTGGTATCATTATCCCATACCGACGCCCATTGCGGGTTCATTTGCATTGAAAAATACAGACACACGATCTTCATATGATGTTGAGGCAAATGGAGAAGGAATACCATATTGCTGCGATTGGTTCAACTTAACACCTTTCATAGGCATTGTATTTCTCATTGATCCCGAACTCGATTCCATAGATGTAGAAGAATATGCTGGCGACGATCCTTTTTCAGATTTATTCGGCCGAACATTTCTGTCTGTTCCTTCATCATGTACGATAGAAGACTTTGCATTTTCAAATGACATACCAGAAGCATCTGGGTGCTTTCTAAAGAAGTTCCATGTGTTCTGTAGATTGTGTTTCTTTTGATTGTATTCGTATAACCATTTGGCGGCTTTATCTTGTGTGGACTTATCAAAAATATCATTAGGAGAAATGACGCCATTGTTCATAATAGTTTGTAGTGTTATACTGTTTATAGAATATGCACCTAATCCACTATCAGCAGCACCACCCGGTAACTTACCTCTAGAGTTGGGTATTAAAACATTTCTCTGGAAATCATATACTTCTGATACTTTTAGTTGAGTTAACTTCTTACCTGGAAACTTATCTTGGACTTTACCAAACTTTCCATATCCTAATACAACATCATATGACGAATCAGATATTTCTGTCTGTCCACCTCCGACTGTATCTTTTCTGTCTCCAGAAGTGGCAGGATTGAATCCTCCAGCAGTTGCAATGTTACTAACATTTACTGGTGTTGTGCCTGTGATTAGACCGGCAGCCTTTTTTGTTTGTTCCCATGCATCTTGAGCCATATCAGACAATACATCACTCGTCGTCTTTTCTCCAGTGATGATCTGCCAAATCTTCATTGCAAGATACTCACCTACACTAGCACCACCAAATCCTCCGATAAGCCCGCCTACCACGCTGCCTACTGCGGCACCAACTATATTGCCCACACCTGGTATGACACTGCCCAAAGCACCAAATAAAGCACCGCCTGCGGCTGCGCCTCCAATGGCACCCAACTCTGCTCCAATAAATGCACCCAATGCTCTTACGAAAGCCTTTTCGACTTCATTCCATGATCCTACACCAATACCCAATTTAAGCAAAGCAATCAATGGATCCAAGAACATTAGAAACTTGGCATACTTTGCTATTGTCTGAAGTAATCCTTTAAGGGGGACAAGATAACTGAGTGCCTTTGCCGCTTTACTCGACAATTTCATTGCACCACGGCCAACACCTTTGGAAAGCATTTTGCCTAATGAGTCTGCTTCTCTGGTAACAACCTCATCTTCTGCCATTGCGATTGGTTTACCAGATTCATAAGTTTTTTTATCCGGAAACATATTCTTGAAAGCTTCGTTGTATTTTTTAGGATCTTTCGATACTACTTCACTCATCAAGAATCTTCGTGCATACTTAAGTGATTGTTTTGTACCTTTCCCAAACTCACCTCGACTTTGTTTATAGATTACGTCAAAAAGACCACGAAGATGATTCTCTTCTTCACCAACTTGTGATATCTTAGTTACACTACCTTCAAAGGGTTGCAACTTTGTTAACAATGAACTTCCTGTTCTAGAAGCCCATTGAGACAAACTTTCTAAAGACCGGGTTAAAGTTTTAGATGCAACTAGCAATCCAGCAGCTAATCTTTGTGTACCATCCCATGTCCATTTTGCGAACTTGTTATACCAATTAAGTAGTGTAGGCATCAAAGCAACGGTTAGAAACGGAAGAATGGATCCACCAGCCTTATCATTTATCCCCTTGGCTTTAGATAACCATGGATAAGAATTTTTAGTAGAATACTTTAGAGTTTCTTCTTGGCTCGATATCTCCTGATCTGATATGCGGTCACGTTCCAATGCGAGATGATCGTTCAAAACTTTCTTGATACCAAGCATATGGTTGTCAAGTCTAGACAACTTGTTATCAATAAGAGTAAGCCTAGAAACAATCAACGCCATAGTGTTGCGTTGCATCGCTTGTTCGACATCGCGAG
>JGI24891J29808_1000783_pt1 | contig 10892 bp, 10 predicted proteins | sample FreactcultuFSWF8_FD_29808 | JGI IMG/M metagenome (IMG submission 29808) | reverse complement strand
CACGCTTTAACCTCCTCACCTGATCCGAAAGAACTGCACCAGAACACTTTGATCTCGGTGGCTCAACTCTTAGCCCTTGGTGTGGATCCTGACCATTGCACCCTCTTCGTGCAATCCCATGTCGTTGAACACAACCAACTTGGCTGGGTGATGGAGTGCCTTACCGGTTTTGGCGAGGCGAGCCGCATGACTCAGTTCAAGGACAAGTCGCAGAAAGTCGGCAACGATCGCATCGGCGTCGGAGTCTTTACCTATCCGATGCTCATGGCCGCTGACATATTGCTCTATCAAGCTGATCAAGTTCCAGTTGGAGAAGATCAACGCCAACATATCGAGTTAACTCGTGATCTAGCAGTTCGATTCAATAGCCAATATGGCAAGACCTTCAGGATTCCAGAGGGATACATACTTAAAGAGGGCGCCAAGATTTACGATCTCCAGGATCCAACCTCAAAGATGAGTAAGTCCGCCGAATCCNTAAGCGGCCTGATTGAGATTCTTGATACACCAGAGGCAAATACCAAGAAGATTAAGAGCGCGGTCACAGACACCGGTCGCGAGGTGCGCTTTGATTTTGCCGAGAAGCCAGGTATCTCCAATCTCCTTACTATCTTCTCAACATTGTCGGGTCGTACCGTGGCTGACATTGAGAACGAATTTGCCGGTAAAGGATATGGTGATTTCAAAGGAGCTGTCGCAGAAGTTGTCGTCGAGTACCTCCGACCAGTTCGCGCTAAAACTCTAGAACTTTTGGATGATCCAACACACCTCAATTCCATCCTAAAAATTGGTGCCGAAAAAGCTGGTGCGGTTGCAAGTAAGACACTTGGTGATGTGTACGAACGGATTGGCTTACTTGCGCGCGGTTAAGCTCGCTGTATTTGTTGCAGCCACTTCACTCGTGCTCTCGATGGGAGCCTTACCTGCTCGCGCCGTTGCATCAATAAAAATTGCAATTGCATATGACATTGGTGGGCGTGGAGACCATGGCATTAATGACTCGGCCGCAATCGGCGTTGATTACATTAAGAAGAAGTATGGACTGACCGCCCTCAACGTCCGTGAGATGGTCACTAACGGAACCGAAAGTGATCGCGAGTCTCGGCTGCAATTTTTGGCTAATGCAAATTACAACTTGATTGTGGCTATCGGGGCTCAATATGCCCAGGCGGTCAGCATTACCGCACTGGCATTTCCTTCAACCCAATTTGCGTTGATCGATGATTCCAGCGTTGGAAATTTGAATGTTAGCGATATGGATTTCTCAAACCCTCAAGGGGCTTATCTAGCTGGAGTGTTGGCCGGCAGTGCAACCAAGACAAATAAGATCGGGATCGTTGCACCAACAGCCTGGGCTCCTAATATTCCTGATTTTAAGAAAGGCGTTGCCACAGTCAATAAGAAGGCAGGCGTATTTGCGGAGGTTATCGACTCGGCACCTATTCCTCCGACAAAGACTCTCGTGGGCCTGGGTTGCGATGTGATCTTCTCAGAGTGGTCTGCGACGAGTGAGGTTGAAGACACGATAGCCAAGCTTTATACAACCAAACACCCGTTAGCGTTGATCGGAGTTTCGCCCGATCAATACTTTTTACTTGGTAACTCCAGCCAAAAAATCCTTATCGGTGCAGTCTCTAAACATGTAAACACGGCGGTTGCCGATGTTATGACTGCTTCCCTTACCAATCAGAGCATTGTCGATGTAATTGATGAGGCCAAGGGAATATTCGGGCATATTTACACTGTCAAAGATGGCGGGGAGTCAATGGCACTAACGGCTTTAGGTGCGAAGTACTCTGTAAATGTCGAAAACGCTGTCTTGCAATTGAAGAGTGGAAAGGTAAAGCTTCCTTAATCTTCAATCACGCAGAGCAGTTGGCCGCTCGAAACGGTCTGACCGGCGCCAACACCTAGTTGTGCGATCACTCCAGCCTTTTGAGCGATCAAAGGTTGCTCCATCTTCATCGCCTCAAGGACAACAATCAGGTCTCCAACCTCAACGCGATCACCATTGGCTTTAACGATCTTCACGACCGTACCTTGCATTGGGCTAACTACTGAATTGCCGGAGTTCTTGGCGACGCTGTTGCTCTTGATGCGGTGGCGTTTTTCGGCTGGCGCACTTGAGTGCATNACCACTTCAAAACGATGACCATTAACTTCTGCAACCACCTTTTGCGAGGCGATCTTCGAGGCGGCAACGCTCTCTTTGTAATTAAAAGCAGGAATCTGATTGTTGAATTCGTTCTCGATGTAACTGGTGTACACCTTGAAATCTTCGGTGAAATTTTGATCATTAACGATCGCGCGATGGAAAGGCAACGCAGTTGCAAGGCCACCTATTTCAAATTCGCGCAGCGCGCGCCGAGCTCGCTCTATCGCTTCCTTGCGAGTCGAACCAGTGACGATCAACTTTGCAAGAAGTGAGTCGAAGTGCGAGCCGATGGTATGGCCGTGATCAAAACCGGCATCGATGCGAACGCCTGGTCCAGATGGAACTTCCCATTGTGTAATGGTTCCAAGTGAAGGTAGGAATCCATTTCCTGGATCTTCACCGTTGATACGAAATTCGATGCTGTGGCCACGAATAATGGGATCCACTGGATTGATGGCCTCACCGGATGCAATGCGCAATTGCTCACGAACCAGGTCAAGTCCTGTGACCTCTTCGCTTACTGGATGCTCTACCTGAAGTCGAGTATTCACCTCGAGGAACGAGATAGTGCCATCTTTACCGACCAAGAATTCGCAGGTACCAGCGCCAACGTATCCAACCTCGCGCATGATCGCCTTTGAGGAGGTGTAAAGCTGCTCGATCTGAGCATCTGAGAGAAATGGTGCTGGAGCTTCTTCTACGAGCTTTTGGTGGCGACGTTGTAAGGAGCAATCTCGGGTACTAACGACGACTGCATTGCCGTGCATATCTACTAAACATTGTGTTTCTACGTGACGTGGTTTATCGAGGTAGCGCTCCACAAAGCATTCACCGCGACCAAAGCCGGTGATCGCTTCGCGAACTGCTGATGCGAAGAGTTCTGGAATCTCTTCAAGCGTGAAGGCGACTTTGAGACCTCGTCCACCGCCACCATGAGCAGCTTTAATTGCAACAGGCAGCCCATGCTCCTTGGCAAAGGCGATCACTTCATCGGGGGAATCAACCGGATCAGCAGTTCCAGCTACCAACGGCGCACCAACCTTGGCGGCAATCTTGCGGGCAGAGACTTTATCTCCGAGTTCGCGGATAGCAGCAGGAGGTGGTCCGATCCAGATCAAACCAGCTTCAATAACGCGTTCTGCAAAGCCGGCATTTTCGGAGAGGAATCCATAACCAGGGTGAATTGCATCCGCGCCAGATGCCTTTGCAACTTCGAGGATCTTGCTCTGATCTAGGTAGGTCTCGGCGGCAGAAAGACCATTGAGTGCGTAAGCCTCATCAGCTGTCGCAANGTGGAGCGAGTTGCGATCTTCATCAGAGTAGATGGCAATCGACTTCACGCCGTGATCGCGACAGGCGCGAGCTACACGGACAGCGATCTCACCGCGATTGGCGATAAGGACGGCAGATATTTTCTTCATGTGTTTGCTCCTGCTGGTACGACCGCGGACCATTCGAGCCCTAAGTTGATGGTGATTTTACGAAGCGTTGGGAGAGAGAGGCCGATGATTCCGCTCGGATCTCCTTCGATATGGGTGATGAAAGGAGCAGAGTGCCCGTCGAGAGTAAATCCGCCAGCAACCTGGATTGGCTCGCCGGTCGCTACGTAGTTGATGATCTCGTTCTCGGTCATCTTGGCAAATGTCACCTTCGAGGTCGAGATATCTGAGACCTCGATTTCTTGATCAACATCGATAACGCAATGACCGGTATGGAGATAGCCAGTCTTACCGCTTAGGAGTCGGCATCGTTCTAGCGCCGCTTCAACACTTCCTGGCTTGCCTAGATTTTGACCCTCAAATTCGAAGGTGGAGTCGCACCCAATGATCAGCGCATTAGATAGTTCCGGCGAATTCTTGCGAACNGTGTGAGCCTTGAGAATTGCGAGTGCGATAACGAGATCAGCAGGGGGGAGCGCTAAAAGTTCTGGAGTCTCTTCATCAACGCCGCTCACCTTAATAATGGGGTTGATGCCAATGGTCTCTAATAGATTCTTGCGAGAGGGAGAGGCAGAGGCGAGAACGATCTCTTTACTCATGAAGCCGTTGTTCCCCACTTACGAGGCAGAGAGTTTTGAATCTTAAGGCGAGCCCAGGAGCTGCGGTATTTGGTTGGTGGATTGGAGTTCTTCTCGATCTCATCGATCGCACGAGTCAGTGCCAGCAACTCTTCCTGAGTAGGTGTGCCTGCATGGATCGTAAAGCCAAGTTTACGAAACTCGCGGGGAAAGTCGTTGCTGTGTGGCATTAGAGCGGAATATTTCCATGCTTACGAGTTGGAAGATCAACTCTCTTATTGGCTAGTGCGCGCAGCGCCTTGGTGATCTGACTGCGGGTTGTGTGTGGCTCAATGACCGCATCGATAAATCCACGATCAGCGGCAATGTAAGGATTGAGAAGTTGCTCCTCATATTCATTGATGAGCTCCGGAGCGCGCTCTGGATTCTCGGCAATATCTTTGCGATAGAGGATGTTCACTGCACCTTGAGCACCCATAACGGCGATCTGGGCAGTTGGCCACGCAAGATTTACATCTGCACCTAGGTGCTTGGAGCCCATAACGATGTAAGCGCCGCCGTATGCCTTACGCGTAATAACTGTTACAAGCGGAATAGATGCTTCGCCGTATGCATAAAGTAATTTTGCTCCGCGGCGGATAATTCCGTTCCACTCTTGTTCGGTACCAGGCAGGAAGCCAGGGACATCGACGAGCGTTACAACGGGAATTCCAAAGGCATCGCAGGTACGCAAGAAACGAGCCGCCTTCTCGGAGGCATCAATATCAAGGGTGCCGGCAAAACTCTGCGGTTGGTTTGCGATGATTCCAACGGAACGTCCTTCGATTCGACCAAATCCCACGAGAATATTTGGGGCAAAGAGCGCATGAACTTCAAGGAAATCTGCCTCATCCACGATAGCCTCGATAAGAACGCGCATGTCATACGGCTTGTTGGGATTGTCGGGGATCAACGAATCGAGCGCACGATCCGAAGGGGCGATCCCATCAGATTCAGTTGCTCGTAGAACTGGAGCATCATCCAAGTTATTGCTTGGCAAGAATGAGAGCAGCGCCTTTACATATTCCAGGGCGGCATCTTCATTCTCGGCTAGGTAATGAGAATTTCCAGTTTTGGTGTTGTGAGTTGCGGCGCCACCGAGCTCTTCCATAGCAACTTCTTCACCTGTTACAGCTTTGATTACATCAGGACCTGTAATAAACATGTGTGAGGTCTCATTGACCATGATTGTGAAATCTGTGATGGCGGGTGAATAAACCGCACCGCCGGCGCATGGTCCCAAGATGACAGAGATCTGCGGGATAACTCCAGAAGATCGCACATTGCGCTTAAAGATTTCGCCGTATTGGCTGAGTGAGGCAACGCCTTCTTGAATACGAGCTCCACCTGAATCGTTAAGACCAATCATTGGAATTCCAGATTTCAGGGCGAACTCCATAACTTTTACAATCTTCTTACCCATGGTTTCGCCAAGTGATCCACCAAAGACCATGAAGTCTTGAGAGGAGATCGCAACTGTGCGGCCATCAATGGTGGCGTATCCGGTGATTACACCATCGCCATATGGATGAGATTTATCCATTCCAAATTTATCTGAGTGATGCGTAGAGAAGGCATCAAACTCTACGAAGGAACCTTCGTCGACGAGTTTGTGAATACGTTCGCGAGCGGTGTACTTACCTATTGCATGTCTCTTCTCGATTGCTGCAGGTGTTCCACTCTGCGCAGCGCTCTCAAGGCGTGCCTTTAACTCTTTAATCTTGGCGGCAGTAGTATTTATCGCATCAGTCACATCCACACTTTACTAGTGAAGCGGGCTTCTGTGATACGTGCATCTCTTGATGAAGGCGCTATTTCGGCGCAAATGCCTTCGAATTACTGGCGGGTACGGGTACTTTCAGAGGTCGGCTCAACACAAGATGAGTTGAAAAATGAACTCGTCAGTAACGGCGATTGTGTTGTTGCAGAATTTCAGAGCGCAGGTCGTGGTCGCCTCGATAGAAAGTTTGACTCTGCTCCCAACGTCGCACTTTTGTTCTCTTTTTATATAAAGCCAGGTCGTGGCTCGCAGTGGGGATGGATTCCGCTTATTGCTGGGATGAGTGTCGCCCAGNCGTTGAATGAGGTGACTAGTTCGGAGAGCTTTGCAACGAAGTGGCCTAACGATGTTTTGAGTTCCAACGGCAAAGTTGCCGGAATATTGTGCGAAAGGTTCGGTGAAGGAATCATCGTTGGTATCGGGGTCAATGTCTCAACCCAGGTAGATGAATTGCCTGTAGAAACTGCAACCTCTGTATTTATCGAAACCGGAATCGAGTTGAATCGAAATGATTTACTCGCCGCCCTACTTCAAAATTTTCAGACCCTTTTCGATAAGTGGGAAACTGGAGAAGATCTCACTCCTAAATATCGAGCTTTGAGTGCAACGATCGGAGAGCCGGTTCGAGTCTTGCTCCCGAACTCTGCAACGATCGAAGGAGTCGCGATCGGTGTGAGCGCTGAAGGAGAACTCATTCTCGAGAGCGGTGATCTCATAAACGTGGGGGATGTAGTTCACCTTCGCTAGACTCTGCCAGGTGAGTTTCCCAACGGTTGGAGTAATTGGCGCAGGTCAATTGGCCCGGATGATGATGCCGCCTGCCGTCGATTTAGGTATCTCTCTCTCGCTCTTCGCTGGTTCCTCCACTGAAAGTGGTGCGCAAGTTGCGCCTCATACTGTTGGATCACTCACCGATACTCAAGCGGTGCTGGAATGGGCTTCTCATTGCGATGTCGTTACCTTCGAGCATGAGTTGATTCCACAAGATTTAATTACGGCTATTGAAAATTCTGGGGTTAAAGTATTTCCAAAGGCGGGCTCTTTTACATATAGCCAAAATAAATTAGAGATGCGTCGCAAGATGCAGGAGCTTGAACTCCCCAATCCACGCTGGCAGGAATATCACGGCCAGAACGTTGAACTTGAATTTCCCTTGATCGCTAAAAGTATCTCTGGTGGATATGACGGGCGCGGAGTCTTCGTCATTGAGAATGAAGCACAGTTGCGTGAGCTGCATGCCTCGATTGATAAGCCGTTACTTCTCGAAGAGAAACTTAATTTTGATTATGAGATTGCAATCATGGTGGCGCGCTCTCCTCATGGACAGGCAGCGACCTGGGCTCCAACTCTTACGGTGCAACGCGATGGAATTTGCACTCAGACCGTCACACCAATTCCAGATCTTTCAGAAGAACTCGCGCAACAGACCGTTCAGATTGCGCTGCGAATCGCACAGGGAATAGATCTCGTTGGAGTGATGGCGGTTGAGATCTTCATTGTAGGAGACCACCTCATTATTAATGAACTGGCACTGCGCCCCCATAACTCAGGCCACTGGAGTATCGAGGGTTCGGTGACAAGTCAATTCGAACAGCATTTGCGCGCGGTGCTGGATCTTCCCTTAGGTGACACCTCACTGGTTGCCCCATATGCAGTTATGGGGAATGTAATAGGAATAGAAACCCAGAAGGACTCCAATCTCTATAGACCCTATCTCCATCTGATGGCGCGCACTCCAGCGCTAAAAATCCATCAATATATGAAGGAGCTACGACCTGGACGCAAGGTGGGCCACGTAACCCTTCTAGGCGACAACCTTCTACACTTAAGGTCTGAGGTAAGCCACGCAGTCGATTACTTGAGCGGAGCCATTGATGAGTAAAGATGTCGCAATCGTTATGGGATCTGATTCAGATTGGCCAACCATGTCTGAGGCTGCAACAGTGCTCGACGATCTTGGAATTTCCTATGACGTCGATGTTGTCAGCGCCCACCGAACTCCGCATGAGATGTTGGACTTTGCAGCAGGCGCAGCAACAACTGGTTACAAAGTAATTATTGCTGGAGCTGGAGGAGCTGCTCATCTGCCAGGCATGATCGCATCAGCAACTACCTTGCCTGTCATTGGCGTTCCAGTTCCACTCAAAACCTTAGATGGAATGGATTCACTTCTCTCTATTGTGCAGATGCCTGCGGGAATTCCCGTTGCAACTGTTGGAATCGGAAATTCCAAGAACGCCGGGTTGCTTGCGGCGCGCATCATCGGATCAAGTGATACAAAAGTTGCGGTCAAAATTGGCGATTTAATGGAGCGGGCTCGTATCGCCTCTCTAGAAAAAGGTAAGAGCCTCAACGCCAAGCGCAATACTCGTACTGGCTTTTAGTTTTCGGCGCGTCCCAACGCTCTGAATTTCCATCCTGCANCACGCCACTTATCGCGATCGAGAGCGTTTCGACCATCAATGATCAGAGGATTGGAAACAAATTTCAAGAGCGCTGCCGGATCAAGTTCGCGGTACACCTTCCATTCAGTCAGGTGAAGCACTAGNTCTGCACCCGCAAGAGTGGTTGAAATATCGTCGCTATAGGNAAGAGCGGGAAAGCGTAGTTTTGCACTCTCTANAGCCTTTGGATCGTGCACAGTCACAGTTGCGCCAGCCGCTTGGACTTGAACCGCAATATCGAGCGCTGGGGAGTCGCGGACATCATCACTATCGGGCTTAAAGGCAGCCCCTAAGACAGCGATCTTCTTTCCGCGCAGATCTTCTGAGAGTTCGTTGCGTACCAGATCAATCATGCGAGTACGTGAGCGAAGATTGATTGAATCAACTTCGCGTAAGAATTCAAGAGCCTGACCTGCTCCGAGTTCCTGCGCACGTGCCATGAATGCCCGCAGATCCTTTGGAAGACAACCGCCACCGAATCCAATTCCTGCTTGCAAGAATCGACTTCCAATGCGGGGGTCATAACCAATCGCCTTGGCGAGCACGGTCACATCTCCACCGGCGGCTTCACAAACTTCTGCCATCGCATTGATGAAGGAGATCTTGGTAGCTAGGAATGAGTTCGCTGCACCTTTTACTAGTTCTGCAGTAGGGAGATCGGCAACCACCCAAGGAATTTGATCCGCTAAATTCTTTGCATAAACCTCGCGCAATATTGTTTCGGCGCTCTGGCTGGCAACGCCCACAACCAATCGACTTGGATGGAGGGTGTCTTCAACTGCAAAACCTTCACGCAGAAACTCTGGGTTCCAAGCTAAATCTGCATCTGGATTTATCTCAAGTAGACGAGCTCGCATCTTTGCTGCAGTCCCGACCGGCACCGTGGATTTTCCAACGACAAGGGAACCGCTCTTGATGATTGGGGCGATCGCCTCCAGGGAACTAAAGACGTAACTTAGATCTGCAGCCAGACCATCTTTAGATTGCGGAGTTCCGACACAGATGAAGTGGACATCGCAATCTGCAATGGCTGAGAAATCAATCGAGAAAGTCAGCCGACCAGTTTTCAACTCTGATTGAAGAAGTTCTTCGAGCCCGGGTTCAAAGAATGGAATTTTGCCAGCGGAGAGGCTTGCAATCTTGGCCGGGTCGACATCGATGCCGACAACCTCAAAGCCGAGGTTCGACATGCACGCTGCGTGGGTGGCACCCAGGTATCCAGTACCAATCACAGAGATTTTCAGAGTCATTATGCCGATAGTAACGCTCCGAAACGGTAGCGTGAGCGCTGTATGAGCCAGAGCTTCGTTAATTCAGAGCAAACTCCCCATGGCCAAGCCCCAGGAGTCTCCGTTGTTCTGCCCATTTTGAACGAGGAGCGCTACCTCGACGACGCGATCACCGCTATTTTGGCCCAGCGATACGACGGCCCACTCGAGGTGATCTTGGCCCTTGGACCATCGAAAGATAAGACCAATGAGATCGCGGCCTCGCTCGCGGCGCGCGACCCTCGAGTAGTTCTTGTCGACAACCCAACTGGCCGCACCGCCGCCGCCCTCAACCGGGCTATCGCCGCTGCCCAATACTCAATTATTTGTCGCATTGATGGCCATGCCGAAATTGCCCCTACCTACATTGATAGTGCGGTGCGGGTGATGAACGAGACCGGCGCGGTGAATGTCGGTGGAATCATGGCGGCATCTGGAGTCGGTGCATTCGAACGTGCTGTAGCTACTGCAATGCGCTCCCCACTCGGAGTTGGAGCTGCTCGTTTCCACGTAGGAGGTAAGGCTGGTCCAGCCGACACCGTTTACCTTGGAGTCTTTAAGAAGGATGCTCTAGTTGCAGCCGGGGGATATGACGAACGTTTTACCCGAGCCCAAGATTGGGAACTTAACTATCGCTTGCGTCAAGCTGGTGGAACTATTTGGTTCGATCCCGAACTTGTCGTTACCTATCGACCACGTCCGAATCTTCGAGCGCTCTCTAAACAATATTTTGAATACGGTCGCTGGCGCAGAGCGGTAAGTCGCAACCACAAGGGCACCATTAATTTTAGATATTTANCTCCACCTGTAACAGTTGCGATTACAGCGCTCTCAATCATTCTCGGTGCAACCGTTAATAGCTTCCTCTTTTTGCCCGCAGGTCTATATCTGCTTGGAAATCTAGTTGGATCTTTTGTGATTGGAAAAGATCTCAAGGAGAAGATTATGCTCCCCGCAATTTTGGCGACGATGCATTTCTCATGGGGGATCGGCTTCTTAACTTCACCTCGAGGATTGATCTAATAATGAAGCGCTGGCTCACTGCGCTCGCGCTGTTTTTAATGCCTGTTATCTCGCTGCCTAGTGTTGCAAATGCCGCAACGATTCCCCCTCACTTCGTTTTGACCGGTTCAGGTTTTGGTCATGGTGTCGGGATGAGCCAGATCGGTGCGCAGGGACAGGCGATGGA
>JGI24891J29808_1000782_pt1 | contig 10949 bp, 7 predicted proteins | sample FreactcultuFSWF8_FD_29808 | JGI IMG/M metagenome (IMG submission 29808) | reverse complement strand
GTCATTGCGCTCAAAATTGGTCGTGATTTTCTCTCAACAGCTGATCAATATGCCTTCGCGCTCTGGGTGATTGCCGCTTTGATGGTGATATCGCTCTATCAATTAGTGAAATTGCCGCGCGAAGCCGGTAGTTCACTCAGACCGCTAACGTAGATCGCCCCTGGGGTACTAACCCTTCGTTGCGCCCTGAGTAAGTCCACCGATGATAAACCGCTGGAGCGACAGGAAGATAATGACTAGCGGAATTGAGGCCAAAATTGAACCCGCAGCGAATGGTCCCCAGTTCTGACCCAGAGCAGCGCCAATAAATGATTCGAGTCCGACAGCAACTGTTCGTTGGTCTACATTCGTTAAGAAGAGTGAGGCCAAAATAAACTCATTAAATGTTCCGATAAAGGCGAGTAAGGCTGTGACAGCCAACACCGGCGCTGCTAGTGGGAAGAAGATCAGCCAATAGACCTGCACAGTCGAAGCGCCATCAATACGGGCGGCTTCATCTAGCTCCATAGGAATCGTGTTGATGTAGCCGCGCAAGAGCCAAATATTTACACCCATTGACCCGCCTAGGTAGATCAAAAGCAGGCCGCCCATACTGCCAATGCCGATCTTTGGAAATACTGTGTAGACGCTTCCCATCATCACGTAGATCGCAGCGATCGCCAGAAATGATGGAAATACCTGAACCAAGAGAAGGGCTTGTAGCCCAATCTTGCGGCCACGGAATTTCATACGACTAAATGCAAACGCAGCAGCCCCACCAATGAAGACCGAGATCACAGCGTTCGCGGATGCCAATACGAAGGAGTTGAACATCCATCGACCAAATGGCACAGCAGCATCGTGAAAGAGCGCTTTGTAGTTCACCCACGACCAACCGGAAGGGACAAATGAGTTAGTACTTAGTGCGCCGCCATTGTTGAAACTGCTCTCGATGACAACATAGATAGGAAATAAGGTGAAGAGGATAAATACCCAGATGAAAGCGTGACTAAAGATGCTTCCTTTAGAGATCTTCAAACGCTTGGTTGATTCCGATTTAGTAGCGCTCATTAGTTATTTTCCAATACATTTGCGCGACGGATACTCCAGAGTGAGAGGCCGCCGATAATAAAGAAGATCATCATCGAGATCGCAGAAGCCAAGCCGAAATTGGAGCTGGTGCCGTTGAAGGCTGTTTTATAGGTGTAAGTAATCAAAATATCTGTCGCACCAGATGATTTGCCAGCTAAGACATTTGTCGGTCCACCACCAGTTAAGAGATAAATCAAATTGAAATTATTAAAGTTGAAGGCAAATGATGCGATCAGGAGTGGTGAGAGGATTTGCAGGACGAGCGGAAGTTTGATCTGACGCAAGATTTGATACGGACGAGCACCATCTATCGAAGCCGCTTCACTCAGTTCGGCTGGTACAGCCTGTAAGGCGCCAGCTGAGATCAGATAGAAGTACGGAAATCCCAGCCACAAGTTAACGATGAGAACTACGCCACGAGCCATCCAGGCGCTGTCGAGGAAATCGATATGCGTTCCAAAGAGGCCATTGATAGCTCCAAATTGGGTCTGGAACATTCCTTTCCAGACCAAAATACTCATCAAACTCGGAATGGCGTAGGGCAGAATGAGGACTGATCGGTAGAAGCGCTTAAGAGCGATTTTGCGATCTAAGATCACTGCCAGCAATAGACCGGCAGCGAACATCATCAACACTGTGACAAAAGAGAATCCGACGGTCCAGATGAAGACGCTAATAAAGGGTCCACGAATAGTCGCATCATCAAAGAGATGCAGGTAGTTGGCGAAGCCGTTGTACGCACGCCAACCTGGGTAGATCACCTTGGTCTTATCAGTCGCTAGGGCGAAGTTTCCGTTGTGGTTATCTAGATAAATCGCGCCGTTCTGCACATTTGTCAGAGTATCGCGCTGCTTATCGTATGAATATTGCTGTGTAAAGAGAGACGCAGAGCTCTCTGTTTGTGGCTCTGCAAATCCAATGTGATTTGGCATCGGAATCTGTAACGCACTGATTTGATCACTAAGGTTTCCAAATTGATCTGCCGTATATGGGACAAACCCTGGATAGCCAATCGCATCACCGTTGGCAGCTGCTTTAAATTGTCCAATTGCTAAAGGTGTCGCCCCGCTCGCCGTTCCGATAAAACTCTGTTTCGTGTTGGGATCAGTCAGTAGGACAGTGATCTTGCCATTGCGCGTGCCAATGGCCATGTCATATTGCGTGTTCTTCGCATCCGGGGTGAGCCCGGTCTGCAAAATCGCAGTCACCGCACCATCTTTGCTGCCAAGGTTTCCAGTCTGATAATTAAAGAAAGACATCGAGACGGTGTAAATCACGGGTACCAAGATGAACAGCACCATGAGCACTAAGCCAGGTGTCAAAAACTTAAGTGGGATTGATCTCTTGCTGAAATATACATAGTTCAGGAGTGCGAAAAGGATCGCGATTACGGCTTCGATCGGGCCAGATTTCTTATTGTATGCGGCGACAAACATCGTCACCATAATGGCATCTAATAGCGCCATTGCGATTATTTTTACTACCAGAGCCTTAAGGCCGGTGAACCAAGAAAGACGATTCACGTCAGCCTCCTAGAATCTTTGAATGTAGCAACAGTCATTAACAAGATGATGAGCAGAGAAAAATCCGCGAAACCTTTGGGTGAATCTTCTTACCCTTAGGTTCCGCGGATCTCTTTTAATTGTCTATCTGTAGCGCTTTTCTCCTAATCCGAAAGGGATTAGAGACCAGCAGCTCCATGAGTGAAGTTCTTTTGAACAATAGCCGCGGCAGCGTTGATGCTTGTTGAAGCATCTTTGCCTTGTTCAAACATTGCCTTGTACATGGCTGTGAGTGTGTCATACCAGTTGGTTCCACCAGTGGAATCATTGAGTAGGACGTCAATCTGTGGCTGTCCTGCTGCTGCTGCTTGACCGACACCCAGTGTGAGTGGATCAGTAACTTGAGCAACTGCGCGTGAACTTGCAGGTGGGCGTTGTGACAACTTTGACATCGCGAGCTGACCTGTTGGTGATGCAAACCAGTCAGTTAGAAGCTCACGAGCACCAATGGCGACACCGTGGGTAGCTGCGTATGAAGTGAGGTAGGCACCTGAGTAACCGACCCATTGAGCTCCTGGAGTTCCACCATTAAGACCTGGCATTGAAGAGAGTCCGAAGCTAATGCCCTTGGCAGTGAAGTTTGCGTAGTTCCATGCACCGGTCATAGCGAATGGAATCTTGCCTGCTTGGAAATCGTTGGTGCAGCTAGCGTCATAACCTGAGATGAATCCGTTGGAGACACCACCGGTGTATAGATACTTGCTGACGTTTGAAATGAACGCCGAGTTATTGAGTTGGACGTTTGTGTAGTTAGGAGTACGGCCAATCTGCCAGGCTCCACCACCCATAGCGGTGAGGAATGCTTGTGAATCCCAGACACCATCAGGGAAGCAGAGACCTGCCGTTAGTCCCTTGGCGCTCTTATTAGCCGTGTAGTAAGCGATCATTGATGCCAATGACGTTGGAGCTGTTGGGAAAAACGCCTTGTTGTAAACAAGAGCAGTGGTATCAACATCTAGCGGAACGCCGTAGGTGTGACCGTGATATGAAACGAAGTTGATCGCACCAATTGAGAAGTCAGTGTTCTTTGCACCCCATTGGATAGGTGAGATCTTGCCGCTCTTCGCGTCGGCTGTTACATCTTCAGCGCCAACATAGATATCAGGAGCTGTCGCAGCGGTTGCATTTGCCCATGCGGTTTGAAGCGCTGTGAGTGATGAGAAAAATTTAATGTTGATTTTGTAGCCAGGGACCACAGAAGTATTGCCCTGGAGCAAAGTTGTGAGTTGTGGACCACGTTGATCATCTGCCCAGACTGTAAGGGTGCGGGTTGCTGCGTTCGCTGATGGAACGAGCAGCGCTGACGCAATGATTGCCGCGCTTGCAACAGCGCCAATCACTCCGAGTTGCTTCTTTTTCATTCATGCCTCCGTCGACACTGACTAGGTTTTCACCTCTGATGGTTCATAGACACGCGTCTATGTAAATCGGACATTACCCGTGCAAACCGTATAAAAACAGACATTGCTTCGGGTCTTTTAAAACGTAATCAAATCTTTATAATGAGGGGTCGAGTTCGACGCTCAAGCCGGAAGGTGCATGAAATGATCACGAGAATTTCAGAACCGCACCACGATGGCAGCGCGCTATATGTCAGCAATCCAGCACCTCGGATCGGCGATAGCGTCGAATTGCGGGTGAGGGTCCCAGGTGATTTCGAGGTCGACCACATCTTCTTGCGGATCTATCAGGATGGCGAGGCTCGTACTCTGCCATTACGGCTTTTAGAACCGGTCGCCACTGAATCACAATCCAATCCTTCGGACCAGTGGTGGGCAATCGAAATCGAGATTATTAATCCCAAGCACCTCTATCGATTCGCCTTGGTCCATGACCGTTCATACACCTGGCTTACGGCAGCCGGGGTTCGTGGTTATGAACCCAATAGCAATACGGATTTCGTCATCGTCGCAGAGCCTTGCTATCCGGCCTGGATCGCTTCAAGTATTTTTTATCAGATATTCCCAGATCGATTTGCAACCTCGAAGCGAGAGCGCAAACTCCCCGAGTGGGCCATCAAACGCGATTGGAGCGCACTCCCCGAAGGCCTAGGCGAGAACACTAGTCGTGAGTATTTCGGTGGAGACTTCGCAGGAATCGAAAGTCAGTTGCCCTATATAAACGAGTTGGGAATAACTGGTATTTACCTCACTCCGATATTTCCAGCGCTGAGTACACACCGCTATGACGCAACCAGCTTTGATCAGGTAGATCCGCTACTGGGCGGCGATAAAGAATTTCTGCAGTTTCTTAAGCACGCACGAAAACTAAAGATGAAGGTTATGACCGACCTAACAACTAATCATGTTGGTGCTGGCCATGAATGGTTCCGGAAGGCTCTCAAGAACAAGAGCTCAAAGGAACATCAGTATTTTATTTGGGAGAAGGCAATTCCCTTTGGATACGTTGGTTGGTGGGGGCTAGCCTCACTCCCTAAATTAAATTTTGCGTCAAAGTCGCTACGTAAAAAGTTATATGGCGCCAAAAATTCATCGCTTCAACGCTGGTTAAGGGCTCCATTTTTCTTAGATGGATGGCGAATCGATGTTGGCAATATGACAGGAAGATATCGGGATCAGGATTTCCACGATGAAGTGATCAGGGAAATTAGATCCGCTTTTGATTCCGCGTCTCCAGACGGTTGGTTGGTCGCAGAGAACGCCGATATGATCCCGAGTGATCTAGATGGTTCGGGCTGGCACGGCACAATGAACTATCTAGGCTTCGCTAAGCCGATCTGGGCTTGGATTAACAACAAACCTGATGTTCGCCCTGGCGGTCAAGGATTTGCCACCGAAATGCCAAAAATCAGCACCGAACAATGCGTAACCACTCTGCGGGAATATAACGGCGCGATCCCATGGCGCAATCTTTTGGTGAGTATGAACCTCTTAGGTTCGCACGACACAGCACGGATGCGAAATGTTGTGGGTGGCGATCGAGCCCTGCATATCGCCGCTATGGCGCTCTTACTCACTTATCCAGGTGTGCCAACAATATTTGCGGGTGATGAGATTGGGCTGGTCGGTGCATGGGGTGAAGATGCTCGTCGTACGATGCCTTGGGAAGATCAAGGCAGTTGGGATCTAGAATTTCTTGAACTTACTAAAGAACTCGTTTCGATCCGACGTCATCACGATGTTCTCGCGACAGGTGGTCTGCGCTTTCTAGAGATCGCCGATGGCCACTTCATTTTCGCTAGAGAGTTACCAGATGCAGCGATTGTGGTCTTGATTGGTCGTAAAAAAATTATGCAGTCAATTAACCCCGCAGATTATGGGTTTGCTCAATCAGAGGTCATCTTCTCGCACGATTGCGCTGTTATCTGGTCATGCAAGTAAGGGCTCGCACTTTTTCCTTATGGATGGCAATCGCACTCGTCGTAAATCTTTCAGTTTTCGTTCCGCACAGTAACGCAGCTGATCTGACCTCACTTGCAAAACCAGTTGCTCGTGGAGACTTGAGCAGTCAATCTGTCTACTTCGTAGTGACCGATCGTTATGACAACGGCGATACTGCCAATGACACTGCTGGGCTTACGGGTGATAGTGCAGCAAACATCAGCGGGTTCAAACCTTCAGATCCCGGTTATTTTCACGGCGGCGATCTCAAAGGTCTGACAGTTCACTTACCCGATATTAAGAAACTTGGCTTTACCTCACTCTGGATCACTCCCCCCGTCGCAGGTCAATATCTTCAGGGCGGCTCGGCGGATTACCATGGCTACTGGGGGTTAAATTTCACAACGATCGATCCCCATCTGGGAACAGAGGCAGATTTTAAAAATCTCGTAAACAGTGCACATTCACTCGGGCTCAAAGTGATTCTAGATATCGTCGTGAATCACACAGCCGACGTAATCTCCTACAAAAGTGGGGATTATTCCTATACCTACTCACCCACTTCGCCCTATAAAACCTGCGCTGGCAAGGCCTTTGAGCCCAGCCATTACGCGGAACTTCCACGCTTCCCGCTCCTTTGCACAAATATTTCATTCCCGAAGGTCCCGGTTCTCGCTCCGGCCATGGCCAACGCCAAGAAGCCAGCATTTCTCAACGATCTGACGAACTATCACAATCGAGGCAATACCAAATTCGATGGCGTCTCTAATCTCGATGGCGACCTCTACGGCCTAGATGACTTATTTACCGAAAAGCCGCAGGTGCTAAATGGTGAAATCGCCCTCTGGTCAAGTTGGATTACTCGATTTAACATTGATGGTCTTCGGATCGATACAGCGCAATATGTGAATTCGGAATTCTGGCAAGCCTTCATCCCTGCCATCGAGAAAGTTGCTCATGCGGCTGGTCATAAGACTTTTCCGATCTTCGGTGAGATCACCAATACCGATCCAACCTTCACTGCAACTTATGTCACAGAAGAGAGCTTTCCAAGCGTTCTTGATTTCCCACTGCAATCCCAAGCGCAGAGTTTCGTAGTCGGGAGTGGCTACGGTGGCAACATGGCCTCGTTTTTCAATAGCGATGATTACTACACCACGGCATCGACCAGCGCTTATGGATTGGCCACTTTTATGAGTAATCACGATATGGGACGCATTGGTGCTGCTATCTATAACTCAGATCAGTCGTCTGGAGATCAGGTGGTTTTGCAACGCGATGAGTTGGCCAATGCGATGCTATTTCTATTGCGAGGTGGTCCTATTGCTTACTACGGCGATGAAAAAGGAATGACCGGCTCTGGCGGCGATAAGGCTGCTCGACAAGATATGTTTCCAACTCAAGTAGCGCAGTGGCAGAGTGAGTATCGGATCGGTGGATCACCCATCGGTAATCAGAGCGCCTTTGATGTAAACAATCCGCTTGAAAGCGTTGTAACTTCCTTAACTTCATTGAAGGCTAAATATCCCGCGCTATTAAACGGCACCCAACAAGTTCGATATGGCCAAGGAAATGTATTCGCTGTAAGTCGATATGCCCAACATCGGGAATTACTTGTTGCGTTTAATGATGGCAGTAAGGATGAAACCTTCACATCCCCGGTCTCAACAGCCAACACGACTTGGAGCACTATCTCCGGACAAGCCAGTCAAGTAGCTGGCAAAGGCAACGCCGTCACTCTTACCCTGCCTGCTTATGGTTGGGTCGTACTTCAAGCCAATGTGCCATTCGCTCCGTTGCAAGCAAAACCTACGATCTCACTTGCTAACCCAGCGGTCGATAACAACACCCCTAACTGGATCGCTTTAGATGCCACCGTTCCTGGTACGGATTTTGAGACAGTGACCTTCGTGGTGAGAAAACCAGGTGGTGCTTGGAGCGTCGTGGGTAGCACCGATCGTCGTACATTTGCCGCGGATGGCACCCCGGGCAATCTCTATCGCGTCTATCTCCATCCCACTCAATACAAGGTAGGTAGCGTTCTACAGGTTGCGGCGATTGTGAAAGATGAAAATGGCAAGAGTGCACAGTCCCAGATTCGTGAAGTAAAGATCACCGCTTATAGCTAATGGGTTTGGGAAGTGTAGATAAGTGCGCTTGAAGGGATTCGAACCCCTAACCTTCTGATCCGTAGTCAGATGCTCTATCCGTTGAGCTACAAGCGCAGGTACTGCGAGGGCTGATTCTACCTAAGGCACCAGAGTTCTCATAATCTGTTCCAGAACAGCTATACCTCAAGAAATCATGAGCAAATAAGGCTTATTTGCCCATTTCTAATAGCTTTTCAATCGAAGTCTCCTTGAGACGAGGCTTGCCTAGCGCCTCACCTGCAGCAACCTCTGCAGCATTGATCATTGTCCAAGAAGCTTGATCCACAATCTGAACTCCGGCTGGAATAAAGGAAGTGATATCAAAATCAGGTCGAGCCTGCTCTGGAAGATCTGAAATGAGTAGCTTCACGACATCAGAGGCATCGCTCTTGTTGGTGCCAATGACACCGGAAGGACCTCGCTTGGCCCAACCAACTGTATAGATATTGGTGCCAAGTACACGGCCTTCTTCATTATCAATTTTGCCATTGTGAAAATAGATGCCGTTGATCTGCGCTGCTTCATACCCAATCGCCGAGATAACGAGGTTTGCTTTTATTGAGTAAGTCTTACCAGTATCGATGACTTTGCCATCTTTGATTTCATTAATCCCAAATACAATTTCCTCGACTTTGCCATCTCCTCTAAATTCTTTAGGAGCGGCTAGGAAGTGAAATTCCATCTCGCGATCGTGTCCTGAATGAGGATGTTCTGATATCAAGCGCCATGCTTCGAGATTTGATGCTAAGTGCTTCTCGATTTCGCCCGCATCTTCAGCACGGATGTGCGCTGCTTCAACTTCTTCTTTCGAGATGACGACATCTGTATTTTCTAATTTTGGAAGATCACGTAGCTCTGGCGCAGTAAAGGCAGCATGCTCGGGTCCGCGACGGCCGGCGATATACACTTTACGGATCGTGCTGTCGTGCAGTGCAATAAGTGCAGCGCTAGCAGTGTCAGTTGAATCTAGCTCCGAAGGATCAATCGCCAAAATTCGTGCGCAATCCATCGCGACATTTCCTGCACCGATAACAACTGCAGTCGTGCCATCAAGCGGGACATCAAGTGAAGCAAAGTCAGGATGGCCGTTATACCAAGGAACGAATTGAGCGGCAGATAACGATCCAGGAAGATCTTCGCCTGGAATACCGAGTTTCTTTCCGATGGCAGAGCCTGTGCACATAATGACAGCGTCGTAGCGAGCGCAGAGTTCTTCGATATCTATATCTTTCCCAATTTCGACATTGCCAAAGAGGCGGAAATTAGGCTCGCTGGCTACTTTCTCAAAGACCTTTGCAACAGTTTTGATCTTTGGGTGGTCTGGTGCCACGCCACTTCGAACCAGTCCCCACATCGTTGGCAGGCGTTCAAACATATCGATACTAAAACTGAGCTCTTCGCTCTGCGAGTTTTGAAGTGCTTGTGCTGTGAAATACCCGGCCGGACCAGCTCCAACAATGGCAATTTTGTACTGTGGCACATCTACCTCTTCTAGTAATTTAGGCGAATTTTAGCGCGGTTTTAGAATGCGAAATCTGAGATCGAATGGGTGGTCTTGTTCGCAAATATCTTCTCTGCGCCGTTCATCCGCAAGGTCACTTGACCTTTTCCAAAGATCTCAACAACCTTGGTATCCAAATCAAAGCTGATGCCCGTGTGCTCATCAATCCCCAGAATCCCCGTATTTTTTTCAAGGAGTGATTCGAGTACTTCCATACGACGTTGTCCAATAAAGCAGAAGCGAGTGTCGTGAGTTCCGCCTTGGGTATTGTTGTAGTGAGCTACAACCGAGGCACGAATTCCGGTTGCTTTCTCTAAAATATTTAAACCATCTAGCCAAAATGGTGCATCGCCTACTTTGTACATTTCATAGACAGGCATGGTCTTAGCTCCAAGAGTCATTGCTGCAGCTGAAGCCATAACGATGGTTCCACGTTCTAGTACCTGGTGGAATTTCTCACTGGCACCACTGCTCGCCCACGCTTTAAGTGCATAGGTAGGACTGCCAGGACCAGAGAAGAGCCAATCGGCTTTCTCTATCTCTGTAAGAGCGGTAGTTGCATCTTCGAAATCGCTTCGAAAATGAACATCGTTAATGGAATATCCAACGTTCTTCTCGAAGTAGCCCAAAATCCGCTCGGTCATCTCGTTGGCATTTTCTTGAAAGCCATAGGGAGTATCAAGATTGATTCGATAAGAACTCTTACCGAGCTCCTTGAGAATATTCTGGTGAGGCGTCACCATAGCGGGACTGTTTTCGCCAGAGCCCATCAAAACGAGCTTTCTTGCCATGATTTCACTTCTCTCCGTCGAGTACTGGGAGAGTTTACTAAGTTCGCTGCTGCAAACGCCTGTTGAAACAAGAGCGGAGACGAGAGGATTTGAACCTCCGAGGCCTTTTAACGGGCCTACCTCATTAGCAGTGAGGGAATGAGGTTTGTCCTAAGCCCCGTCTACGCTTACTTAGCCAATTTTCTGAATAACTACGCACTTATTCCTCGAAGAAGCGCATGCTGGGTTGTAGCTCGTTCCACCAGCTTTTGCCTCAACATTAAGCTTTGGATTCAACTTCAACAGCTGCGCCTTGACCGACTGTGCCCGCTTCAATGAGAGTTTAAAGTCGCCCTTGGGGTCAGTTGGTTCTGCATATCCGGTAATAATGATCTTGGTACCCACGGCATACCGGGTAAGAACTTTTACCGCACTCTTGGAGATTGCAGCTGAGCCCGTTTTAAATCCAAATACACCAATATTCGTTGGTGTTGGTGTTGGTGTTGGTGTTGGTGTTGGTGTTGGTGTTGGTGTTGGTGTTGGTGTTGGTGTTG
>JGI24891J29808_1000780_pt1 | contig 11032 bp, 10 predicted proteins | sample FreactcultuFSWF8_FD_29808 | JGI IMG/M metagenome (IMG submission 29808) | reverse complement strand
TCTTTGGGGTCGCCTTCTTTTGCTTACTTTTCTTGGCGAGACAAGAAAAGTGAGCGGCTGCCGGGCCGCTCCCGGCGCTCCGTTCCGCCCGGAGAGAGAAAAGAATTAAGCTAGAGCGCAGGAAGAAATTCCGTGCAGACTACCCAAAGCTCTACAACACGAAAACACCAGCATTAAGCAAGCCTTAACGCAACACAAAACCAGCATTAAACGGACCTAAACCCTCCCAACAACCCCACCCGTCGCAGTCGTTAATAGGGCAAGAAAGGGACTCCCCCCTGTCACCTGCGCCGACCCGCAAGTAAAACACATCAACAAGGAACCCAAGAAGGAGTCCAACATCATGCAAGAGCAAGCAACAGGCAAGACGCTGTTGATCAGGAACGCGCGCGTCCTGGTCACGATGAACGAGGGCCGTGAAGAGATCGCCAGTGGCGCGCTTTACATCCGGGGCAAGGTCATCGAGCAGGTCGGCAAGACGGAAGATCTGCCGCAAGAGGCGGACGAGGTCATTGATGCCAGCCATCACGTGGTCATCCCGGGCCTGATCAACACGCACCACCACATGTACCAGAGCCTGACGCGTGCGATCCCCAGCGCGCAGAATGGCGAGCTGTTCAACTGGCTGACCAATCTGTATCCGATCTGGGCGGGCCTGACGCCGGAGATGATCCGGGTATCGACGCTGACGGCCATGGCCGAGTTGATCCTGTCGGGCTGTACCACCAGCAGCGACCACCTTTACATTTATCCCAACCAGACCCGCCTGGACGACAGCCTGGAGGCCGCTGCCCAGATCGGCATGCGATTCCACGGAGCGCGAGGTGCCATGAGCGTAGGGCAGTCCAAGGGCGGCTTGCCACCGGACCGTGTGGTGGAAGAAGAGCCTGCCATCCTGAAGGACACACAACGCCTCATCGAGACTTACCACGACAGCCAGCGCCACGCCATGCAGCGCATCGTGGTCGCGCCCTGCTCTCCCTTCTCGGTCTCACGCGACCTGATGCGCGAGGCCGCCGACCTGGCGCGTCACTATGGCGTATCCCTGCACACGCACCTGGCCGAGAACGTCAACGACATCGCCTACAGCCGCGAGAAATTCAACATGACGCCGGCGGAATATGCCGAAGACTGCGGCTGGGTCGGCCACGACGTCTGGCACGCCCACTGCGTGCAGCTGGACGAGCACGGCATCGACCTGTTTGCCCGCACCGGCACGGGCGTGGCGCACTGTCCCTGTTCCAACATGCGGCTGGCTTCCGGCATTGCGCCCATCCGCAAGATGCTGGACGCGGGCGTACCGGTCGGCCTGGGCGTGGATGGCAGTGCCTCCAATGACAGCGCTCACATGCTGGGCGAAATCCGCCAGGCCATGCTGCTGCAGCGCGTCGGCTTCGGCCCCGACGCCATGACCGCGCGCCAGGCGCTGGAAGTGGCTACGCTGGGCGGTGCCAAGGTCTTGAACCGCGACGACATCGGCGCGCTCAAGCCCGGCATGTCGGCCGACGTCGTGATGTTCGACACGCGCCAGATCGCCTTTGCCGGCGCACTGCATGATCCGGTGGCCGCACTCGTTTTCTGCACCCCGGCCAACGTGAACACCAGCATCATCAACGGCCGCGTGATCGTGCGCGAGGGACAGCTCACCACCATTGACCTGGGGGCGGTGCTGGAGCGGCACAATCATCTGGCGTACCAGCTGGCCGAAGCGGCGGGGTGATCGTCGCAGGCAGGCGTTTTCCGCGGTATCCGCATACCGTGCAATCCGCTGGCACATGACGTAATATGTACAGCGGTTGGCGGCTGGCCTCATGCCCGGCGCGCCTGCCTAAAAAATCAATCAGGGGAAAAAATGAACGTCCGAATTGCCATCGCCGGCGCTGTCCGCGCGTGCGCGATGCTTGCCATCGCAGCGACTATGACAGCCTGTGCGACCCGCACACCCTTGCTGCCCGACAACTACGCCGGCCCGACGGCGGTCCTCAAGGATTCGGCCGACATGCTCTCCATGAGCAAGGCCGACATGTACTACGCCGCCAACATCAATGCCGTCGATGTCGACAACGTACGCTTCGCCACCCGCAGAGCCAGCGAGGGCCGCGGTGCCCTGATGCTGCTGCAGAAGGTCGAGCGCCGCATCCCCGCCACACCGGTGAAGGTAGAGATCGTGGCCAGAACGGCCTATGCCATGCCCATCATGGCCATGACCGGTACGGTCTACCAGGTCAAGGGCAAGGTCGAGTTCACGCCGGAGCGTGACAAGAGCTACGTCGTGCGCGGCAAGCTGGGGCCGAGCTACAGCGCGGTGTGGATCGAGGAAGAGGCTGGCGGCACCATGGTGGGCGAGAAGATCGAGGTCAACGGTTCAGCCGAACTGGGATTCCTGGATAAATAAGGGCACCGTCACCGCCTCGACAAGCAAGTTATCCCACGATCATGAAAACATTCCTTCTGCTGTGCGCCAGCATGTGCGCGCTATTGCTCGGCGGCTGCACCACCTACCCGACGGCTGCCTATCCCGACAGTGCGATTGCACGCGTGAGTGCGTCTGATTTGCCACGCAGGGAAGCGCCATTGAAATTGAAAATGGAAGTGCAGTGGCTGAGGAATGGTCACGCGCCAGAGACCAGCGCGCCAAGGCTGGAAATTGCCTTTCCCGGGCCGGATCCCCTGGTCTTGCGCAACAGCCTGGAAGCGGCATTCCGGCAGACCGGCTTCATCGTGATCAGTGAGGACGATGCAGCCGGCACGGTCAAGGTCACGCTCAATGACGTTTCCGACATTGCCGAGGCGATCAACCAGGGAGTACTCCTGGGCGAAAAATGGGGCGACGGCTACGTCACCAACAAGGAAGAGCTGACGATGTCTCTTGCCATCAATGTTGGTAACAAGAGTGCGAATTCGCCCACAGTGCGCGGCGCATTCTATTCGGTGTTGGCCAAATCGCGCCTGCCCGATGACCCGCGTTTCCAATCGATCAAGTCCGTTCAGGAAGACCTGTTCCAGCAATTGGTGATCAGGTGTCTGCTTTCGCTGAACAAGGACGGCAGTCTGCAACGCCTGCAGGCTCCCTGATCGAGGGAACAGCCGCGCCATCCATAGACAAGGAATCCATGAAGTCCGCCCTGACCTTGAGTTTCCTCGCCCTTCTCACCTTATCAGGGTGTGAAACCTATCGCATCACCGGTTATCAACCATCGCCTGCGACGACAGCCGCTATCTTGGCGTCCAGGCCCGTGCCCGTGGCGGTCATGCCGTTTTCGGCAAGCAAGCCCGGACTGGCTTCCATCACGTGCCGCGCAGCAGGGCCGGTGACCGTTGCGCCGCATTTCGCGGGCTATATCGAGAACGCCTTCATCATCGAACTGCGCAAGGCCGGCGCCTATGACCCGACCTCGCCCATCAAGATCAGCGGCAAGCTGGAAGAAATCGATTTCAGTACCAGCATCACCACGACGACATGGATGCTTTCGCTGACGGTCTCCGATGCCAACCAGAAAAGCTTTACGGTTCAATCAACCCAGCAGTTCGAGGGAAGCTTCTTTGCCCCTGTCGCCTGCAGCATGGCGCGAGACTATTTCATTCCGGCCGTTCAAAAACTGGTGCGCGAGGTACTGCTGGATCCGCGTTTCAAAGAGATGGCCAGGCCGGTGCGGGATCTCCTCACGCAGGCTTCAGGCGTCTCTGGGAATGACATAAGATAGCGCGTGACCGGAAATATTCGGTCATGCGTCATTCATCAGAAATCAATAATCAATAATCAACCAAATAATTTCGCTCAAGGGGAATCATGCTGAAAAAGATTCTGGGACTGGCCGCGCTGTGCGCGACCCTCCTGCTCACTGGTTGCGCCACCGTCAAACCCATGACTTACTCCACCGATGCACCGCAGTCTGCGGCCAGTGACAAGGTGGTCTACCTGATGACGGCCACCATCAGGAACATCTACCGTCCTTCTTACCAGCCCAAGTTGCTGGTGGCGCATGTCGAGATGCCCAATGCCCAGAGCAAGGAAGAACGCATCAACTTCAAGATCGATGCCGAAGGCAGCCTCGAAAACAGCACGCCCGAAGTCGGCAATACCTATCTCCTGCGCATGGAACTGCCGCCGGGTGAATACAAGCTGGTGGGCCTGACCTGCCTGAACAAATCCTTCCCCTTCATCGTCAACTATCTCGTCCCCCTCCATGCCACACTCAACCAGACCGTGCCGGGCACCTATTATCTGGGCCACGTGGATGCACTCCTGCGTGAGCGGCAAGGCAGCGAATTCCGTGCCGGACCGCCCCTCCCGCTGGTGGATCAATCTGTAGGAGGGGCTTCGGGCGGGAGCTTTGACGTGGTGTTCTCCGATCGCTGGACGGAAGACTCAGAACTCTTCGTGACGCATTTCCCGGCCATGAAGGACCTGAAGGTGGCCAGCGCACCACTGCCGCCATTCGATCGCGCCTACGCCCAGAAATGGTGGGAAGACCACTGAGCCCAGCCTGAGCTGATCCGGACTTTCAGAGAAATGCCGCTGCCCGCAAGGTGCAGCGGCATTTTTTCTGGAGCCCCCTACCCCCACACCTCCGCCACCCGCAACAGATTGGTACTGCCCGGCTGCCCGAAGGGCATGCCTGCGGTGATCGCGATCTGGTCTCCCTTGCGCGCAAACCCTTCACGCACCGCCGCCTGGCAGGCGGCGCTGACCATCTGGCGCTCGTCATGCACGGCTTCGCTGATGGTGGAATGCACGCCCCACACCAGCGCCAGCCGCCGCGCCGTGGCCAGTTGCGGCGTGATGCTCAAAATGGGCGCAGCAGGACGTTCGCGCGCCGCGCGCAGGCTGGTATGCCCCGAGCTGGTATAAGTCACGGTGGCGCTCGCCCCGAGAATGCCGGTGACGTCGCGCAGGGCCGCGCAGATGGCGTCGGGCCGGTTGCGTTCGGGGGCGGCGTATTGCGCCTGCATCAGGGTGCGATACAGCGGATCCTTCTCCACCTCCGCAATCACCCGGTCCATCATCGTGACCGCCTGCAAGGGATAGCTGCCATTGGCCGACTCGGCCGACAGCATCACCGCATCCGATCCGTCATAGATGGCACTGGCCACATCCGAGACTTCGGCGCGCGTGGGTACCGGTGCGGCAATCATCGATTCCAGCATTTGCGTGGCGATCACGATGGGCTTGCCCTGCTGGCGGCAGGCGCGCAGGATGCGCTTCTGCGTGCCCGGCACGCACTCCGGCGGCAGCTCCACGCCGAGATCGCCGCGTGCCACCATGATGGCGTCCGACACCGCCACGATCTCGTCGAGCCGCTCCAGCGCGGCCGGTTTCTCCAGCTTGGAGAGAATGGCCGCGCGGCCCGCTACCAAAGCCCGCGCCTCCAGCACATCCTCGGGGCGCTGCACGAAGGACAGCGCGATCCAGTCCGCGCCCATCTCCAGCGCGAAGTCCAGATCACGGCGGTCCTTGGCGGTCAGCGCGGGAATCGGCAAGACCGCATCGGGCACATTGACGCCCTTGCGATCGGAGACCACGCCACCATTGACCACGCGCGTGCGAATGGCATGGCCATCGCTGGCTTCCACCTGCAGGCGCAGCTTGCCGTCATCAATGAGCAGGCTTTGTCCCGCATGAATGGCCTCGAACAATTCAGGATGGGGCAGGCAGACGCGGTGCTGGTCGCCAGGGGAGGCATCACGGTCGAGGGTGAACACCTGCCCGGTTTGCAGCACTGCCCTGCCCCCGGCGAATTGGCCGATGCGCAGCTTGGGGCCCTGCAGGTCGGCCAGCACGCCGATGGGGCGGCCGACTTCGCGCTCCACCTGGCGCACGATCTGGTAACGCGCGTGATGATCGGCGTGGCTGCCGTGGCTGAAGTTGAAACGAAATACGTCAGCCCCGGCGTCGAAGAGCGCGCGGATCATCTCCGGCGTGGCGCTGGAGGGACCGAGGGTGGCGACGATTTTGGCCTGGCGTAGTCGGCGCATGGAAATCCTCTTGTTCTGGTTGGATGCATGAAAAAACCGTTCGGACTGAGTAGATCCGCAGGATCGTATCGAAGGCGCGTAGTCGTCTGTGCGCCTTCGATACGCCGCATGCGCGGCTACTCAGTCCGAACGGGAGGTGAAGTGACGCAACTACGAAATATGTGCAGTCCCACCTCACATTGACATCATCATTCGCTCAGGCCTTGGCGATCTCGTGATTGGAAAGGATCTCCACCGCCCGGCACAGTGCCGAGTGATCCATCCCCGCCAACCCATTGGCCGCGCAGGCGTTCATCAGCTCCTGGGCCGCCGCCGTATTGGGCAAGCTGATGCCCAGCGCCTTCGCCCCTTGCAGGGCCAGGTTCAGGTCCTTCTGGTGCAGCTCGATGCGGAAGCCAGGCGCGAAAGTCCGTTTGACCATGCGCTCGCCGTGCACTTCCAGGATGCGGGAGGAGGCAAAGCCACCCATCAACGCCTGCCGCACCCGCGCCGGATCGGCCCCGGCCTTGGAGGCGAAGAGCAAGGCCTCGGCCACGGCCTGGATGTTCAGGGCCACGATGATCTGGTTGGCGACCTTGGTGGTCTGGCCATCGCCGTTGCCGCCGACCAGGGTGATGTTCTTGCCCATCAGTTCGAACAGCGGCTTGACGTCGTTGAAGGCCGATTCCGCACCGCCGACCATGATGGTGAGCGAAGCCGCCTTGGCGCCCACTTCACCGCCCGAGACTGGCGCGTCCAGATATTGGCAGCCGAGCGCATTGATCTTCTGCGCGAACTCCTTGGTGGCGATGGGCGAGATGGAGCTCATGTCCACCACGATCTTGCCCGGCGACAGGCCTTCGGCCACGCCCTTCTCGCCAAAGAGAACGGCCTGCACGTGGGGCGTATCCGGCACCATGACGATGACGATGTCGGCGCGCCGCGCCACTTCCGCACCCGACGTGCAGACGGTGGCCCCGCCCTCCAGCAAGGGGGCAGGGGGATTTTTCTGGTCGTGCAGGTAGAGCTTGTGGCCGCCCTTCTGCAGGTTTTCCGCCATGGGTGCGCCCATGATGCCCAGGCCGATGAATCCAACTTTTGCCATGCTGTGTCTCCTCAAGAAAGATGAAATCCTGCTGTCATGTGTTCAGGCTGTCTGCAATCCGTGTTGCGCGATCCAGCCCAGTCCTGCAACGGTCCCGGCCTGCGGTTTGTATTCGCAGCCGATCCAGCCGCGATAGCCGATCTCCTCCAGCCACTTGAACAGGTAGCGGTAATTGATCTCGCCGCTGCCGGGTTCACCGCGTCCGGGGTTGTCAGCCAGCTGCACGTGGCCGATCAGGGAGAGGTTGGCCTTGAGCGTGTTGGCCAGTTCGCCCTCCATGCGCTGCATGTGATAGATGTCGTATTGCACGAAGAGATTGTCCGAACCCGTGGCCAGGATCAGTTCCACCGCCTGGCGCGTGGTGTTGAGGAAGAAGCCGGGAATGTCGAAGTGATTGATCGGCTCGATCAGCAGACGGATGCCCTGCTCCTTCAGGCGCGTGGCCGCGTATTTCAAATTGCCGACCAGCACCTCGCGGGCCGCTTCGCGCGAGACGCCCGGCGGCAGGATGCCGACCAGGCAATTGAGCTGCGGCACCTCCAGCGCCCGGGCATAGCGGATCGCCTCATCGACCCCGGTACGAAACTCCGCCACGCGATCGGGATGGCAGGCGATGCCGCGTTCACCGGCGTCCCAGTTGCCGGCGGGGAGGTTGTGCAGCACGAGTTGCAGGCGGTGCGTGCGCAATTGATCGGCGATCTGTTCCGGCGCGAAGGCATAGGGAAAGAGGAATTCCACCGCACGAAAGCCGGCCTGCGATGCGGCCTGGAAGCGTTCGAGGAAAGGCTGTTCGGTAAACAGCATGGTGAGATTGGCGGCGAGTTGGGTCATGCGAGTCTCCTTCGTTTTCAGTCGAGCAGGCTGATGGCGGTGGGCGCATCGTCGGCGCGCTCGGCCAGGGGTTCGAATTCATTGATGGCATCGATCTCGGTGCCCATGGCGATGTTGGTGACGCGTTCGAGGATGATTTCCACCACCACCGGCACGCGGTACTCGGCCATCCAGCGCTGGGCCTGGGCGAAGGCATCCTGGATGGCGTTGGGATCGGTGACGCGGATGGCCTTGCAGCCCAGGCCCTCGACCACGGCCACGTGGTCCACGCCATAGCCGTTCAGTTCGGGGGCGTTGATGTTCTCGAAGGCCAGCTGCACGCAGTAGTCCATCTCGAAGCCGCGCTGCGCCTGGCGGATCAGGCCGAGGTAGGAGTTGTTGACCAGTACGTGCAGGTAAGGCAGCTTGAACTGCGCGCCCACGGCCAGTTCCTCGATCATGAACTGGAAGTCATAGTCGCCCGAGATGGCCACCACCTTCTTCTGCGGATCGGCCGCCACCACGCCCAGCGCAGCGGGAATGGTCCAGCCCAGCGGCCCGGCCTGACCGCAATTGATCCAGTGGCGATCGCGATAGACGTGCAGGAATTGTGCGGCGGCGATCTGCGACAGCCCGATGGTCGCCACATAGCAGGTCTCGCGGCCGAAGGCGCGGTTCATTTCCTCATACACGCGTTGCGGCTTGACGGGCGTGTCATTGAAGTGGGTGCGCCGTTGCAGCGACTTCTTGCGCTTCTGGCATTCGGCCAGCCAGGCAGAACGGTCGGGCAGGCGGCCGGCGGTCTTCCACTCTTTGGCCACTTCGACGAAGAGTTTCAGCGCGGCACCGGCATCGCTGACGATGCCGTAATCCGGCCCGAAGACGCGGCCGATCTGGGTTGGTTCGATATCGACGTGGACGAAGGTACGGCCCTTGGTGAAGACATCGATGGACCCGGTATGGCGATTGGCCCAGCGGTTGCCGATGCCGAGCACGAAGTCCGAGGCCAGCAGGGTCGCGTTGCCATAGCGGTGGCTGGTTTGCAGGCCGACCATGCCGGCCATCTGCGGATGATCGTCGGCAATCGCGCCCCAGGCCATGAGGGTCGGGATCACGGGGATGCCGGTGATCTCGGCGAACTCCACCGCCAGTGCGGCGGCATCGGCGTTGACCACGCCGCCGCCGATGGTCAGCAGCGGGCGCTGTGCCGCGTTGAGCATGTCGAAAGCCTTCTCGACCTGGGCGCGGGTGGCGGCGGGACGATAGACCGGGAGCGGCGTGTAGGTATCGGGGTCGAAATCGATCTCGGCCATTTGCACATCGAAGGGCAGGTCGATCAGGACCGGGCCGGGGCGGCCGGAGCGCATCAAGTGGAAGGCTTGCTGGAACACGCGCGGCACCAGGGCCGGTTCGCGCACGGTCACGGCCCATTTGGTGACGGGCTTGGCGATGGATTCGATGTCGACGGCCTGGAAGTCTTCCTTGTAGAGCCGGGCGCGGGGCGCCTGGCCGGTGACGCAGAGGATGGGGATGGAATCGGCCTGGGCCGAATAGAGCCCGGTGATCATGTCGGTCCCGGCCGGACCCGAGGTGCCGATGCAGAGCCCGATGTTGCCGGCTTTGGCGCGGGTATAGCCTTCGGCCATGTGGGAGGCCCCTTCGACGTGGCGGGCGAGGATATGGCTGATGCCGCCGTGTTTCTTCAATGCCGAGTAGAAGGGATTGATGGCGGCGCCGGGCACGCCGAAGGCTTGCAGGCAGCCTTCCTTGACCAATACGTGCACTGCCGCGTCGACTGCTCTCATCTTTGCCATGCTCGTTCTCCAGGATGTCCGTTGGTGGATGTGTGATCGCTGGAGGCCATGCTAGTCATTACAAATCCGGATGATAAGTATCATCACAGTCCACTGATTACTGAGCAAAAGTATGGAAACATCCAAAAAGTATTGAATTACACTCAGGCCGGGAGGGATTGATGGACAAGCTCAAGCAGATCGAAGCATTCGTGCTGGTGGTGGACAAGGGCAGCCTGGCGGCTGCGGCGCTGGAAGACAAGGTGACGCCGGTGATGATGGGGCGGCGCATTGATGCGTTGGAGAAGCGTTTGGGCACCAAGCTCATGCATCGCACGACGCGGCATTTGACGTTGACGGAGCAGGGCAGCGTGTTTCTGGATCATTGCCGCAAGTTGCTGGAGCAGATGGACACGGCCGAGAAGAGCATTGCCGAGGGCCGCCACAAGGCCACGGGCCATTTGGTGGTCTCGACGCCGGCGGCGTATGGGCGGCTGCATGTGGCGCCGCATGCGCCGGCGTTTTTGGCGGCGCATCCGGAGGTGCAGATTTCATTCAATCTGACGGATCGTGTGGTGGATCTGGTGCGTGAGGGGTATGACCTGGGCATCCGCATCGGGGGTGCGATTGAGCCGAGTTTTGTGGCGGTGCGGTTGGCGAGCAACCGGCGCGTGGTGTGTGCGGCGCCGGAGTATTTGCATCGACATGGTGTACCGCGCACGCTGGATGATCTGGCGCAGCACAACTGTCTGGCGTTCAATTTGCAGGGTGGGCAGCAGCGGGGGTGGTATTTCCAGCAGGGCGGCAAGCCGGTGATCGTCAAGGTGCAGGGCAATCTGGATTGCAATGATGGGGAATTGCTGCATCGCTGGGCCAGTGAAGGGTTGGGGTTGGCGTGGCGGTCGACGTGGGAGATCCAGGCGCAGCTGGCGTCGGGGGAGTTGGTGACGGTGTTGGATGAGTATGCTTTGCCGCATTACGACATCATGGCGGTATATCCGCAGCAGCGGCATTTGCCGGCGAAGACGCGGTTTTTCATTGACTACCTGAAGGAAGTTTACGGGCAACAGGACTACTGGAATCGCGCGCGAAAGGTATGAAGCAGCGGATGGTGCGCCTTCGAAACGGCCCTGACGGGCCTACTCAGGACGAACGGGCGTCGATAAAACAAGGGCAAAACCAAAGCCGACGAAGCCGCAGGCGAGTACGACCGAGGCCGAAGGCGAGCGAGAAAGGGCGAGGCCGAAGGCGAGCCCGTGGGGGGTGTCCCCATAGAGCCAGCCGCCGCAGCGGAGCGAAAAGTGGATCAGAAGGATAGTGGGAGCGAAGCGACTCTATCCTTCCCACTTTTCGCTTCGCTGCGGCGGGG
>JGI24891J29808_1000779_pt1 | contig 11037 bp, 7 predicted proteins | sample FreactcultuFSWF8_FD_29808 | JGI IMG/M metagenome (IMG submission 29808) | reverse complement strand
GACCTCCTCGGATCTAGACTGACACGGCGTTGAGTAACAACGAATGACTGCGCACGTGTTAAGACCACGGGTGTGTTGAACCACTACACTACCACGGCTGATTTCGCTTATTAAAAGGGACCTTGAGAATTTCGTACATAAAGGGTAGGTACAGATAGGTCGACGAAGCGGGAGATGGCGGGAGGAGAGGAGGGTTAAGGAGGATTGAGAGAGTTTATGACTAAGATTGTAAGGTGTCAAGATTTCAGAGCCTCAGGCTGGCCAAGTGGCTAGGAAGATCAAGAGTAGATGATAGGTAGCAGCGGATTACACCTCACCATATCCAACAACAAATGGTCGTCCGTTCCATCCCTTCGCCCCCTCCAATTTCTTCAATGCAACCTCCTCTTCCCCCTTCACCTGTATCCTCAACTCCACCTCTCCGAAATAATTAGCCTCCGCACTCGTCCTCTCAAACCCTACACTCTCAAACAGCGCAATGCTCTTGACATTATTCTTGTTGATCTTTACACGCAAGAAGTTCAAGATTCCTGAAGTGCCTTGAGTGTATTCGGATAGAATAGCGCCACTGTTTGTGAGAATGTAGGAGAGGAAAGCGAGAAGAGAGGCGCGACCGTGGCCTTTGCGGTGATGTGATTTTAGCGCTATCATGAGTTCGACTTCGCCGATGATTTGTTTTGAAGTTGTGGAGGTGGAGGATTCTTCCTCGTCGTCTCCGTCGTCGTCGAAGAGAAAGAGGTTTATATCGCCAATCATGCGGGAAGGTGCGTCGTCTTGTTTTGGTGTAACTGTTGTGGAAGCGGTTGCAGGGTAGGTGGGTGGGAGGCAGGCGATGAAGGTTAGTTTGTCGGGGTCCTGGCGCCAGGATCGTTGCATGTCGTATTCTTCGGGTAGGCTTAGGGGTTCAGAGGCCGTGAGGGCTTGGAGTTCCTTTTTTTTCTCGCATGTTTGTATACTGTCTTGAAAATGGAGATGGGGATGATGATTAGGAAGGTGGAAGAATGGAAAGGAAGACTAGGAAATAGAAATGCGATGGAATGATATTGCGCTTACCTCGTCTTTCATCCATTCATGATATGTTGGTACATGATGCTCGCTGTATGGACACAGCAAGATCTGGGATGTTACCAAAGCTGCGAGTACATACGTTCAGATTATGAAAGACACACCGACGATTGATAGCTTCTTACCTGTATGCTCGTTGAGCAACATTTTTATTTTGTGTTTGCAACGATCAGTGTTGGAGAAGTGTGCTTGCTGAATTTCTCTCGCGTTTTGCCAAGACAAGTCGTTCAAGGTTCACCATCGACAGAGCCTCGAGTGCCTCATCTAAACCTATCCTTCTTACAGACATGCTGGTATCCTTAAAGTGATAGGTATAATGTCCAGCTTATACGCGTATAAAGTAGCTCGCTAGTCTGTGCTAGTAGGTCTTGGATCAACGTATTGCACACCCCCTTCGATCATGATCAGATCTGGTGGCGTCATTCTGTTCATTCGAATTGCTGCTTTTTCAGACCTCTCTACATCCACCTTTCAATCGCTTCATTCTTTATGCCTCTCTTATTGAATGCAAGGTCACATATTGAACAGCTCAGATCTTCCATCCACAATGCCTCATATCCTCGTTACCGGTGCTTCCGGATTTCTAGGCGGAGCAGTTCTCACAGCGATACAAAAAGCACATCCGGATTGGACATTGACGAATCTGGATCTAAGACCGCCTCCGGTTTCTCAACCTGGAGTCGCATATGTCCAAGCAGATATAACACAGCAATCAGAAGTAGATCTCGCTATACGTAAAGTCACTCCGGATGCCATTATCAATGTAGCCGGCTGGGTGCCAAACGGCAGTCTACGATACAGCAATTCGAAAGCACTGCGAGGCAAGGTGTTCGCTATCAACCATCAGGGTACCTTGAACGTGTTATCAGCAGCCCAGGAGACGAAATGCAAGGCCTTTGTACAAACATCCAGCTGCACGGTAGTATCAGACGACCTGGACCATGAATACCCAAACATGACCGAGGACATACCAATTGGACATGCCACTCTAGCCTACGGAGCCAGCAAAGCACCCGCCGAACTAGCCGTCCTAGCCGCCAACACTCCCGCCTTCAAAACCTGTGCCTTACGGCCAGCAACCATCATCGGCCCTGGCGACACCTACGGCGTTATCGCAACAATACACGCCTGCATCGCCAAAGGTGAAACACCATGGATAATAGGCACAGGCGACAACATGTACGATTTCGCCTACATAACAAACATCGCCGACGCCCATCTCCTCGCTCTCGATAACCTGCTCTCGACGACCCCAATCCCTGCATCAGCAGCAGGAGAAGCAATATTCGTGTCAAACCAACAACCAGTCTATTTCCGTGACTTCATGTTGGCGATATGGAAAGAATTCGATCATGTTCCGCCTTTCCAGCTCGTGGTGCCGACGCCCTTGGCTTGGGTTGCCGGGTTGGCTGCGGAGATCAAGACGTGGGTTACTGGGGCAAAGGCGAGTACGTTGAGTAGAGGGAGTGTGAGGGATGCGGTGGGAACGAGATACGCGAGCAATGAGAAAGCTAGACGGGTGTTGGGATATTATCCACGAGTTGATTTTGTGGATGCGGTGAGGTTGGCTTGTGATGTGAGTGTTGAGTTTTTATTGTGTTGAGTGTATATGGGAGAGCTGACGGATGTGTGTTGACAGGACTACAAATGCATTCTGGCTGAAAGGGAGAAGACGGTCAACGACAATGGCGTCAAAGCTGATTGAATGCCGGTTGCTTGGTCTATCATAGCAGAGCGTGACCATGCATACTTCTTTTTTCTTGTGGTCGTTTCTCATTATGGTTTGTTGTATAAGCGCCATATCAACCTCTAAGCGGTAGGATATGCTGGCCCAAAACAGCTTGTCTACACAACGGACACTCGGGTTTCTCCCTAACCCAATCGGAGATGCAAGTCCAGCAAAAGACATGACCGCAAGTTGTGGCACTCGGGTCGCGCATCGGTTCCAAACACAGTGTGCACTTTCTCTGCTGACTGCTTTCAATCCACTTCAACTTGTCTTCATCTTCGAGGTTCAAAATTGCGGCCTCTGAATCGGCTGGAGCCAGAGGCGTATGCGTCATCCTCGAGATCTTGCTGTGTAAGCCTGGCGTATCACGCTGTGCAGCACCCTCCTCAAACAACAAGGCATTGTTTGAGCTGTATGAGTTTGGGTCTAGAGAGACTTCGACACCGTTGTCCAGGACTGCGCTGCCTCCGCCCAAGCTTGCAGGGTTACTGATGGCGGGGACAGAGGAGTATGTTTCGTGGGCGTGAAGGTAGGCCTGAACGCCCAATTGCAGGACCAGAAGAACACCCAAGACCTCGTAGCCGATGCGCTGCTCGCTGGGATCTAGACGTCTAGTGAAGATGTATCGGAGGCCGCTGAGGCGCTTTGCCAGATGATAGTAGGCGCCAGTGAAGTAGAAGGCTGTCAAACTGAGGGCGTGTATCGGCGAGGGCGAGGTTATGGTATCAAGATTACGCAGGACGTATGACTGCAGGGTGGTGAGCCACGAGGACGACTTGTCAGGCTTGCTGTTCCGCCGCCGCAGAGAAGCCTCCAACTTTGCGCGCAATTTCCTCCGGAAGGCTGGTAGCAATCTGGTAAGGCCGTATGGCAGCAGAACGCTGGCCAGTATGTATCCTCCTCTTCTGAAGCTGTTTGGTAGGCGTAAGGTATCGTCTTCTACCTGAACAATGTCGCAGTATTCTTCTCCCAGGGTGCGATTGCCAACCAGTGTGGTCAAAGATAGGTAGAGTAGGTCGGCAAAGGTCCGCGTGCCTGTCATGTGTGTTTGGGCAAAGCGTGCGCCATAGAGGTTACGCAGCACTGACGAGAGGCGCTCTAGCAGCACGCCCTGGAAATAGGCATCCTTCTGGTGTGATCGGATAATGTCTGGAGCCGACGCGAACGGGTATTGGAATGCGACATTGGTGCTGGAGGTCGTCTGGTCGTCATGTACGAACTCTGACATTGTGACTGCCCATGTATACAAGATCAATCATGATGGTTGAAGCGGAGGATGCTACTGCTGTCATGCGGGATACGGCGATACGCTGGCCGAGGCACGTCGGACTTTGGAACAGCCGATCTGCTCCATCACCAACTCACCTTCCATCTTTATCTGCTGACTCTCTGACTTGGAATGTTAGAATCTCGTGCCTTGTAGGGCCATGGTGTCAGCCAGCATCAGCGAGTCGACACGATGACTCCTCGCTCACTGTTGCCATATCGATCGACGACTTCTTGCATGTTGTTGACGGGTGAGTTGACTGCTTCGCTCTACGGAACTCGGCACCAGTTGGCATGCTTCCTTCAAGCCACCGCAAGGAGTCAACAGCAATCAGATACGGATGATTGGCAACTCCCTAGGACCTAGTCAGAATCAGGCAGCTCGAATTTGAGTCATCGATATCTCTTAGCAGACGTGACAACGCTGCGACGCTGTGCTATGTCTGGTTGGTAAGGTAGAAACAAACGTGGTTGGTTTGACGGCTTTCGGGCAAAGTGGACACCGACGGACAAAGACAAGCAGCAAACATAAGCTTGAGAGGCTGAACTCTGATCTGAGATTAGGTGAAAAATTGCAGATCGGATTTGCCGTATCCAAAGCGGGAATGTGGAGGAGGACCAACCGACGCAAAGGAATTATCCTAGCGAACGTTGCTTGCTTACCAATAGCTGCATCCGACCCGAGTAGAAGAAAACCTGCCACATTATATGATGTTGTTGGCTTGAACTTTAGAGGTATGAATTGTTCGATCGAAGTATAGTGATTGATCTGGTGCCTCGAATGGATATGAAAGTCAGAACGTGTTCCCATGCCATGTCCATGTACTCGAGTAGTGGTGTGCATCAGCAGCGTGGCGATGCGTGGTTGTAGCGATGCTCTGTATCTAAAAGGCTGTTGATTCTTAGTGCAACGTCTAATCGAGATGATGCATCAAAGAACCCAGCGGGACGGAGATATTATCACCGACTCGGACAACCGATATGGAGGCGTCATGAACCTGCTGCCTGCCGCTTCATATGTTATCGATGTCGCTCGTTCCTAATTTCTCTCCTCTTTTTGTTTGAGCCAGCGACCCTACCAGCGCCGACAGAACATGTCAGCCCCAGTGCCAGATACAGTATGGACTTCGGGCGACGCCGCTAATCCTCCCCCGGCCGCCGACACTGCACAACATGGTTCTGTAGCCACCGAGCCATTGGAAAGAGTCGGAACAGAGAGGGAATTGAACGAGGAGAAAGTGCTAGACCGGGATTATGTGCGACAAAAGGAAGCCGAGCAGCAAGCTGAGAAACATGGTCGATCACCACTGGACCGCCACCAAAGTGATTGGACGTCTTCAAGCAATGAGACGCCAGATGATAAGAGTCAAAGAAGCATAGAGAAGGAGGAGAAGCAGACATGGAGTGAAAAGATCAATCCATTAAAGAGCAAGCACAAGCCTCCGATACCGACAGAGCAAGGAGAGTCGAGGGAATACAAAGCCAACTTCTTCAGTCATCTCACCTTCCAATGGATGGCACCTATCATGAGCGTGAGTCTGCTATATATCTTGTCGCGTCTTTCGTAGTTCTGACAATAACGACTAGGTTGGATATCAACGACCACTTGAGTTAAACGATTTATGGAAAGTCAATCCCGACCGCAGTGTAGATGTTTTGTCTGCAAGATTGAAGGCAGCATTCAAAAAGAGAGTCGACAATGGAACTGAGAATCCTCTCAAATGGGCGCTTTACGACACTTTTCGGAACGAGTTCCTACTAGGAGGTTTCTGCGAACTTATCGCAGCTGTTGTCCAGGTTCTGGCTCCTTTCGTTCTGCGTTACCTGATCAACTTTTCCACCGAGACGTGGGTCTCACAAAGAACTGGATCGCCTAAGCCGGATATTGGTCATGGTATTGGCCTTGTCTTTGCGGTGACTATCCTGCAGGTTATTCAAAGTGTTTGCACAAATCATTTCCTGTATCGCGGTATGACTGTTGGTGGTCAAGCAAGAGCAGTCACCATCGCCGTCATCTTCGAAAAGGCCATGAGACTTTCTGGAAGAGCTAGAGCTGGTGGTAAGTCAAATACCGAGCCTGTCGGCCTTCCTCCTGGCATCACGCCTGGCAGCAAAGAAGAGAAGAAGTGGCTCAAGGCCAAGCTCAAGAAAGAAAAGGCCAACGCCCAGGACAAAAAGGGTGTTTCCGGTAGTGGAGAGGGCTGGTCGAATGGCAGAATTGTCAATCTGATGTCGACCGACACCTATCGTATCGACCAGGCATCAGGAATGTTCCACATGATCTGGGCCTCTCCAATATCAATCGTCCTGACGCTTGTCTTGCTTCTTGTAAACATCACATACAGTGCGTTGGCCGGCTTCGGTCTGCTAATGTTGGCTATGCCTCTACTCGGAAGGTCGATCAAGAGCTTGTTCGTCCGCAGAAAGGCCATCAACAAAGTCACCGATCAAAGAGTTGGTCTTACCCAGGAGATTCTTGCCGGTGTCAGATTCGTCAAGTATTTCGGGTGGGAGAGCAGTTTCCTCGACCGCCTCAAGGAGATCCGTCGCAGAGAAATTGGCAAAATTCAGTTTTTGTTGAACATCCGTAACGGTATCATGGCTGTTTCGATGTCCATGCCCGTGTTTGCCTCTATGCTGGCCTTCATCACGTACAGTCTGACAGACCATGGGCTCCAAGCCGGAAAGATCTTTTCATCTCTCGCTCTGTTCAACGGTCTCAGACTGCCTCTCAACCTTTTGCCTCTGGTCATCGGACAGACCGTCGATGCCTCCGCATCAATCCGCAGAATCGAAGACTTTTTGCTTGCCGAAGAAGCACTGGACGAGGCCACCTGGGATTACGAGGGCAAGAGTGCCATTGTTATGAAGGACGCCGACTTCACCTGGGAAAGAACGCCTACTCAGGACGCGGAGAAGGCACCAGTTGGTCCTGCTGGATCCAAGCAAGCCAAGGCAGCTCGAAAAGCGGATAAGAAGGCCGACAAGAAGGCCGACAAGCAAGCTAAGAAAGATGCAAAGAAGGCTACTAAGGATGCGCTGAAGAACGCTGAAAAGGGCGGCGATGGTCTGAACACTTCTGACAGCAGCACCACTTTGGCCGACGAAAGTGAGCAGCCATTCCAAATCAAGGGACTCAACATCGCTATTGGCCGCGACGAGCTTGTTGCTGTCATCGGAAGTGTTGGCTCTGGAAAGACTTCTATCTTGGCTGCTCTCGGTGGAGAGATGCGCAGGACTTCAGGTGAAGTCACCTTTGGCGCTTCTCGATCATACTGTCCTCAATATGCCTGGATTCAGAACGCAACTGTCAAAGAGAACATTACTTTCGGAAAGCCTTTCGATCAAGAGTGGTATGATGCGGTTGTGGATGCATGTGCACTGCGACCTGATCTCGACATGCTCCCCAACGGCGATCTTACCGAAATCGGAGAGCGAGGTATTACTGTCTCTGGTGGTCAGAAGCAACGTCTAAACATTGCAAGAGCAATTTACTTCAATGCCGACATTGTTCTCATGGACGATCCGCTGTCGGCTGTTGATGCTCACGTTGGAAGACACATCATGGACAATGCTATCTGTGGACTTCTGAGAAACAAGGCTCGTGTTCTTGCAACTCATCAACTCCATGTTCTTCATCGCTGCGACAGAATTATCTGGGTCCAAGACGGCACCGCATACAAGATTGATACTTTCGACAACCTCATGGCAACCGACGCTGACTTCCAGAAACTCATGGCTACTACTGCCTCCGAAGAGAAGAAGGAAGAGCAAGAAGAACCTGTTGACGAAGATGAAGTCGAAGAGGAGAAGAAGGACGTAAAGAAGACAACTGGTGGAAAGAAACCAGCTGCTGCACTCATGCAGGCTGAAGAGCGTGCCGTCAAGAGTGTCTCTTTCGGCATCTACAAGGCTTACGTCAAGGCTTCTGGCTCACTCGCAGTTGCACCACTGATTCTCCTGACTCTTATTCTGTCACAAGGTGCCAACATTGCGACCAGTCTATGGCTGTCGTGGTGGACCTCGGACAAGTTCGGCTACAGCAGAGGCGCATATATTGGAGTCTACGCCGGACTTGGTGTTTCGCAAGCTGTCCTCATGTTCATCTTCTCCAGTATCTTGACCATCTGCGGTACCCGGGCCAGTGCAACTCTGCTACACAACGCAGTTACCCGGGTCCTCCGCGCACCTATGTCCTTCTTTGACACAACTCCTCTAGGAAGAATCACCAACCGTTTTTCCAAGGATGTTGACACTATGGACAACGCTCTCACCGATGCCTTCCGTATGTTCTTCATGACACTTGCCCAAATCATCGCCGTGTTCATTTTGATCATCGCCTATTACTACTACTTTGCTGCCGCTTTGGGTCCGTTGTTCATTATGTTCTTGTTCGCCGCAAGCTACTACCGCTCATCGGCTCGCGAGATCAAACGCCACGAGGCTGTCCTTCGTAGCAGCGTCTTCTCTCGCTTCAGTGAAGCAGTGTCTGGCGTCGCTACCATTCGTGCTTATGGCCTGCAGGACCAGTTTTCGAGATCTGTTCGCGATGCAATCGACAATATGAACGGCGCCTACTACCTTACCTTCTCGAACCAGCGTTGGTTGTCCGTTCGTCTTGACGCCATTGGTACTCTTTTGGTTTTCGTTACCGGTATCTTGGTTGTAACTGCCAGTTTCTCCGTCAACCCAAGCAGTGGTGGTCTGGTCCTGTCGTACATTCTCTCGGTCGTGCAGATGATTCAGTTCACTGTGCGCCAGCTTGCTGAAGTTGAGAACAACATGAACTCGACCGAACGTATCTACTACTACGGCAATAACCTCGAAGAAGAAGCACCTCTCCACACCGTTGAGGTCCGTCCTTCATGGCCTGAGAAGGGTGAGATTGTCTTCGACAACGTCCAGATGCGCTACCGTGAGGGTCTTCCTCTGGTCCTCAAGGGACTCAACATGCATGTCAATGCAGGTGAGCGCATTGGTGTCGTTGGCCGTACCGGTGCAGGAAAGTCGACGATCATGTCCACCTTGTTCCGTCTTGTGGAGCTTAGCGGCGGAAGCATTACTGTTGATGGTCTCGATATCGCCAAGATTGGTCTCAAGGATCTGAGATCCCGTCTTTCGATCATTCCACAGGACCCCACATTGTTCAAGGGTACCATTCGCAGCAACCTTGATCCTTTCAACGAGCACACAGATATGGAGCTGTGGGGTGCACTTCGCCAGGCTGATCTTGTCGGCGAGCAGCAAGATATTGCTGACTCTTCTTCACGCATTCACCTCGACGCTCCTGTTGAGGAAGAAGGCCTGAACTTCTCTCTTGGCCAGCGTCAACTTATGGCTCTCGCACGTGCTCTCGTACGTGGTAGCCGCATCATTGTTTGTGACGAGGCAACTTCGTCGGTCGACTTTGATACCGATCAGAAGATTCAGCGTACCATTGTAAAGGGTTTCAAGGGCAAGACTCTCTTGTGTATTGCCCATCGTCTGAAGACCATCATTGGTTACGACCGTATCTGTGTCATGGACAAGGGTCAGATTGCCGAGCTAGATCGTCCCATCACTCTTTACGACCAGGGAGGTATCTTCCGCAGTATGTGCGACCGCAGTGGCATTCGCAGGGAGGACTTCTTCACCAGCGCCGAGGCCACTTTCACCGAGTGATGATAGCTCTAGCATATTGATTTGTTGATTTTGGTTCTTGGACAGCATGCACTGCATAGATGCATACATGAAAGGGCGTTCTAGGCGAAAAGCATTTCGGTTTCTTTTCGGGTTGTTATTGGTGTATATACGACGACCTATGAATATCTAAATTTCCTCTTCAGATTTTCTTAGCCCCTGAACGTGACGTGATACTAAGCGCATGAGGTTCCTCGTACAGCAGGTCTTCGGGCACGCGACATGAGAAATTATAGCTATGACAATGCACGAAAGTGTTTGCAATTCATGCAGCGCCTCTTAATGTGGTTCCCAGCGCTTTCCACTTCATGCCGAATGTGCCTATCATGTTCAAAGGAATACGGTAATAAAGTCTCGCTCTCAATGGACAAGATACAGTACAGAAAGATGTGCTGTATTCCAATGGGTACGTGACAGAGTGCTGTTGCGTTAGAAGAATCGGGATTGCAAATGACAAACTCCAGCACATGGACAAGTGCACAAACACGGAAGATTGAGATGACTTCGCCCCCTTGGCTTGACAGACAACAGAAGAAGTGGATGGAAGATGATTGGAGGCGGGCGGACGCTAATCGTTTCGGGCGTCGGTGACGAGCCAGGGTCAAAAGTCAGATAGGTGAGCGCCAAGGCTGGCTGGCGGCGATCAGAAAAACCCATCTGCGAGATCCCAAGGCCTTTGCTCGCCGCACCCACTCTCCTCTCCTCACAAACAACAACTTCATCTCAAAAGTACTTGTGTTTTCCTTTGCTTTGTTCGTCTGTGCAGTTATTCATCTGCGCATCCGATCAACGACTTCTGCTTCTTTTGAGTCAGACCTTTCATACGTAATCAGGACTTTTTCTGTCTTTACACGCCTTATCCCAACACTCGACATACCATAATCCGGACACTTTCAACCTTTGAAACACCACTGCAATTATGGCCGATCAACTCAACATGAACAACCTCTCGCTGGGCGAGTCTCAGCACGCTCCCAGACAGAACGGCAACGGTGGCTTCGTTCGCTCCGCCTACATCCCTCCTCACGCCAGAGGCAGCACTAGAGGTCCTGCCCCCGGCCCTGGACCTGTGCCTCTCGATGGCGCTCCTCCCATGAACGGTCACTTCGATGGCCCTAGGTGAGTTCTTTCGCGATCTGGCTGCAAACGCCCAGTTCACTAACAAGTTTTGCAGACCTGGCTACGGCGCTGGTCGCGGCGGTGGTGGTGCCGGCGGTGGCTGGGGTGGTGCTCCCACCTTCACTCCCAGAGGAGGCAGCACCGGCTTCGACAGAAACGCCTACGGAAACCCCGCCTCA
>JGI24891J29808_1000778_pt1 | contig 11075 bp, 6 predicted proteins | sample FreactcultuFSWF8_FD_29808 | JGI IMG/M metagenome (IMG submission 29808) | reverse complement strand
TCACCTTTCATAATAATTCACCTTTCAATTCTATAGGAGTAAAAACGCTATCAGGAACTTCATTTGATGGTTCAAAAATTTCTAGCCCCTGACAAGGATTTNGAAATTTAAGTATTCATACTATTAATCCAACTAATAATAACATTGTTTGTTATCTGATTTAATGGTATAAAAGTGTTTGCGTTTGTTGTAGGTACTGATACGGTTAGGTTGGCACCATTAGCTGCAGTATAGTTTACTATTTTTACTATACCAGTATTATCTGGGCTCACACCTACATTGTTGATTGTGATTGTCATATTAATCTATGTGTTGTATACCTAGTGGTTCTGTTTCTACGTGTGTTATTGTAACAGGTTCTGGAGGAAGGCCCATAGGTTTAATTTCACCAACAACATTTTCTAATTCTTTTGGTACTTGTATATTTCTACGTAGGCCTGTAATTCTTTCTTTCCATTGTTCTCTCCACAGCACCAAACTTAATTTTGTATTGGATTCTCCTGTGTATCCATATCCTTCAAACATTCTGACAGATTGGAAGAAAATCATTGAAGCTGGAATTACTCCAGGTGCAAACAAAGGTGGTTCCTCAACATGAGTACTTAAAAAAACATACTCAGGAAATTCATCTGCAACACTGTCCAAATATTCCATCATTGGTTTACAAGCATTACAGTATTCATTCCATATTAGAACATAGACCAATCTTTCGTCTTTGATTAAATCCAATTCACTTTTTAAATTAGTTAATTCAACTTCTTTCATTATTAATTCCTTTATCGATAACAAATTCTAAGGCCAGATGCACCGGCCGGGTATCCGGGTGGACAAGTTTGGATTGGTCCAAGATTTGCAACATTATATGAAGTCATCATTGTCCACCACAAATTTTGTGTTCCGCCAACAGAATTTGAGTTATTAACAACTGGATGTCCGTAACCGTCAATAAGAGGTGCATTATGTGCTGTATACCATATGTCATTAGTTATTGTTGTTTGGTTATAAGTACCATATGGATATGTTATTTGATGGCCATAACTATCAAGATTATATGTTCCTGGAAGATAGTTACTTGGTAGTGTCCAATAACCTGTTCCACTCCAACCCATTATGCTTCCGGGACCACCATAAGCAGCAATGCCTGGAGTGTAAGNTGGTGCAGGTAAATATCCTCCTTCATATTCGAATACCGGACCACTATTGAACCCGGATGGACATCCACCNGGAGTTGGCGCATTACCTGGATAATATGAACTCCAACACCATTGATTGTAACCTGCCTGGTCATTACGCAAATTTCCATAGTAATCAACAAAACTACCATAATATACTGATACACCACCAACTTGGCTTATATTATTATAAACGTCAGTCTGTTCTTGTTGACTATTTGTTGGTATAAACAAACCATAACCGGTATTATTTACNATATCACAAGCTCGGTTTTGAAATGGATATGATATACCCCAGTAGTTATAACCACCAGGNCCCAAATACACACCACCACTTCTACTTCCGTTACTAATTGAAAAGGACATAATTAACCTATTTTATTAATTAATGTGTTAAGTTTTTCTTCTAGTTCATTTATTTTCTGTTGTTGTTTTTGTGCCTTTTTAACCAAATGTGCAACAATTGGTGTCAATGAAATACTTAATGTACCTTGTTCAGAAAGAATAACGGCTTCAGGTAATATTTCTTGTACTTCTTGTGCAATAAAACCGGCATCAGATTTTTTACTGAACAACCAATCAAATTCCACACCTCTTAGGTTATCAATGATATCATTTTCAATAGAAACAATATTAGTTTTAAGTGCTCTGTCTGATGAATAGTAAAACGCACCAGCATACACAGCTGCAAATGATGGTGAATTACCAGTACCAACCGATTGGTTGATTGTATAAGATGTAATATTACCAGCAGAATTAGAATAATTTACTGAGAAGTTTGNTGGATTATAAACATACGCATCGGAAGGTGAGTTGTTACCCCATAACCAAGTCGGTTGGCCTGATTGGCCAGACCAATGGAATGTCATATTACTTGATTGGTTGGTTATAGTCGCTGCCACACTTGCATTTGTTACTGATCCAGAACTTGTTTGATAACCAGGTCCGTTAGTAAATTGACTTAAGTTGCTTGGTGTTCCACTTAAATCACCATATGAACCGGAGTGAGCAACTGTGGCCAATCCACTAACTTGTGTATAAGCAATTGAAGGTGTTGCAGAGGATATATTTGATATACGACCATAAGCATCTAGTGTAACAACTGGAATAGCATTAGAACCACCAGTACTTCCTGCACCAGGTCCAAATGTACTCAAAGATAATGTTGTTACATTACTGTATGTGCCAGAAGTTGCAACATTAATCTGTGAAGAAGTACCATTGATAACTGATGCACCTGTATTTGCCTTATTAAAACTTGCTTGTGCATATGTTGTTAATAAAGATATGTTTGTGTTTTGTGTGGTGTTTACACCTGAAAGATATGCCACGTTTGCAGAAATTTGTGACTGCAATGATGTGGTATTGGATGTAATTTGAGTCTGCAAAGAGTTTACATTGGATGTAATTTGAGTTTGCAAAGAGTTTACATTNGATGTAATTTGAGTNTGNAAAGAGTTTACATTAGATGTAATTTGATTTTGTAAGTTGTTTGTATTTGTTACAATCAAATTGTTCAACGTGTTGGCCATATTGGCCGTTGCCACAGAACCTGTACTTGTAGACACTAAGTTATCTACAACAGATTCGGTCGTAATAATACGATAGAAATTATTATTTGTTACATCTTTAATGGACCAATAAGTATTTGCAGAATCCCATTTGATAGCTGCATTTGCACCGGAAGAACCACGATACACGTTAATATAACTTGGTGTTAAATCTGATGATGTATTGGCGTTGATTGTAAAGTTATTTGTGTTGTATACAGTCACACCGTTAATGATAAAGTTACCGCCAACTTGTAGAGAACCTGTTAATGATTGGTTCATACCAACAATGTTTTGTCCAACAGTCAATGTACCACTCAAGGTTTGATTATAAGCTAAAATATCATTGTTAACAGTTAAATATTTACCTAATGATGTGTTACCTGTTGCAGATAAGTTACCACCAACCGATGTTGCACCAGTAGTTGTCAATGTATTAGATACTGTTGTTGCACCACCTATTGTGGTTGTACCAGTAACTGACAATGTGTTGGAGATGTTTGTATTGCCTGCAACGTTTAGATAACCACCCATCGTGGTGTTGTTTGCAACGGCCAAACTTGTTGCTGGTGCGGATGCAAATAATAAACCACCGATGTTTGCCTGACCTGCATTGACCAAACCTAATGTAGTATTAGAAATGTAAACTTGGCCTTGTGTGACTGTCAAGTTATTCTGAACGGTTGCAGATGAACCTACACCAGCGACTTGTAAAGAACCAGCAACTAGGACGGCAGAGTTAACTTGTAGACCTAATGTTGGGTCGTTTAAGTATAATGTACCGGTATTCTTTTGATAATTATTGGCCGCAAACTGGTCATGGTCTGTAATTAAATTGTTTGTGGCCACCACCCAGTCACCAAAAGTATTGGCATAACTTAAATTTGGTAGTGTGGTTGAGTTATAAATTGACATCCTTAACCTTTAGNTAGTAATTGTTTCATCATTTCTTTGATATCACCCAAATCATTCTTTAGAGATTCAATTTCAGTCTTTACTTTATTTATTTCTTCTTTTTGGTTCTGTATCATACGAACCTTATTATAATACTCATTCTTTGACGTTTGGTCTGTATTGATGAGAGCCATACTTGCGGTGTCTCTCACCATATTCGTTCCGTTTACTTTAACNAACATATTAGATACCTGTTCCTGCTGGTAATGCTAGTGCTCTCAAGTCTGTTAAGAATGGAACATTAGTATTATCACTTGTAGTCATAACGACTTTTATTGCAAACTGTATGAANTTTGTATATGTCTGCCCGTTAGTACTTGTGTATGAAATGTTGTTGTTAGCTTGGTTGCTTGCAAATATACCTGGTGCACACTCATATTCAATTAGATTGGTTCTATTTGTTGAGTATGNATTTGGATTACCAACTTGAGTCATCAACTGCCAACCTTGATTCTCGAATACAGAAGTATCTTCAGAACTTAGTATGCGGTAGTATATATAGACGCCTGTTCCAACTGGTTTGTATGCGGTATAGTACACTCTCATGTCACCAGAATCATTTCCTGGTGTCATTACAACTTTCTTAGTGTAGTATTTTGCATATGCATTACCACCAGAAGGAGCAGTTTCACCATGTACCACAATAGAAACGTTGGCGTTACCGCTTCTTGTTGTTGAATCGGATATGGTAATTGTTGGTGATGTCAAATAACCAGAACCTGGATAGGTTGTGTACACGGATGTAATCGAACCTGTTGTTGTGTTGGTCGTGAAACCAAGTACAGGTGTATTAGAACCAATGTCTGGTGCAGAGATAGAAATTGTTGCAGTACTTACATTGTAACCAGCACCCGTGTTAGCCACAGATATAACGTTACTATCAATACCCATATTGTTAATAAAGTATGCAATGTCATATAATGTTAAACCGTCATCGGAGATAACTGGTGATACATTAGGGTCTGATGAAATCATTGTTGCATACAATGAGAATGAACTATTAGATTGTGCTAACAGTACTCTAGAACCTTGTCCATCATTCAAGTAAATGTTATCTGGTGTTGGTGTACCAAACTTACCAGGTGTTACTGATGTGACTGGTGTTGGTGATTGACCATTTAATAATGTTGCACTATATTGATATGAGATATTTGTTACTGATGGAACAAAATCGGTTGTAGATAAATTGAAGGCGTGCATTGGTGTATTGGCAGCCATATAAGTACCATATAGATTACTTACACTTGACTGACTTAGGTTATGCAACACATCATTAACCCCAAGTTTTCTGAATGGTAAACCTTTTGGTACCACAAATGAAATCGTAGGTGTCTGTGTCGTATCAAATACACATTGTGTCAATACAAACATCAAGTCTTTAGTTTGATCCGCAGTCCATGTGATAGAGTTTTGTGATTCAAACAATGCACCAACATATGGAGCCGCACCAATCTTACTTGGGTTGCTAGAACCTGGTGTTGTTGATGAGATTGCCAATTGATTTTGTTGGCCATAATACAGTTCATAATCTGTTGAATTGGATTGAACGATTACTGCATACAATAAACCAGGTTGGATATAAACAGGTGCATTGAATACAAACTCGGTATATGTGGCAGAGTNTGAATAGTATGGTAAACTAGATACGTTCACTTGACTTGGATACATTGTAACCGTTGAGTAATCCAATGTCTTACCATTCGGTACGCCGTTTAATGTGCCAACAAGAGATACTGTAACCGGTATATTCTCACTTGGCTTAGTGGCAAAGAACAACTTAACAGAATTTAAGAACACACCATTTGGATAGTTGTCTTTAGATACAATGAATGTTTGTGCAATTGGATCAACGTGTGGTTGTACTGAGTTCAAATAACTTGTTACAACTGAATTGCTTTGTTGATTCAATGATGTAATGTTCTGNACGGATGCATCAACAGAAGCGGAAAAGTTTAGACCTTGGTTATTTGTTTGTAAACCAGATGCAGTAAATGTTGCTTCTGCATATGTTGTTGCAGTAGATGGATCAATTGCAACTGTTCTGTTGTCGATGCGGAATACTCTTTGACCTGTCGAGAATACTGAACCCGGCACATTAAAGATTGCAGTAAAGTTACCAATCTCATTGGTAGTTAACTGTGTCAATGCAGTACCAGGATTTTGAACAGCCTGTGTATTTGTTAGTGTGCCATTAATACTATATGTGGAATTAATAATACCATATTGGTTGTTAATACCTAGAGAGATATTTGGATAAGCAATCGAAGAACTTCCGNTTGAAATATAAGCCGTACTTGAACTTGGAGCAAAAGTTGCAACNTTTGTTGTGCCGTTATAACTCAAAATTGTGGCTGAATATGTTGAAGACGAACCCAACAATGTTTGTGGTGGGTTATTAACCGGTGCCAAAGATTGGTATTGTCTTAGTCGTGCATAATANGCATTGACGTTACCCGCATCACCATCTCCACTAAATGCTGGTGGTGGATAATAAATTGCACCATAGTTATATGCCTGAACATAGGTAGTTCTAATGGTAATTGTTGCACCATTATAATAACCGTTTATTGATGATGCGTTCTGGTCTAATTGTACTGATGTTACGTTTGTAAAGAACGCACCACCACCAACCAATTGAGTTTCAGAAGCATTGAGGTATGAAATACCGGTACTTGCTGGTGTCAATGTATTGAATATAATGTTACCGCTTGGATCAGTAACTGTCAAACCAAATGCAGCACCAAAATATATTCCTGTATTATTGATTGCANCCCAACTTAATGTGTAGGAAGAACCTTTTGTAAAACTGTATGTAGTTGTATATGTTTGTGTATAACCACCAACACTCAATACACTTGAACCATTGATAGAAACCGTTGCTGAACTACCTGCTGATGCTGTGATTGTATATGTTCCTGATACGGAAGGAACAATAGAATATGATGCATTGTAGGCTGCACTCGCAACAGCATCACCCCAAACACCGTACTGATTCAAGAATGAACAATATGATTGATTAACAGCAGAATTATAAACGTTTGANGGAGTATTGTTACCTGTTACAGTGAAACCACCACCCACACCAGTGATTTCTCCTGAAGCAGATGTATGTATAATTGTACTTGATGGTACTGTGCCTGATGCAGTTGTACCTGTATAGTTACCATTACCATCAAANTTTGCATTTTGTAATGTTGTTGTTGCAACAGCAGATGGAACATTTACATAAGAAGCAACATACAATCTAACAGATGTTCCATTTGGATANTAATAAACAGAAACAACACGAGCAATTGGATAGAATCCGTTCTGATAGAATCCAACAATATCATCTTCATTAAATGTACCAGAAACACCAGTCAACTCTATTGTATTTGGTGTGGTCATAAACTGATTAACGTTTTGACCATCAAAATAACATGATACTGGTGTATTAACCAATAGGCCATTAGCCTTAACAATAATTTGTTGTGGTCTAATGTTAGGTAATACAGCGGAATTGGTTATGAAACCATTGTTAACTACCAATGCAGTTGATGTGCTTGTTGGTGAGTTGGTGCTTGTTAATTGTGAACTGTATGTACCTGTAATTGGTGTTATACCATTAATACCGCCGGTTGATGAATTAATACCATATGCCAAATCGTTACTAATTTGTGATGTGGATGCAGCGGTTACAAAGTTAGCCGCAGTACCTGGTAGGGACTGCCAGTCGCCTGCGTTTGTTAAGTTAACACCACCTGCTTGTTGAAAGGTTTGTAGGTTGGGGTCTGTAACCAATAGTGCAGGAACTTCTACCGTGTTTACCCAATTGTCCATTGGAGGATTCAACTGTGCAACACCTTGATGTACTACAACTGAGAATGGGTTAACCGAGATTGCTGAACTTGCCAATGGTTGTTTCAACAATTCTTTTGTTGTGTATGGTAATGTAAACAAGTTTGTTTGTGTACCATTAACACTTGATACCGCAAATGTATTTGTTTTGGTCAATGTACCATAACTTTGCAACACTTGAGGGTTCTGTAATTGGAAGTTTGTTACACTTGTTATAGGTGATAATTGGTTTGTTCTAATGTTGATGTTAGCTGCATAACTAGGATTAGAAGTATCAGCACTAGCAAAAGAACTGAAGTCATCAACTAGAATACCGTTTTTGAAACGGTTGATACCATTAGAATCTGGTACTTGTAGTGACTGTGCGTTTTGTTCCAACAAACTTAGAGATGTGTAGTACTCTAAGTTATTAACTTGTGTTTGTAGGTCTGTAATGTCAGACTTAGCCCAACGTTTGTGTACAATTTTATTGATTGATAAGTTTGATGTAATACCATCTGGATTTTCTCCAGGAACAAACGATGTATATGGATCTAATGTTAAATTAGCCAGTACCAATGAACCATTTGGTTCAACTGGTGGTTGTGGGTTAACAGCTGGCACACCCTCTATAATAGAGAAACTGTTGTCTTTGGACAAAATTAACTTATCTTTTCTACCCAAATAATATGTGTAATTGTTTTGTATGTTAGATAAGTTGTTTGGTAACATCATACCACTTGGTGAAAATGAAGAACTATATTCCCATACGTAACTCGTCTGTGCATTAACTCTTGATGGTCTCCAGTCCATACAATCTTTTAGAGAGTATGTTATACCATCTTTGGCCAAGTATGTTGGAATCTGTGAATATACTTCATTAGTATATGAGTTGATGTTGAAGTATCCATTGCCACCACCGTGTAGATAATAATTGAATACAACTACAAGGTTACCCGTAGGTAATGGAACACCCGGTAACAATTTGATAGATGCGAAGTCGTAATAGTTGTCACGTTGACCGTTATCTAATGAAAAATATGATGTGATATTGGTGTAACCAGTCAATGAACCACCATTACTTGGTGTTGCAGAAGATGATCCGGTATCATAGATGGCCGCAATACCTTTAACGTCTGTCACATATAATGACAATGTGTTACGACTAATGGCTGAATGGTTAATCAATACCTGACCAATGGGATTACTATTAGAATCTACAATAACTGATGTGGTGCCTGTAACTGCTGTTGCAGAGTTTGAACTACCTGCATATACTGTTGTGGAACCAGATTTTAATGTCTTGGTTTTGATGATGTTACTACTGCCGTCACCATTGGATACAAATACTGATGCATAAATGTCAACGTTGTGACCTAGAGCCGAATATGTTGGTGAGGTAAACGTAGCTGATGTGCTTGATGTTAATGTAACATAGTTGGATGATGTGGAAAAATCTAATATTTTACCTGTTACTGTATCAATTACTGTGAACAAAGCTTTGAATACATTACCATACAATGGTGTACCAATTGCACCTTGGAAAGTTACTGGTGCAGATGTGTTGATTGTTAATTGGTTGCCGACACCAAAACCTTGATTTCTAAATGTTTGTGTTGAATAGTATGTTGTGTTTGCAACTGATGCAACATATGGATATCCAACAGGGAAAATCATCTCTGAACTACCAGCAGCCTGCAATACTGTAGGACCATTTGGTATGCCGTTTAGTTTACCACTTGCAGAATTGATGTTTGTATTTGCGGTGATGGTGTATGGACCAGTACCAGACTTTTGTACAATCGAATTGATGTTTGAGATGGCCAAATTCAGAATAAAAGAATCGCCGGAGTTTGGTGTCAATGTGAATGGTGAACTAACAGTAAATGTTTTTGTAGTACCATTGTAGTTAGTAATAGTTCGTGTATCACCACCATCTATACCAGAAGATACATTGATAGTCATACCATAGTATGCATTGGCTACGTTAGCGAATGCATCGGTAGGATCACTGATAGTTAGTGTTGTAGTTGTGGCAGAACCAACTGTACCTATTAAGTTATTTGTATTGATATCGGACACATATGCATTGAACATATATGAGGTTGTATTGGAACCTGATGATGATTGGTATTGTAGGCCACGCATGAACGCAGTACCAACCAATGTAGAATTGTATGTGTTGTTGTTTGCACCATTGATACTACTCGATTGTACACAATGTAGGTCAACAGAAGGCATTGTAGTAACATCAAAGATACCAGATAAAGTATCTACAACAAAATAATTTCCATACTCCACAAAAACGGAGTTACTTGGTACTGATGAATTTGTTCTGGCTCTGTCTGATACCAAAGTTGTTTGTGATGGATTCTCTACACGATAACCACGAACATATGCAACACCTGGTCCAATGTTTAGATTGTATTGGTTTGAAGCTGTCGCAGGTGATGGGGTTAATTTGAAATCGTTAACAACATAGTCACCATTGGTTTCATAGTCACGTTTAGCAAAGTAATCATCAATGACTGAATATACTGTACCATCCACTTGTTTAACAATAGAACCATTGTCGATACGAACCAACTCAATGAACTGGTCATCATTACCCAATGTCAATGGTAATGTGGTCAATGTTAAAATGATTTGGTATCTATCTGCACCTGGTGCTTGATAGTTGGATGCACCAATTGCTGGATCTAATAGAGATGAATCTGTAATGTAGTCTGCGATTGTTTCTGTAATCTCTAAACCAATACGGTAAGATGGAGTATTACTATACTTGTTTAGAATAATTGTTTGTGGCTGTACAGATACAAAGTTACCTACTGAATAGGTACTGAATGTGCCGTCAGCATTTTCTGTACTTGATTTGGAATATCCGTTAACAATGTAGAACACACCATCAGAGATAGAAGCCACAGAAGAAAAACCTGTACAAGTAGTACCGCCGGTAGAACCAATAGTTGTGGCAAAGATTTGTGTGCCATCTGTTGGTGTTAAAAATAGATTGTCTGTGAACTGTGCACCAGAGATATAAGAAATAATCAAAGTTGGTGGATCGCCGGGGTTTGAACTTGTTCCTGTTGCTTCTGTTGTTGCAATAACTTTGGCCAAAATTGTGCCAGTACTATCTTGGATAATTTTGTTTAAGAAATTAGAAGCCGTAATTGCAGTACCACCATATGTGGTATTTAATTTTAGATAGTAACATTTTAGGTTGGTTGTAACCTTACCACCAGTAACTGGTGTATTTTGAGAAAAAATGTTATCAGCAAACTTAGAGATTTGGTCTTGAAGAATCGTTTGCGACTGGGTTAATTCTCTGGCCTGAACCGCATAACCTGGCTTAAAGAGGATACGATGGAAGTTCTTTGATGGATCAAAGTCATCATAGTATGGTGAAACATTAAAATTCAGAGACATTTTATTCCTTTACCTTAGTTAGCATTTGTATTCCATCTACACTTTTATATTTCCAAGAATAAACAGTTTTGTAATTTAACTTATTTATCTGACAATAATTCATTAAATCTTCAATTAATTCTGTTTGTTTTGTTTTTGGATTACACAAAGTCCATTT
>JGI24891J29808_1000777_pt1 | contig 11082 bp, 14 predicted proteins | sample FreactcultuFSWF8_FD_29808 | JGI IMG/M metagenome (IMG submission 29808) | reverse complement strand
TAAACGAGGTCCCCTCCCCCTATCCCTCCCCCTAATCCCCCCTATCCCCCTTGGGGTTTGGCGGGAGCGGGGCGGCCCTGGAGTTGGTGGTGGGGAGGGGATGGATGAAATTGTATTTTTCTTTTGTAATTAAATTTTATTGGTATATAGATGTGGGTATGTTGAGAGGCTAGAAGGGGCATTCTCCCTGGAAGGTAGCACCGATCAGACGAGCCAAACCCATCTCTTCGGCGAGGAGTCTGTAGTATTGAAGACGATTGTTGAGAGTGTCCAGCTGATCATTCATGATCTTGATAGAGTACAAGCAGTCCGCGTGATCTTGACGAGAGATTGAGAGTTGGAGGATGAGAAGAGCGTTCAGGCTTTTCAAGTTTTCCACCAGTTTAATATAATCCATGTTTCCAATTACGATTCCGTTGCCGAGGAGATATGGCGCTTCAATTCAAAGTTATTTTCGCTATTGTGAGCTTCGATTCCTGCTCTCTTTAACTGAAGAGCGGATAAACTGGCTGGAAGATGAAAATGACGCCATAACCCATGACTGGCTTGGGGGCGTGTCAGATGAAATTTTGACAGCCCACGAGGTGGCTGGTAAATTAAAAGCCGAGTTTATCCGGATGTCCTTAAATAGGAGACAGGAAGGCCAGCATAACCCTATTCGTTAACCCTAATAAATAACTCTCTATGACTCCTGGTCCTCTTGCCCCCTTCACCGAGCTTCCCTCTCCTACCAAGGCTATTAAGAAGGCTTTGGTCCTTGCTCCTCTTGATTACAACAACTTGCCCGTTTGGCGGCCTCATCCTCGACGAGCAGCCCGGATTTTTCGTCTTCGCCCTCCCATNCTCTTGCTGGAGAATCCCTGGCCTAGAAGCGACAAGGAGAACGATAGCCAAGACTCGTCTAGTCCTAGTAATATTCAATAAATTGAGTTTATTTTGATATAGCCACTATTGAGGGAGTAGCTGCGACAGCTGGGCTGGTGGAGGGGACAACTGCCCGGAAGGCAGCCAAGAGGGCTTGTAGAATACTGTTGTAGGGGGATGTTACTGGAAGGAGTTCACTTAGGATGAGGAGAAGAAAGGTTATGGACTGGGTGACGATCAAGGTTATTGTTGAGGAATCAATTCCTGACGAAACAGCACTGCCAGTAGCACCAGCGACAGCAGTAGCAGTAGAAACAAGTAGTGGTGTAGTTTCAGTGGAAAGGCTAGACATGATGGAGGTTGCAGTTGTGGTGATGATGATCGCTGATGCTGATGTGGTCGATGACGCCATGAACACATTCATTTTGCAGCAGCTTCCCAGGCAGTTATACCTGCCCATACTTTATGCATGAAAAGCGGAAAATCTTGAGAGAGCCCACCACATGGTTCGCGCCCCGATCGGCTCGGCGCCTTGGTGAGCCTTTGTCATGGGGCACGGCGCCACCAGCCTGACTCGGCTCAATGTGCCGAAGCCGATGTATAAAAGGCGAGAGAATCCTCCACTCTTTCCCTTTCAACAATCTCCTTTCAATGAATCAACTGGCTCCTTCCCATGCAAACTCCTTTCACACTCTTTGTACTGACCAGTCCTGCCGGCACGGGATTCACCCTTTATGGTGTGGGACTTTGAAGGCCAAGGACAACTACATCTCGGCTTGTGAACGGCAAATCTATCTTTCTGTCCTGGAGATTCGGGAGATGTCTGTTTTGTTGAGAAAGTATGGCTATGTGAGACGCCCCTTCCTTCGAGCAAATCTTGATCAGGACCCTCCTCTTTGGGTCAAAGCTTCCCCCTATCCTTCACCCTCTTCCGAAAATCCTCGCAAATAGTCTTTCAAGCTCATTCACTCTTTCAATAAATTTTTATTTCCTCGCCTTAATAAGTAGCACTTAGTTTCAAGACTTTTTGACAGTTGGGGCATGTGAGGCTACACATGGTTGTTGGGTTAACCGGAGTTGGTTGGGGAGGGGGCGGAGTACCTGCATACACCCCTTCAACCAAGTTGAGGGTTGTTGCAAAGTCTGGGGAGCCTGTACTATCCTTCTTGTAGGCCCATACAAAGACGCCACCATTCCCATCAGCCTTCACAATTTGGGCGCATTGGGTTACGTCTGCGGGTTGAACGATATAAGTTCCCCAACCCTGAGGCCCCAGCTCAACTCCCATATTAATGTGACCCTTGTACACGGCTCGGTAACTGTTGAAGATTACCTGCTTCTGAGCATTGGTTGTTCCATTGTCGTCATAGCCTAAGTGTTAGCTTAGTTATGCGAGCAAACCTTGATCTGTCATCATCCTTACTCATGACATTAATCCAGTCCAGCATGGGACCGTTGCTGGCCAACCCTTGCAGGTTTAAACCATAGTATGGACTACCCGTCTGAGGGGGCTCAGCGCCAGTTTCCCATACAGCGGCGCTCAATAGTTTTGCACTTCCCCCAGCCGCAGTCATGGCCTCTCTGAATCCTTGGATGAGGGGACCAAAGATCTGGGGAGAATACGTGGAAGGCTCCCTAATTGACATGTTCATGTAATCATCAATAAACAAGGACTTACCAGTCAATGTCCAGACCATGACAGCCCAGATCATTGGCCAAAGCTACAGCCGAGGCGTAGGTCGCGTATGGTGGAACTACTCCAAACGCGCCAGACCCACTGAGACCTACCGTGAGCATGACCGTTTGCCCCTTGGCCGAAGCGAGGGCGATTCCTCCCTTTACAATATCAAAGGATTGGGTAAAGTTCAGTCCAGATCCTGCCAGGGTGTTTTGACCCTTGGTGTAGGCAAAGTTTGCATTGACCCCATCAATGGTGATAACCTTGATTCGTGGATCCATGTTTGCAATGTCCATATTTGCGGCAGTTGTACCGGATGCGGACCATGACTGAAAGTAGGTGGAGAAGATGGTAGGCATATTGGCTCGAGTGTAATCTACCTACCATACACCCACAAAATGCTCCACAACCCGAGTTTACCCGAAATAAAAATAAAAATGGACCAAGACAGAATTGTTGAAATCAGCACTGACCCAGCCTCCACTTCCGCAGGCGAGAAAGTCCAGAAACTGTTGAAAGATGTCCTTGATCGCTACTTGAAGAGTCAAGTTGAACTTGTGGAAGTACTTGTGGAACTTTTCCAGCGCCATGAAAATCTGGTTGCCGAACTTGAGGATGGAACAAAGAGAAAGCGAGGAAATTAGGGGAGGGAATAAATTTATTACAAGACCAATTTAAAATTCCAGTTGAGTGACGGTGTAGTAGATACCATAGGTCTTCTTTTCTACGTCAAAGTAGGCATGAACCTTGGCATGGACGGTGACGGGAGTATCCTTGGGCACATCCTCCAGCTCACCATCAAAGTTGTGCACGACGGGGAAATCGCCAAACTCATCCTTCTTGAGCTTGAAGTAGATACTTCCATCCTTGGTGAGAGGGTTGCGCTCCCATCCCTCCAGGCTGGGATGGTTGAAGGGTTCCAGGAGGTACTTGAGGTTCTTGATATCCTCCTTCTCTCCAAACTTGAAACCGAAACTCCAGTTGGTCTTGGAATCAAAGGTAGCCTCGTTGACCCCGTTGGTGGTGAAGGAGCCGGCAAAGACGAGCTCAACCTGAGCCTTGGAGGAAGTGGAGAAGAGTTTGGCCGTGGTCATGCCGACTTTGTTCTTCTTGATGTAGTCGTAGGCCTTGGTGTTTTCCAGGATAACTCGAGAAGCCATGATTAAATATATGTTTGGGGAGTGGTGATGAAGGAGGAGGATGGAGGAGGGAATCGCTCTCCTTTTAAACACAGGGCGCGGGATCTCGGCATCGTCACCGGGGTCTGTGCGTAACCCATGACCTTGTAGCCCATGACTGGGCTCATCATAGCCCGGGGTCTCGGCCCATTTGGCGGGTAAACCGTAAATCTGTAAGTGAGCCGACGCTACAAGTATGCGCACCGATTCAGCAATTTTGCCAGACAAACTAAAAAATGAACTTTACCTCCGAGCAAGCGAAAGACGTATTTTCCAATGTGTTTGTCGACATTATTCACAGGCTTCAAGAGACTGTGACTACTTTGGAGGAGCTTCCAGAGAGTGTGGCTTTGGACAAGGTGATCAAGGATATGAGAAGTAGCATTGCGCTTATTTACCAATTTGGTCGTCAGGAGCTTGGACTTTCTAGTGAATACATGTGTGCTCACTATAGCGCCTTTAACCATTTTTACGACGGGTTTCCTATTTGTGATAATTGTCATTATAACCTTTAATAAAAGCGATGTAAACTTTATTCATGTCCAAAAGGGTAAATTATTGCTCCTCGAAGTTCACCCTTCAAATCCTTGGGATTGAATTTGAGAGCCTTGAAAGATTTTTGGGTCGTGATACCCTGACCGCCAATTCTGTAGTTGAAATTCGTAGTGGGGACCTGGGTAGGTTGAGTTGTTCCCTCATTCAAGTATTCCACAACCTGCCCTTTCATGGTCTCAAAATTGACAAGAGAGGAAGTTGCAGCCGAAAGAGAAATCCCTTTAGCCTTGACAAGCGTGGTCCCATCCATGGCTTTGAGGGCATAAGTTTTGGGGGCCATTCCCACAAACTCTTCAATTCCTCCGTGAAGTTTATCGATATCCTCCAACTCCCATGCACCAAGGATACTGTTTTGAGGAATGTTGTAGAGGAGAGGATCTCGCTTGTAGATGATACTGTCGGTGTCATGATACAGTNCCCGCCTATCCAACAATTGGAGTTGGGTGAGCAGTTCCAGGCGACCATAGGCGGGAACAAAGAGCCCTGCTGGGAGGTAGAAATTGTGCAGTTCTGATTTGGCTTTGGAGTCCAAGGTGTATCGATACATGTACATATTTTCCGCGAGCTTGATACTTCCACCCCACTTGTAATTACCCATGGACAAGTTTTGGAAAAGATCTTTCACTTCATTTCCATGCATTTCATGGTCAGCTACCAGATTTTGACCCTGGTTGGGTTGTTGGCACTGTTTTCCCCAGCCACAATTGGCGTCTCGTTTACAAATGGTCTTCTTGGCCTTGTTGTTCTCCCATTTCCCANCGGTTTCCCTGATCATGTCTCCCACAGTCTGACCGTACTCCTCGGTGTAATCCAGGATCAATTTTTCAAATTCTTCGGCAGGTGGTTGGGTACGGGAATAGATCATCTTCCTGATATAGAATCTCCACATGATATCCCCCCAAAGCGGTTTAGATTTCTTGTAAGCATCAAACCTATGGATCTTCTTGATCTTGTAACCCATCTCAAGAGCCCTGATAACTTCGGGGGAAGTCGAGCAATGTTCCTCGTAATCTTCATCTTGCAAACTTGCCACACATTTGAGGGCTTTGTCATCATAGGAGACAAGGACGGGATGGAAGAGTTTTTTGGGACATATCCATGAAATACACCATATTCCGAAATATTTTTCTGGGGCGTTCACGATATCATCCCCTGTTGGAGGGGGCTGACCAACAAGATTCTCAATATTGCAAAAGCGCTCAATTTTGTTTCTGCAGTTGCAAGTCGCGCTCTTGTTGTTTTCGTGATCCTTGCAGGGATGATACTTGTAATCCCAAACATGGATTTTTGGCAGACCAGTTGGATAATCATATTTCACTTGCTGGGTAGGATACATGCTGACCATATCCTGATAAGCAATGGTCACTCCTCGGGCTTTCTCTTCCTCGGTAAGCTTGTAATAAATACATCTCGTATCGGTCTTTCCTCCACGTAGGGCGCGGCGGGCGAACCAGTACTCGCTCGGTTTCTGAACGGCCCAAAAATCCTTACGAGCGAGATCATACACTCTTTCGGCAAACTCCTCCTTCTCCGTTTTAAAGTCGGGGAGTTCAAGCTCTTTGACCAATTCCGACACGATGACTTCATGAACATAACTTGGACCGGTAGGGTTGAAGAGGGGNGAAAGTCCGTTCAGCTCCAAGCCTTCCTTGTGGTATCTTTCAATAACCTGAGCAAGGACAATAACGTCCTGGTCCAGATACTTCTCCAACTCTTCCTTCAAATCCCAGTCTTCCCTTCCCACCCATCCGGCATACCAATCATCAAACGCCGCTCGGGTAGTTGCATCTCTGCAGGAAGATGGAAGATCGAAATGTTTCTTGTCTGGGATTACTCCAACGTAGCCAGCATCAATATTGTCGATGGTACAAAAGAGGTATGGGAAGAATCCCTTCTCCGCCTCCAAACCAAAAGATTTCCCGAGGTTGCGAAGACTTCCCGGCATGTGGAGCATAGAGTCTCGAAAGACAAGATTTCCTGCCTTTAGCTCAAGGAATTTTGCCCCTCTCAGGATGGGTGTCGCAGCAACCTTTGTCATTTTGGAGAGAGCATCAAAAATCATTCGAGTATCGTAACCGGAAGAGTTATGCGCGTAGAGGATACATCTTCCTCCATTGTACGATGTGACTTCGGCCAAGAAATCGATGAGACAGTCTCGACCACGAAAAGTCTTTGTGTACTTGGTGATGACATCCATGAAAGAGACGGCGATGGGGACATGCTTGGAAACATTTCTCGACATTGTCACCACTTCCCCAGTAAACTTTCCATCATCCCCCACCACAAATTCATCGGGATGAGTATGGATAGTTTCGACCATTTCGAAAGCGCTTTCAATATCCCAGACCAGACATGCGGAGGACTTATTGTCAGCGCCTTCCTCCCCTGCAAGCAAGATTTTACATCCCTTGCGAGGTTCGTTCATGAGGATGCAGCGATGCTCGTAATTGTCCTTCTTATAAACCTCCTTGCACCACTTGCAACTTTTCATTGCGCAGACATGTTCACCGACAAGGTTGCAGTTGTCACATTCCNCCCCATCATTGTTCTTCTTCTTCTTTTCCTTCCCCTCCACATCCTGACCTTCCTCACAATCATGCCCGGCGCCAAACCGATACTTTTTGTCACAAGCATAGCACCAGCGGATGTTATCCTGATTCATCATGTTGATAAAGAATGCCTGAGGAGTTTTCGTTCCACCGAAATGTTTCTGATGAGGATCATAGATGAGGTAGAGGGAGAACTCCTTGGCCTTGGTAACATCGAATTCTTCTCCCCGTACCACTTGTACGACCACGTCTACTTTTTTCAGGAGAACGGAAACTTTGTATTTCGGATACTTGTCCACAAAAGTCTGAAGGTCGTTCCAGGTGATCTCCTCCTCCCAACCCATCTCTTTTTGGAGCTCCTATTCCCATTAGTCATATACCATATTGACAATTCTTACCCAAGCCAAACGCGAGGCTTTGTGGGGAGTATCTTTCCTGAAAGCGGTATTCTTGACCACGGTCAGGGCGTATGCGGCGCAATTGATATGGTGTTCCTCCTCATCCTTGTCAAGAGGATTTGTCCAGGTATGGTGTTCCTAGACGAGTATCAGCAAAGAAGATTGAGAGGGGAATCTTTACCCAAGTCTTGTCCATATCNTTGGACGTCTTGAAGGAGGGAAGATGAGCATCCCTGGCCCCTCCGAGTCTGATACTTCCCGGATCAACGGTGAACCTCCACTCCACATCAAAGATAAAAAGATCCTCATTGGACTGTTGCAGTCTGGCCACAATATCCATAATTTGTTGCCCATTCAAGGCTGTGAGGGTGACCACATCGTCATGGGTATGGTTGCCACCATTGTCGAGATTGAGAGCCTGGAGGAAACCACGGACACGTCGAGGATTGACTCCGGCGGCNCGAACAGCATCAATCACACTTGCTCTTATCTGGGCAGCCAACAGTCCAGCCACCCTAGCTTCATCATAATGGGCGCCGGGCTCAACTTGGGGGCGCACGGTGACGACGTGAGGAAGGNCAAGAGCCTGCTCAACATTGACCACATAGGTGGGGATAGCCTGTCTTCGTCTGGCTCGGCGAGGGGGAGCAGCAGCAGCGGCAGCAGCAGCAGCAGGATTGGGAGCAGCACGACCTCGACCTCCTTGACGGGCAGCTCGTCTCTTTGGCGCCATAAAAATATTTTGGGGTGGGGGTGATATACTGTTGAGGAAAGCTCCTCACAAAATGCCTTTTAAGACCTGGCCGCCTGATCCCATGATATCTGTGCGCGCGCCCCCGGCAGGCTCATCAAGCCAAAGCGGGTAAATAAGCTCGGCTCGGTAATCGAAAAGCGGGTAAATAAGCTCGGCTCGGCTCACGGGTAATTAGATCAGAGCGGAGTTCCCTTGAAAACCCCATGACGGCCGAGCGCGTGGCCCCATGACCGTGACGCACAGATGTTGTCCGGACAAAACGGCAGATCAGGCTTTGTTGATCCTTGATCCCACACACAAATACATGCTCAGTTTTCGCCGGCCATCCTCGCCTCGTCGACAAGTCCTCCTCACCTCTTCCCGCTACAATGTGGGCAACTGGAACTATGTCTATGATCTGGATGNCCAGTCCGCTCTTGAGCTTATTGAATTCAAGGAGATTGTTGTCCACAACGATCTGGAGGTCAAGACAAGTCTTCCTCCCGAGCTGGGGTACCTGGTTCTGGACCAGCTTGTTGAGATCATGCTGGACGAGAGCGATTACGAGGGGGTCATGAACCTGTTGGTGGTCAACAGCTACTACCTCTCCCGTTTCTACTCCATCTACTTTGGAGACTCATCCAAGGCTGGACTTATGACGAAATTCTCTCGACTAAGTCGAATGTTTGCTCGACTGGACGGATTCCACGATTCCCTTCTGTTTCAGGAATCCTCTACCGATGGATCCCTGGACAATGACGATCTCTCCTGCATCGAGATGGTCATCCAGCATCCCGATCAAATTGACAAATTCCACGATCCCTGGCATTTCGGACATCCCCAAATCGTGCCTTGTCCCCCCATCACCATTTCCTCTTTCCCCTTTACCAAGATCATTTCCATGGGGCCCATCAAGATCAATACTGTCCTGATGGCCAATCGCCACTACCTGGAGAGTATCTCCCTCCCCGGCGGGGTGCTCACCCCCAACCTTCTCAAACACCCCTTCATCATCCTTGCCCTGACCACGGATGAACCCGTGAACCGGGTTGTCCCCTGTATTCAGGAAGTGATGTCCTCTCCCTCCTGGAACGCCTTTGTCATTCTTCTCCTCAAAGGATACGGCCCCAACGCGGGCTTCTACCTGGCCCAGTCCTCCCCCATGGTCTGGGGCTTCTCCCTCAAAGAGTTTATCCCCCAAATGCCAAGAGTGTAATATAATAATAGTATATATATATATTTAATAAAAACCTAATTCCCCTAACTGATTACAAGAATACTTGGCATGGGTGCGGGGTTTTCCCCCACTCCCGTAACCAGGGGTGACGAGGGATTGAGAACTCTCAGTCCCAAACTGGCCAGGGTCGTGCTGCTGGCGCTGCTAGCATTGGTAGTTGTCCTCAGGCCGCCATCCGCGCCGGGGACCCTGCTCGGACAGAAAAAGTAGTAGAGGGCCTGGACCAGACTGTTGCTGGCGCAACTGCTCCAGGCGAACCATTCATTGAGGACAAGGAGGAAACTTAAAGTGCTTGTGGCCAACCATAACCAGTTGGCCGTGGTGTTGGGATCCATTATGTGTGTGGAAGTTCCCCACACTCACAAAAGACAAACACATGCCCAATGGTGACACGAGTATGACCTACCCCTTCCCNTACAAGACCCAGGACGGGGTGGACGGGTTCGAGTTTTCCTCCATCTACATCAACAATGGCAAGTACCTCATCAATCTTTCCGCCTTCTACGTAACCTCCTCCTACTACTGGTACTATCCCACGGGTCCGGGTCTGGCTGGCCAAATCCTGGCAAGTGGGGGAGGGGNGGGGCCCATGTACTGGGTCAACCAGGGCGTCCAATCTGTCACGGGCTCCCTCAATCTGGGAATTGTCACCAACTCGGCCGGAGCAGTCACCATCACTCCACTCGTCAGTGGTGCAGGCCATTTTGTCCTCCAAGTCTCGCCCACCCTCACCACTCCCACAGTCAACACTTCCCTCGAGCTGAGTAACTCCATGTTTGGCGTGTCCCTGGACCCCACCTATGCCTCGGAAAATTATTCCTGGTTTTATCCCTCCNCCCCCGGAACGGCGGGCCAGCTCCTTGTTTCCGGGGGAGGCAGCAACGCCATGGCTTGGGTCACCACCGGAACTGGGGGGATTGGGACGGTAACCTATGTCGGTCTGAGTGTTCCCCCCTTCCTCTCCGTCACACCCTCGGCCATCACCAATAGCGGGACATTTGCCGTCACACTCTCTGGCGCCCCTCTTCCCTTCACCAGCGGTGGAACTGGACTATCGAGTATCGGGGCCGGCCCTGCGTCTGTATTAACGAGTAACGGAAGTAGTTTNAGTTGGCAAGTCCCTACGACGGGCACGGTTACCAGTATTGGGATGGTTGTTCCCTCCTTCTTGGCCGTCACTCCGGCCAGCATCACGTCGAGCGGGACATTTACTATTACCGCCCCAGGGGCGACAGGCAGTGGCGGGGTGGTGCTGGACGTTGGTCCAGTTATCCAGGGGTTGACTGTAAGTACGGGCGGCCCAGCAACGAGCGACAGCAGCGCTGCCCTGGTTGTTACCGGGGGAATTGCCAGCACAGAAAATCTTTGGCTGGGTGGGAATTTCACTACCTCACTTACCGGTGCCCAGACAAACGTGGAACCAGTCAATATTTTTGCCGAACCCGTCATCAGTGCCTCGAGCGCAGTCTCATTTCCCGGAGCAGCCACCGTTCTCATTCAGGGGGCGCCCACGGCTGGTACCAATGTCACCATTGTTGCTGTTCCTGGCACCCCGGCGCTGGTTGGGCTCCAGGTGGTGGGAGGGATATGGACGGACGATCTTACCGTGACGGGAGACACCAGCGTGCTGGGCAACTTTACGGTGGGCGATGCGCTGGTTCGGAGCGAGACAGAAATCCTCAATGTGGGAATCAGTTACCTTGCCGGATCCAGCAGTTACTACTATGGGTCGACGGGCCCGTTGCCCACCCCTACCACCGCTCCATTCCTCTATATTGGCCAAGATCTTCAAAGCGGGAACTCGTACATCCCCATGGTCAGTTGGTACGGGCTGGAAGGGGTGACCAATCCCCTTCTGAATATTGGGGTTCTCACGTCTGGCCAGATCCC
>JGI24891J29808_1000776_pt1 | contig 11162 bp, 23 predicted proteins | sample FreactcultuFSWF8_FD_29808 | JGI IMG/M metagenome (IMG submission 29808) | reverse complement strand
AAAAGCCGGCTGAAAACCGATCGCGTGAAGAAGGTGAAACCATGAATGGAGTCCCGTGCGAAAGTGGTAAAAATGATTGCTACTGGAACGTTGATGCTCGGTGCACATCGTGGGTATGCACTCAAACGAAACCTCTTCCGGGACAATCTCGGAATTGGGATAGCCGGCAGAATTGCACATTAACTCAGGTCGGTGTACCGATATGCAGCGGGTACCTGCAAGAGGGGAGGGTATAATGCCCCGCGACTGGAATCTCCCCCTCACTTACCTACCGAAGGTGGGGCCGGTCAAGCGCGGGGAATGCACGCAGACGATCCGGTTCTGCACGATATCCAAGTCCAAAAAACATCCGGGCAAGATCATCCGTAAGCAGGTCGGGGACCGGGTCCGGTTCTATCGCTGGACCGGCCGGCCCTACTGGAGCCCCCCGGAATATATCACCGATTACATGATCTTAACAACTGTCGTGAATGTCGAAGTGTTCCTAGATGGTATCAGGGGATGTTGCGATGAGAATATTGTTCCATGGGGGGAACTCGATTTTCTTGCTACACAGGATTTCATCAATCCTCCAACCGGCGAGGCCCTGCGGGACGTGCTGATCGGTAAGAATGGCAAGATCCCGGCAGAAGGTGCACCAGCTCAGATCCTCAGGTGGAAACCATGATCCCCGCTGCGTGCCTCAATCCCGCATGTCCCATCTTGTCCACCTGTCGCACGAAATACCGCCCGCTGCCTGCCAACGCCCGGCCGGGGTACTGTTCCGCGCGTCCCGCCCCGTTTCTTCCCATATGGATTCCACAGCACCCGGTACCATCTCGGGAAAATCGATTTGCGCTGATGGCCCGACAGGAGCACGAGATCCGGCGGGGCTCCATTGACGGTTGCGCTGATGGGCAGTACTAATTTCCTCTCTTTTTTTCAGACGGTGAAAATACAAAACCGTAGGTTATATATACTTGCAAATCCTACGGATATGTGTAACAAAAAGGAGTTAAAAAGATGGAAACGGTTGAGGAACTGCGGATGATATATCCGCCGGTGAACTATTCGGATCGCAACGATGACCATTATTACCAACCCGGGGCGCTTGTCTTCGACGACGGGGAGCACATTGTTGTCGAGGTAATGGTGTCTGGGAAAAATTGGCGGGCATACGGAATTGAACCCTGCGTTGCGGGCTATTCTATCGAGAAATGCCCACGAAAATGTGAAAATCCCGCTGCGGCCTGTGGGAATCACATGTACTACGACGTTGAGAAAAAGTATTGCATGTTCCGCGAAGGGGTGCCATGTGAAAAATAAGCCTTACGCTGTCCGTGGTGACAAGAGGCAGGGTTTCCGCATTGCCGTACCCACAGAAACCGGCGTGAAGAAAGGGGACCAGTATGATTGTACGTTCATGCGTAACCTAGAAATCGGGATGATCATACCGGCCGGATCGCTGGTATACGTGCCGCATGTCGATGATAATGCCGGTACTGGTGGTAGTGACAAGAAGAAGGTGAAGAAATGACATATGAAACACATCATCATTGCCAATGTGACTTCTGCGACGGCGTTGACTGCGGGCAGGACGACCCGGAAAAGTACGCAGCAGAACAGAAAGCACAGCAGGAAGAACATGATGCCGAGATCCGGAAAGATGAGCGGGAAAGAATACTGGATCTCGTTGATGATGCAATTTCCGAAAAATCACGGGAAATTGACACTCACAGCGATGATGGATTCCGGCGGATCGTTTACTGCTCGGAGGTTGACAAAATAATCGGATCATTTCGGGGCGCACCATGACCGATCCCAAACCGAAATGCCGGGTAAACTGGAACAAACCCTACCGCGCGGGAACGATCTGTAATTACGTGAATGAACAGAGCAACAAAAAAATGCCAAGAAAACCGTGAACATGAAGAAGATTTTGCAACTATTACAAATGAATATTCTACAGCACGGCAGGCATTAGAGTGTATATTGCGGGATTGCGGGTTCCAGTACGAACAATCAAATTTCTCAGCATGGGGGTATTCTTAGATGAGCGCTCCGGATGAAATTATCAAACAGTTCAAAGAAAAAGTATGTAATTCCATTGAGTTACATCAGGAGGGGAATAATAGGTATCTAGTGTTCACCCCGTTTGAATTTGGTGATGGAGACTCCTTTGTGATTATTTTAAAAAAGGAATCCAAAGACTGGTTTTTGACGGACGAGGGACATACAATAATGCATTTGAGTTATTGGATCGATGAGGGAAAACTCATACGTGGGGCCTATTGGAAGTATATTGCAAATACGATAAAGAATTTTAATTTAATTGAGAATGATGGCGAATTAATCCTTAATATCGAAGACGATCATTTTGGCGATGCATTGTTTAGCTATATTCAAGCATTAATGAGAATTGTCGATACTACATTGTTGAAAAAAGAAAAGGCCGGATGATACTCAATGCTCACGAATGAAGAACGGCGTGTTCCTATATACACAACAAACAGTAACCCGACAAGATCAGCTGAAGTAACTCCAAAAACCCCATTAGAGAGTCTTAACCTGAATTGGACTGAGAAGGATCTTCGAGAGAGGGAACGAACAAAACATGTCCACAGACTACATCCATATCTCGGTAAATACATCCCGCAACTTGTTGAGGTTTTTTTAAGGAAATACTTTAAAAAAGGTCAAACCGTCCTTGATCCGTTTTGTGGTTCCGGTACAACCCTTGTTCAATCGAACGAACTTGGGATAAATTCGATAGGTTACGATATTTCTGGATTCAATGTTTTACTTTCAAGAGCTAAAACTGCCGAATACAACGTCTCGGAAGCGCGCCGAGAGATTTTAGATATTATAGATAAAGTCAAAGCTGCAACCCAGATCGATTCCCAACAACAAAAATTGTGGATAGAATGCACAAAGGGGCCGTATCTATCGAATGAGGATAATGAGTATCTAAAAGCGTGGTTTGCACCAAAGGCACTTGAAGAATTGTTGACGTACCGTTATTTCATCGAATCTGAAAATTATCAATACAAGGATCTTCTTAGAGTAATATTATGCCGGTCGGCAAGGTCGGCAAGACTCACAACCCATTTTGATTTAGATTTCCCAAAAAAACCAGTGACAGAACCCTATCAATGCTATAAACATCAAAGAATTTGCCAACCAACCCAAGAATCATTCAAGTTTTTAGCTCGGTACAGTCTGGATACAATTAAAAGAATTACTGAATTTGACTCAATCCGGACTGATGCCACGGTAGAGATACATCATGAAGATTGCAGGTACGCAGATTTTCCCCCGGTGCACGGAGTTATTACAAGTCCCCCCTATGTAGGACTCATTGATTATCACGAACAGCACGTTTACGCATACCATCTTTTAGGGCTTGAGGATAAACGCGAAAACGAGATAGGACCAGCTACCAACGGAAAAAGCAAAAACGCCCAAGAAAATTACCAAAAAGATATCGCAGAAGTATTCCGACGGATTATCTCGACGATGCACCCGGAAGGGCGATTGATTGTCGTTGCAAATGACAGCAGTAATCTTTACGACGGTATAGCAGATTCGTTAGACGTTGAAGTTGAGAACGTCATTCAACGCCATGTGAATCGTAGAACAGGAAGAAGATCGACTGAATTTTACGAATCAATTTTTATCTGGCGCAAACAATGATCCCATTAGGGATTATTGATGCTAGATCCTGAAAAAAAGAAAAAAGCAATTCAGGCAGTTATCCAAGAAATGATGGATTCTGTCATGAATAAAGTTTTAAGAGAAGATCCTTTTCGACCAGAGAACCATTGTAAAATAAAACCCCTTTATGCATCTCTTGTTCCTGATGAAATTTTTAAAGGATCACATTTCGAGCGAAGATTTGTTACCCCATTCGGGACGGTTTGGGAAAGATTGGCAATTGTTATAGCAAAACAGAATCTTGGTATCGGTATCAAAGGTCACAAAATTACTGGATTGATCAGAAAAGGAAGAATTCAAAGAATTTCGGTGCCATCGGCCTGCCCGGCAAGCGCAATGATCCCGGCTGTCCCTGCGCCTGGCAGGAACGATGCCGGCAGAGTCGGGAGGATTGTTGAAATGACCGATGGATTTGATCGCATTAATGATCCCCGGGATCTGGAGCGATACATCAATGAGACATCGGGTGATGTCAGGATCCACATTTCCGACGTTCACGTTACGTCAACTCGTTCGGGACGTAACATACCACGGCGTGAATCAAAGGGGTGGTCAAGACTCGACGAACCTTAAACCGCTCTTTTTTAGATAGTCTTAAATATCCACAAGATAATATTAGACCATGGCAAAAACATGTAAATGCCGTGGGTTGGACTCAGACAGGAACGGGTCGCGGGTCTTTTGTGACTATGCGTTTCAGGACTGTAAAACATCCCCATGCCCAAAGAAACGACTGATGTATAAGGTCAGTGCAACGTGCTGGAGGGTTCCAATATGACCGGGGATCTCCGTATCATCGAAAGCGATATTGGCCCGGTAATCCCATTAGTTGATGTTGCCGATAATGTTGGTAGGGACCGTAGCGCTATTACCAAAGCCCTTAACAAACCCGAGAACCGCCCCCTTTTTGTTGGCTTGCTTTCAACTCAAGCCATCAAGACTAGGGCGGGAACCCGCAAATGTTTGTGCATCACCAAAGCGGGAATGGAGGCCCTGATCCCCCTTCTGCGCCCGATCCGGCGCGATGATATGCCGGAACGCATCGGCACATTCCGCAAATCCTTACAGGTACGGAGATCGGGTGCACACCTGGAACCCGTCCTATCCAATATCCTCACAGAATACGGCCGGCAGGCCCGGGTACTCTCAACGGAATGGGGCGTGGATCTCCCGGTAGCCCAAAGAGTAGTCATGGCAACGGCCGTGGAACGATTCCCGGATCTGACACCGTACCGGGCGCTGGTGGGGGCGGAAGATAAACCGCATGATGCTATACAAGAATTACCCGCTCCTGCGGCCGGACCAAAGGCTGATCCTGATTACGAAAAATATTTCTCGCTCCGGAAGCTATCGCAGTTCTGTCAGTGCGAGGAAAAGGACGCACGGAAGATACTTGTCGATGAAGGGGTCGTAACGTATCAGAATACACATCTTGTCCTGACGAAATACGGCGAGCGGTTCGGCCGGCTGTTCACGGTGACACCGGAAGCGCCGCACCGCACGTATGAGGAGATACGGATCCGGTATTCCCCGGAAGCGGTGCAATTAGTCCGGGGAAAATTAGCGTCGACTCAGATGAGATTACCGGCCCGGGCGGTGTGATCATGTCAATCCGCCCACGCATAATCGAAGAGCCGACCCAGGCCGCAGCAGCATCCATCCATCCATCTCTCGCCGCCCAAATGGTATGCTGCGTATGCGGGGCCCGGCTCCCAGTCCTGGAGAACCGGCAGGCATATCTCGACAAGCACTGTGCCTGTATTATGCCCGACGGATCGATGCGATACTATTGCCCGGGTACCCGGCACAGCGCACAGGAAATTGATGAAGCGATCCACGGATTGCCTGCTTTTACGACCGGTTCGATCCTGAAAAAGAGGCAGAAATTAATTTAATGGTATTTTTTAATACCATATTTGCCATTTTTAAATACCGCGTTTACGCCGAATGTATTTTTTGGTATTTTATATGGCACATTATTTCCCGGAACTCCCGGTCCGCGAAAAGTGTCTTATTAAAATTCTGATAAAAGTGTCTCGCTGCCAAATTTGATATAATAGTATATAAATTCTGTCTAATGTAATTTGGGGAATCTCGGGAACACCGATCAAAAATAATGTGGTATTTCATGTGGCAACAAATCCCCACGTCGTAAGCACGGTATTTTTTAATACCAAATGTGGTGTTTTTTAATGGCATAAAGTGAATGAGACTCCCCACCCTAAAGGATGGGGCTTCCACTAGGCTGTTGGCATTCATAGTATCTTCCTTTCAACGACAACGATAGTATCATTATGCCACCCACCATGAGGAATCACTAACAGTTCTTCAATCTCAAATCCGCGAGATTTTCCGATACCATTGCTATTCCAGCAAGCAGTTATACATACATTATTTTTGGATACAATACGAGCAATTTCATCTTTTATATTTGCCCACCATGATGATTGTGTAGTCTTCATATTCACTTTCATCCCAACAGACTTGTAGCATTCTGACGATTGTCTCGGGGAATATGGTGGATCAAAGAACATGTTTTGATTATTTCCTTGGCATTGAGATTTGAGGAAGTCTATTGCATCGAGATGATAGTCTGCTTTTACCTCTGGGTTAAGGTCGTTCGTGATACTGGCATATTTATTTATACCGCAGAATGGATCAAACCATATCCCTTCAATCTCGTTTTGCCATCGTTTGATGAGTTCTTCGATAGGTTTTATCTGAAAAGTATTTTTATTTGGCATCGCCCAGATTCGTTCGATTTTCATCATTATCCTCCTTGATTCTTGGCATTCATATTACTTTACAAAGAGGGAGGCATTTCATCCCCGCCATAAATAGCGGGGTCTTCCCGTGCCCCCTCTTATCTCCCGAACCGGAGATAAAAAGGCAAGCCTTAAATACATAAAAGTAGTAGTGGTAAAGTAGTAGTATGAAAACTCCTGTCCTTTGTCCCGCGTGCGGGCATATAACCAACACCGAATCGTTGAACATCTACATTACCTGTTCCGGCTGTCAGAAGAAAATCAAACGTGCTGATAACGTGGTAAGAGGTGGAGACAAGGTGGAGAATGAATGAATCGCCAAAACGCGGTCGGCCAAAGAAGCATTACGGGGATGACGTCAAGATCAATGTCAGGATCGATCGGGATCTGTGGGATGCAGTCAACGATCCGAAATGCAGCCAGTCTTACACGGTCACCCGGGCGCTTCGCAGGTGTCTCAACGAGGGAAGGCAGGATAATCTCCCGGCTATTAAGATCGCTCTCAAAGAGGCCCGTAAAGAGATCGCGCATGGGAATGCGGTTGTCACGGATTGCTATGAACGGATCCGGCGCATGGGGCTTGACCCGGACGAGATCGAGGAATCTGTGAGGGAGGAACCATGAGCGATCCCCGCGTCACATCCTGCCCGCACCAGAAAAAGACCGAATCCGGAAAGATCCGGTGCATTTTCCCGGGCCGTTCGTATTATTTCTGCAAAACAAACCGCAGGGATAATGAATGTCCCCTTGGATTATCGACGACATACGACGACCCGGAACCATTGCAGGAACGCCCGTTCAAATCCTCGATTGAGGAAAGTATCCGGTATTTCCACGAGCACCACAGAACAGACCGCTGGAATCTCAAGGATAGAATGGATTCGTATCTCTTGTACTATCAGCTGGACAACCTGCAAGTCCTTGGCAATGGCACTTTCCCGGGTAGGCCAGCACAAGAAATCTCATTACGCGTGGGCGAAACACGACGCTTACAAGGCGGTAATTCACGATCTGTTTCCGTACCGGGATGGGAGCGGAAAACGATTGAGCGAAGAATACAGAAAATTACAAAACGAGATAAAAGAACTTGAAGGCGAAAGGTAATGACAGAAAAACTCACGATCAAGGATCTGAACTGCAGGAACTGTGGCAATCAGAGCACATCACGATGCCCTATGAAATGGGAGGCGTTTAACGGAAACTCCGACAAACTCTCCGGATTTAATTCCGGCAACCATTCGTGTGGTTGCTTGTATCATCCCCTTGCATTACAGGTATTGGCAGCACCGGTCATTGAGGAACTGGAAAAGGAAGAGAAAGACCGGATATATACATACGAGCATTCGACCACAATGAACGAAGAAACATATTCCCAAGGAATCATTTGGGGAATCCAAAAGGCGATCAAACTCCTGAAAGAGCGCGTTGATAATGGAGATGTGCCCCAATGAGCGATTTGTATGCGGGATCTGAGTGCTGCGGCGCTCCATTGGTGACTGTGGGAGAGCACAATACAGTTGATGGCAGACATGTCATGGTGGAAGTCTGTTCTGAATGTGGAAAAGAATACCAATTTTTCAGGAAGATTGAACCATGACAGACAATGATGAATCATACAGAACCGATGGCGGGCACCCATCATGGGGAGTAAACCCAAGGATCGGAAAAACCCCGGATGCAGAAGCCAACAAGATCGCAGAGGAAGCGTACCGGAATATCGTAAGAAACCCGGTTCCGTCATCAACCGAACTTATCGCAATGGCAAATTTGGAATGGAAGAACCGGGAAGAGCGTCGCGGGATCCACAACAAAGAGGATTGGTGTTGTGGGTGGATGGCCGGATTCTTATCGGTGGATAAACCGGATTGGGTCAAGGCACAGGTGCAGGCAGCCCGGGAAGACGAACAAAGAAAATGGCGAGATGAACACCCTGGCGATCTCGTGTGGATGACCCCGGAAGAAGAGGAAGCGCGGATAAGGAGAGATGAACGGGAGAAAGTTCTAGACATGGTATTACCGGCGTTTTGGAAATATGCAGAACGGTTATTTGATGACATTCCAACCCCATCGTGGCGGGAGGCGTCAAATAATCTTGAAGAAGCAATCCAATCCCTGCGCATCCCCGGGACACAAACACCGGTAAAGGAGCGGGAACCATGACATCCCCCTGTAATCTCTGCCGGCACCGGCAGCCCTCACTAGATCCGGAAGGCTGCTTTGCGCAGGCCGGATCGACCGGTATAATCGGCCGGTTCCTGCGATGGGTATTCGGGTGTGAGAGGTTCGATCAAAAATGATCCCCTTCCCACAAGCTCGTAGAACGTCCGCGAAAGGCACCGGGCCCCGCGTGAAGAACGCGCAGAAAACCACGTTGGATGTTGGCGGGAAGCCGCACACGTTTCCGAGCAAAGCAGAAGCGGTGCGGTACCTAGACCTGGAGCGGATGCAAAAGGCCGGGATCGTCAAGGAGATCGAACTACAACCAAAATTTATCCTTCGCCCGGCATATTCGAAATGCTGCCACGATGTAATCTCAAATCCCGCGTCAAAAGGGATCTGTCATTTCTGCGGAAAGAAAATGCCAAAAACACCGGCATGGACATACCGGGCTGATTTCCGAATTACTTGGGCGGATGGAACGCAGACCATCGAGGATGTCAAGGGGTTTGAGACCGAAATGTTCCGGGAAAAGAAGCGGCAGTTTGAATACAAATTCCCGGAACTGACATTGATCGTAAGGAAGGTGTGATCGTGAACAAATCCGAAGCTGAGAGAATCCTGGCACGGATCGGATACAACTATGCACTATCCGATGTCGAGGAGGCATGTGCGGTACTTGACCATCCGGAACTTACCGAAGAGGACAGCGCGAACTATCACAAGTGGGCGGATCCCTACCCGCGCCGGTGCTACTGTTCGGCAATTGCGTATACGGACAAAGGCCGGGTCTATGCTATTAGCCTGTCCGATAATGTGAAAAAGATCCACCAAAAGATCTTTGGCACCCATTATCCCGATGGAAGCGAGGTCCGAGACCGGTGCGGGGAACCATATATCAAGAAAAAATGGCGCAAATCTGTCCAAAATGTGGAAAGGAACTGCGGCTCTGGGAAATGCCCGTCGCATACGTATATGGTCCCGGATGATCCATAATGACTTCAACTCTATTCCGAGAAAACCTTTATTTTATAACTTTAATCTCCTGCATCTCATTCTTGGATCTATTTACAACCGGGATTGCAGAATATTTCGGGGGCACAGAACTCAATCCACTTCCGGCATCGCTTGGTTTCACAGGCACAATTATCCTTCGGGTCACAACAATATTTTTCATAGTATTTGTGGCCGTTCCGTATATCGCAAAGTATAGTGACAAGCACCCGGGATTGACGGACGCTGCTATCCCCGCAATGTACTGCTCCATATCTGCATTGTGGCTCGCCGCAGTTTTCAACAATATCGCCACGATAGCGATTGCATTAAAATAGGAAGTATTATAACTATAGTAGTAATACAAATATTATGGAAAAAATATATGGGACACTTACACAAATCGGTATCTCAAAAAGTGAAGCTGCAATTGTTGAGCTTATGAGCGATCACAAGCCCCGCACTTCACGGGAAATCGAGCATGAATTGTATCTCGCCCAGCCGGTTGTCAGTACGATTACACGGCAGATTAAAGACTTCCTCTCGATTGAAGAATCTGGTGGGGTACAAAGCAGACCCAAGAAAACATACCTAATGACAAAGGCGAGATTCAATGCGTATCTCCAAAACATCTCGAACCAGAAAGAGATTGAATTAAATACGATAATCGCAGCATTGGTCGAGTTGCGGGAGATTGACCCATGAAACGATATAACGATGAAGAACTTCATGCGCTGCAACTCGCATCATCAGATACCCGAATAGGATCAACATCGGCACTTCATGCGCAGAATGCCATCATCATCGAACTATTATCGAGAGTATTAGAACGGGGCAATCGAAATGACTGACGACTCCCACAACATCTGTGATGGGGAGACCAAAGAATAATCTTGGGGTGATGATCCCAAATTGGGTGAACCTTCAAACGTTTGGAGAAATCAAAATGAAAAACATCTACAAAATCCTTATAGGGCTGCTCGTCTTCGGGCTTGCAGTTGGAACAGCATGTGCGACCACGACGATCAACCAGTTCAACTACGGTGTCATCGGGGGATCATCCGATACCACGCAGGTAGCAGTAAATGGTGCAGTTGGATCATCTGGGACAGTTAATCAGGTCAATAACCTGTACACCTACGACTCGCATGGAGTTACTCAGGTTGCGGTTAACGGGCTTCTGGATTCCCGTGGCACCGTTACCCAGCAGAATGTCGGGACTGTAGAATCAAACACTATCGATTCCGTCCAGGTTCTTGCAAACATTGGTGTTGATGAATCCGGCACCACCACGCAGGGCAACAGCGGGATTGTTTACAATACCGTTGGATCTACACAGGTTCTTGGGAACATTGATGACCCAACACTTCACTACGATCTGAACGGGTTGATCCTTAATTATATCTAAATTTTTTGAGGTATTATGAGAATCCAGAACGTAATCTTTATGAGTGCGATTCTCACAATTGCTTTACTTGTAGGAGCGGCTACGGCATCGCAGGGGAACTCCGTGTCAATAGATGGTAATGGAAATAAGGTTGATCAGTCAAATAC
>JGI24891J29808_1000775_pt1 | contig 11205 bp, 9 predicted proteins | sample FreactcultuFSWF8_FD_29808 | JGI IMG/M metagenome (IMG submission 29808) | reverse complement strand
ACGCCGCCTGCGTGACCTTCAATCTCGGCGGTCACTGTGCCAGCCACTTGAACTTTACTGGCGCTCACGGCCCCAGCTAGTGTAGATAGGGAAGTCTCAGCAGCTGAGTCAGTTACCGGGAGAGGCGTACTGGATGATACACCAGTGAGATTACCGCTGCCATTATCATAGCCGATATAATCCGCGTCGGCCGGAACAGCCGACCCGGTGGCCGATGCCGCGGAGTTACCAGCTGACCCAGCCTTGACATTTACCTCCAGGTACCCGCTGGCGTCAACGCTCAACGGCTCCAGATCTCCCGAGGGATTTGTTGCCCCCGCCATTGTGGCATCCGCTGGAACTGCGGCTCCCGTGGCGGATACCGAGGGGTTGGCGGCCGTCACTGTACCGGCCACTTCCATGGGATGGGCCGAAGTGCCGAGGACATTAGTGCCATCGGTGATCTCTACTGGCCACGCCTCAGCCAAGGTGTTTGGGTTGCCTTGATTTGTAGTCTCTATATAAGCCATTTATGACACCGCCCAGTTACTAGTTCCGTCATAGATAAATGTAGCCGATGTGTTATGCCACTCCATCTGAACGGTGGAAGTTGCGTCTATAGTTCCGCTGTTTGAATCCTCAATCGTGATGACTATACCGCTGGCGCTATAATTCTTGACCGTTACCGTGGTTCCCATCTGCACCCCGAGTAGCTGGATTGTGGCTGCACCAGTTGCAGTAATTTCTATGCAATAGTCAGTCAGATTCATCGTGTAATCGCCCGTCACCATAACGACCTGAAGCACAGGCGGGGTTGGGGGCGCGGGGGTGGGTCCGCTGCCTCCACCTCCAGCTGAAGTAGAAGATGTGTTATTTTTAGGGGATGTGGGGGAGAACGTAGGCGGAGTAGCGCCTATTGCAGGACTAGGCAGAGTAGCGCCTAGCTTTGCAATCGCCGCCGTTATATCGTCAAATGCCTCAGCCACGTCCCGGCCACTCGGCAGCTTGGCGGAGCGGATTCCATTTAACGTCCTTACGAACGGTTTCACAGGGCGCCCCTCACCGGCCACACTAGGTCGCGGCGTGCAGAGACTATCAAATGGGTAAGCCAGAATCCCCCAGCTTCACAAGACAGCCCNAGGGACATGCGATTACCGCTTACATTCAGCCCCCACTCATAATCGAATCCTGGGTCGTTCACCTGCATGGTTAGGGCGGGAAGAGAGGGCCAGGCTGTGGCTATACTGTCCACATAAGGCGTGATAGCCAGGCTCCCGGTCCCCACCACATGCATGCTCATGTAACAGAATAGTTTGCGGTACAGGGCCAGCATAGCGTTCTGCTCTACATCGTGAGCAAAGAAAAAGTATGTGTCATAGAAACTTGCAAACGACCCGTAGTCATCATCCGAGGCATTCCACTCCGTAGCGGTGGGGTTTCCGGGGGGATAGTTTACGAAGTCCTGGCTGTAGAGTTGTCCAAAGCTCTCCGGGCCCCGCAGTCCGCTATATTGATAAATTCCATTAGAGAAAGTGCCTGTATAATTCGATACTGATAGAGTTACTTTCGTTGATCCAGCTTTGCATCCGAGCGCCACCGCCAAATAAGCCGTATGGTATGTTCCTGAATATTCTTGTGTTCGTTGATANACTNCGTAATAATTCCCTTGACTGTCAGATGCCGAGATATTTGGTGGAGTAGATGACGCCGAGGCAAAATACATCACTATGGCGTCCCCCGCAGACGCCGTTATGCTTGTTGATAAACTGCCGGGGCTGGACCCGTAGTCACTATACTCGGAGATAAGGGTGGGAGATCCAGTGGTCGCTAAAGAAGCCATGACAGCCACCCACGCCGACGGGGAGGGATTGGGAACATCGAATGTGAGATCATCAGTACTGCCGGGGGATATAGTACATATCATCCCGCCAACCTCTGCGCCACTGACTCCTGTCCACCCAGAGGGTACTACATCGCTCCAACTGCTGCCCACCGCTATAACAAAATCACTGCTGGCCCCCGGTGTAAGGCTTATGGTCATGTCACCGCTGGCCCCCGTTGCTGTGGAAGAGGCATCTGCTTCATCGGGTCCACTTGNCCCCAACCCAAATGTCATAGCCTGCGTCAGTTCTCCCCCAGTGCTTAGTATGTATGACATCGCCACACTGTTGCAGNGCATGGGCCACGGTGACCACTTGCGGGCCAGATCTGTAGCGATCATCTTTCCTGTATAGCTGGAGATGTGTATCGGGTCCGTGATGTTTACTGCCGGATCAGTCATACGGTGATTCATGGTCAGAATGTTATTAGACACCGAGCTGCCATTCGCAGGGACAGCACAATAAATTACCCGCTGTATTGGGTCGGAGGCAAGGCTGATGATGTTCCTCCGGTCCCAGTTGATTACATCGAGATCGGGGTTGATCTCCTGGCTTATTTTTTTGGGGCGGCTGCCATCAAATATCTGGGCGCCGAATTGCCCAATCCACCATGCAATATCGTCCTGTGAATCTACAGCATTGGGCCCGCTTCCTCCGCAGTTGGCCGCATTAATCTCCAGGCTCCATTCCGCCGGAACTTCCCCCGTGTCAAAAGACTGCAGCAAGTCTTTAGTGGTCAAGGCATATAGATACTTACGTTGCAGAAACAGAGACACGATTGGGTCCGGGGCCACTGATATCTCCGTATACCCGTTCTCGTTGTCATACCCAAATGGGTTGGCTGGATAGCTGAATCGAATCGTGTTGGCTAATATGGGGGTATTGGCATTTACGATGAATGCGTCCGCTATATTAATCGTGTTGTTGTAGTCTCCGCTTCGGTAGATCAGCAGCCGCATGTCGGGCGGTATGGTTGTTGGCATGGTCGCTAGCACACCAGATGCCAGGAAGGGTACGTTGACCCAACTTAACGTCCCGTTAAGATTTGTGACCTCGATAGTGGCAGCCCCGTACACCGTATCGGTAGAATCCGACTGCAATACAATATTCAACTGTCCACCGGAAAGGTCCGCCCCCTCGGCTGATGCCCGGCAGATAAAAGTATATTGCTGATTCGGCAGAACTATGGGCGCTCCCCAAAAGTCTTGATAGGCCGTCTGAGAAATCATTCCATTGTGCGTGGCTCCGCCGAAAGTAAGCATCCACCCCGATCCATCGGGGGCGGTTGCTGTGGCCTCAGTCTGGTCAGGAGCTACGCCTCCGTGGGTATTCGTGTCGTCCCACCCCAGCGGCGGCCCACTAGGTGTGCCGTCACTTAGGCTGGTCTGGCCCCCCTGAAATGACATGTTTATCAAATTCTTGATATTGTTATATTCACCAATCCACGCCAGGGCATCGGAATATGCAATGACCCCCATGCAGGGCGGCAGCACTATCGTTGAAGTCAGGTCACCGAAGTCAGACCCGGCACCAGCGGTCCCCGAAACCGGTATAGCAGCCACCAGGGCGGCGTCGGACCAATCCAGGTAGGCTTGGGCGGTGGTGTTGTCATATATAATCAATCCCTGGGTTATAATTGGAGCACCCGAGGACGGGACATTGGACGGTGGCAGGCTGAAAAAATCTGCCCCATTAGCTGGGGTCACTGCCACGCCACGAGCTACCGTACCTGGCGGACCCAGCGGTACTGTGAACTGGGTATAGGTTGGACCCCCTAGTGTCGTGAAATTTATGGGAGGGCTGCCAACAGACGCGGCTCCGTCCTCATTTATAAAGAAGGCGAACGCCTGTCGGTTACCTGGCGTAACGGCTGATTGCAGCACCAGGGCCATGTTGCCTGCACTCGCCCCATTGATAGAATCTGGCCCCAGCTGATACCACTGTAGCTGGATGGCCCCGTCCCCCAGCGTTGTAACTGATGTTATCTGAAAACCCTGTGCTCCAGTTTGGGCAAAAGACAGCCCCACCGGATTTCCCGGCACCGGTTGGGCCAGGTTAACGGTTGTGTTAAGAGAGCCCCAGTATTCAAATAACAAGATCCCGGAGATGGTAAAAATCTGCGCCCCTGGGGTTGCCAGTGTAAATTCATACTCACTGACCACCGAGGCAACCTGTACCCAACCCGAGCTGAATGGTACGACAGATGTGGCGGGCACTACCAGGTATATCCATGCTCCAACCGGTAGGTTAGTTATTGGCAGTGGACAGATGACTCTGGTGGTCCCACTGGCATCGCTGGTAATTACAGATCCCGATCCGTTGTAGGCGCTCCCAATGAGCTGGAATAGTTCATTGTTGGTGAATACGCCATTGGAGTTAATATTTGTCCCATCTGGCATCAGGGCTTCTGTGGATATGGCATAGGTGGCATTAGTGGTGTCTGGGATGTTATTAACACCGGCATATACAGCCGGTCCCGGAACCTGGTAACTAAAGTAATACCAAGCCCTCTGCTCATAGTTGCTACCGCCGCTGCCGTTAGGAAAGGCGAAGTTAAGCGCCCCGTCCGTAGTGGCTACGGATGTAATCGGGAATATACCTGAGGGTCCAATGACTGGATTGTCAATCTGGACATACAGTTGGTATCCCCCCGCAAGGGAGGCATTATACGTATCCAGAAGCACAGTGTCGATCGATCCACTCTCTACCTCATAGTATACCGATACTGTATTTCCGGCTGTAGAGCTGCCGGGGCCGCTGGACTGAACGGCGCCGCTGTTTAGCGGGTTGGCCTGATTCCATGAGCTGGTGCGGTTGAAACTTGGCACGGCGGCTTTGTAGTCATACATCTGCACGAACCATCCCGCCACCGGTAATGGACTAGGCGTCGCACCAGTGTAGGAATTTAATGTCACGGTCACGATGTTGTTGGCCCGCGTGAAGGCCGTGGAGATCGTATCTTCGCCGGGATTGAAGAGGTTGTCCAGATTCCTGTTCTCCACCGACAATCCGCCCCCGCATTCAGTCGATACCCGATTGCAGTGCCCCAGGGCGTTAATGTAGCGTGGTACATCTGCCGCTGTGGAGAATTTATTCAGCCCATTGATCGGATCGAAGAAAGCCATGAAAAATTTATCGAATATCTGGGCCCCGGAAAAATACTTCTGGCTGCCAATACCTGCCCAGGGCGACAACGTGAACAGGCTGTCCAGATCACCAGTGATTACGTTATAGCTGGACAGTCCCAGACCACTGTCAAGAGCTACGATGTTGTACGTTCCGCCAGGAGGAAGATACGGCTTATGGGACATGACGCTAACTTCCCCGATAGCCAAAGCCAGAGCGTGGATGAACGAGGGTCGGGTTGCCACTCCCTGAGGGTAGTAGAAGCAGTTAGAGTTGTCTGGAGACACGCCAGCCGGGAGGTTGGCAGGGTTTATGTCGGATACTTTGCTGCCAAACAGCGAAAGGTCAAGTGAGAATGTTTGCTCCGCATTGATCGCCAATTAGAACTCGCTTCTCGTGGCCCGACCCGCACCGCCACTGCGGTAGGGCCTCCGCACGAACTGGGCGTAGGCTTGTTTTCTCACAGTCTGGTTTATGATTTGCGAAATAGCTTCCTCAGCCCGCTCCTTAAAGATAGCAGCCATAGGGCCGCCCCGAGCGCCAGACAGCTGATCCAGAAGTAGTAAAGCCAGAGCTGTGGAAATGCCTCTTGGATAAATGTATGTAGCCAGTGACTCAATATCTGGAGCCGCCGCAATGTACTTGATGCGAAGATTGTTGTTATACGAAGCACCCGGCAACACCAGCTCATCATTGGAGAATCCCCACTGCCTGAATCGAGGTTGGATGATCGAGGGATTGAGGGCATCAGGGACCTGCATCATAGGCACCCAGCCGCCACTGATTGTTCCGAACTGCACTTCCCAGATCTCCAATGGCTTTATCATATCCGAGGGTAGCGCCGGGCCGGGGACTGCGAACCTCGCCCAGAATAGCGGGGATTGGTCGGGGGCCATATTCAGGTTTGCCACTGCGTTTGGCTGGGCCGTGTAATAGCTGTTGTTGTAAACCACCTGTTGCCCCTGCGTATAGGTCGTGGTGGCCGACCATGCCGCGGCCCCAATGTTTTGAGGATCGAATACGCCCCATATTCCCAGGTTATCATCCGGCTCCTGGTTGAGGCTGGAAGCGACATTCAAGACATAATACGTCCCACTGTAGACAACGGACTGCCCTCCAGTATAAGTTACCGTTGAGGACCAGGTGGGGGCTGTGACGTAGGGGCCAACCCAGACCTGTCCATTCCAGTAACCATTGTAGGTCAGCCGCATCTTGATCTGCGGGTTGGAGCTGGCCGAGGCGGGAAGGTTGTAAACCACAGCCTCCTTGGTGAACGTATCTACACCGGAAGATATCAGGCGTTGCTGGATATATCTATACCTCTCCTGAAGGGCAGGCAGCACCGCTGGATTGGTGGACGGATTGAGTATGTTACCGCTCAGCCCAGCAGGTGAACCGGCATCGTTGGCAAAGATGATGGCATCGGTCAGGGCCGTCTGCGCTGTGTCGTAGGGCCACGCTAAGGGAGTTCCGCCCAAGATAGTTTCCTCTTACTATAAAGTATCTTAATCTCCCTTCATGCTGGCGTAGCGCTTCGGGTCCACAACCTCCTGACACTGGGGGCATTTAATTACAGTGCTCTTGATCTCGGAGGTGCAGAAGGGGCATTCAACCATGCTGGCCGAACGCTTACCGCGTGATGTTAGCCAGGGCCTGTCCTCTCCGACGAACAGAGCGCATTGCCGATGCAGTTCCAGCACTGCATCGGGGAACCGGTTTATCAACCGGTCGGCTGAATTGACCTTCTCCCGGCAGCGCTGTTCATGAACTGTAAGGGCATTAAGGTACAACTCATCCTGCTGGGCCTGAGTCATGGAGTGAAACGGCTTGCCGTAGGTGATGAACACTCCCCAGTTTTCCAGATTGTTTGCGGGGTGTGCCAGATCTGCCGGGTATAATTTGGAGTTTCCCACAAGGCTCTCGGCAATTTCTTCCCCGTACTCCACGTAGGGCACCCGCCGGTTGTCTCCCTTATCAAAAGAACAACGATAGGAGTGAGCGATATTCACCGGCACCGAAACCCTATACTTGCCCCTAACCATCTCCTCAGTCACGGTAATCTCTTTGATATGCCCGTCAATGGTCTCTTTGACAATATCACCGACCTTCGGGCGCCGGGGGATGATAAACGATCCCAGCCCCTTGTACATCCTCTTCCATTCAAATATCGGGGACACATTATAGATAAAACACGGTTCCCCGGCCTCCAATGCGATCAGCTGGGACTTGATCATCGGCTGTACGCGCTGCTTGTTTCGGGAATCGGTGTATTGGCGGACCTTGCGGCCGCGGTCCGACATATCGCTTTCGGCACTCACCCCCGCTCCGGTTGCTGACTTGAAGCCGCCACCGGCTCCGCTCTCTACCTGTGGTTTAGACATTTAGTTCTCCCTGGGCGAATCCCGCCCTGAAATCTGATTTTCTTACTTTGACTCTGGCGACGGCGAGACGAGCTTTATACTCTTCAACGTCACTGTTTGTGTATTGCAAAACCCCGCCTGACGTAAAGGACAGGCCACGGCGGACCCCATGCGATTCGTCCCAGCATCGCTCAAATTCCCGGTCAAGCTCATTTTCTTCAGCCTGCGCCGTTTGGAGATGTTGAGCCTTAGCTCCATCCACAGTACGGCAGCGGTTTCCAAGAATAGTATAAAGAACTCTGGATAGGGTATCGAAGCGGACAGGAATACCGTCAAACATGCAACAGCATTCATAAACACCGTTAGCAGGATAAGGCCCACAAGCCAGGTATCCGTCCGCAGTACAAGTTGAGGCTGCCCAGGTTTCGGGACTTCCATATTCACGCCCACTGATCCACTTCTCCAATACCCAGCATATTTTGTTAGGATACCTCGGGCGCCGCCGGTAACTGAACAATCCATTCGACTCCCAGTACCCGCCTATTACTATAGTGACCTCGGGAGCCCAGACCATCCGTAAGTTCGATTTGCCGAGGGGGTTTTTCCCATATGGGGCCAAGACCCGTTCCGCCCATTTCAAGCCCCTCAAATCGACTCCTCGGCCCCTTCACGCGCGTTTTTAAGGGGTGTTCAGACTTAATGTATGGGGTTGGGGTGGATAGCCGTAGCGGGATTTGCAATTATTGCAGACTGGGCCGTACATTCCCTGTTTTCCCCAACTCGATGCCCCACAGCGGAGGCACTCCGGTTGCCCCGGATTCTTGCTCCAGTATATGGATTGTATGGCCTTTTTATGGTGGGGATAGTACAAGTGATAGATGCAGAAGGGTTTAATGCTTTGTGATGGATAGGCCAGCCCGTCCCGGAATACGGGAGGAGGATCGAACCGACTCTTCCAGCAGAAGTTGCCGGAAAGCACAAACCCCTCACTTAGTCGGGGGATCATGACATCACCCCGGTAAGAGGTGTGAGCCAGGTGATTCAAGACACACTGATCTATAAGCCGTGGATTGGGGTGGGTGGCCAGGATTTGGTACATGTCCCCGATCATCCGGTATATCTCTACCCCTGGCCCGGCGATGGTTCCCCCGCACACCACCTCTTTGCTTTTCATCGGTCCAGCATCCTTGCCTAGATACTCTACCATCCACCGGTAGTTCTCCTGGTTGTGGATTGGGTCACCGGAAACGATGGACTCGGTAGCAAGCACAATGGGCCGATCTTGCAGATAAGGGAAGGGGTCAGCCTGGTATATGCAGTCTTTGATGTCGGTGCAGACCACATGACTGTACTGGTTCTGGCTTAGATGGCTGAGAATCGGCTCCCAGCGCGTAGTGATTGGATGCAGCCGGGTATTAGGGGAGGACCAGTCTATAGTTTCTATCCAAATTTCATGCAACTTGTCCTTGACCGAATGGGGATATGCCCCGGCAGAACACGATCTTACGGGCGTCGATATTGGCGCGGTACAGGGAATGCGCCCATACCCTGATCTCATCCCACCCGTATCCCCAGATGGAGCCGCATATCAATCGCACATTGGCCTTCGATCCCCGCATTCCGAACATTGGGGCCCGTACATCCCCAGCTTGAAGGACACACCGCCGCACTTCCTGCACACGCAGTCCCAGTCTGGATACTGGGCGGGACGACGGCGGGCCTCGACCCACGCCTCCCGTATGTGGTGGGGCTGAAAGTCCATCGCCTTTGTAGACAGGTGGCGGGATACGTTGCCCACGATCCACTGCCCACCAAGCCGGTTGTCGCAGAAAAACTTACTGTTGAATATCTCAACGCCCGCATGATGCAGGGCGAAGGCCGTAGACTGATCTTCTGAGTAGTGGCGGACTGGCTCATCGTAGATGGCGTCCAGGGCCGTGCGGCTTAACCAGTACCCGTAGCCCCCATGTGGACAAGGTACGGCCCGTTGGTATGCCTTGGCAGGGGACGCTCTGAACACCTTAGCGGCGGCCACACCGGTGCAGGCCCGCTTCAGCACTGCTGGGTTGACCAGCGTATCACACATGGCCAGAAACAAGCCTTTGTAATTATGCTCAACAGCGTAACGCTGAACGGCTTTTCCTTTCCAGGCGGTGCCGAGGTACGAGTCGGGACAGTCCAGGGGAATAGCATCGGGGGAGGGCGATGTCAGCTTGGCCGCCTTGGCGGGGTGCATAGATGCTAGGCTGCCGGGCGGGCCTATAAATTCCAGAACAGCTGGATCAGACTCCGGGACCCAATCCGATGTTCCTATGAAGAACTTAAGATCAAAGCCGGTGGGCACTTCCTTGCCCCAGGTCTCCCGGATCACTTGTCGGTGGGAAGATTCTTTCTGGCATGACAGGACTCCGAGAAGTATTTCATTTTCAGGACACGGGGCCATAGTTCCTCGCCATATCGCTGTAGAGTGTCAAACAAGTCCGTGAATGCGCTGGCCCGTCCATGCACGGATCCGGCTACGAAAGACACAATAACGGCCAGCTCCAAAATGATCATCCACAGTATGCTAGACATATAGTTTCTGCACTACCAAAGCTAACCACACGAAGGGGCAGAATGCGGCGAGCCAAAGGCCAATCTTGATAAATATGTCCCCGATGCTTATCCAGGCATCATGAGTGTCTATAATATCGGCAAGAGCATTAAGATGGGTGGCATGAGTCATGATGCAGTGTTCTTTGTCCAGCATCCCATTGGCGTCAACATCCTCCTTGGATATGACGGAAGCATTCATAAGGACTGGGAATTTGTCTCCATTGGAGATCAGAACAGCTTGATTACTTGCAGCCCCGATGAACGTGCATACACCGGGAAGAAGGAGAACCCACAACATCGTGATACGAAAAAACTTTACGACCTTCTGCATATCGAACTCCTGCTGGGTATAGGGCTGGGGCCGTTAGACGTTCAGTCCAGATATCGACTTCATCATCGGAGTAATCGCCTAAAAAATCAGTTATCATCTGTACATCCCCTAAATTAGCAAGATGTGAAGGGTTGGTCTAGGCCCCTTCTGGCCTACTGGTAAAGTATCCTTCCAGGGACTCTTGCCATGTCGGTGTGGGTGTAGATGGCTGGAGGACTCCATTAAGTGGCCGCCCGTCGCGGGTAAGGATAGGCTCAACATTCTGTAACCTATTGTTTTTTAATAGGATATGACGGGAAAATTCATACCATGAGCACGCATTGCTGCTGCCGACATGCGCCACTGGTGCTGATCTTTGCGCTAAATCCCTTATAGCCGTGGCAGCGTCTTTCGTGCTTATCGGATTGACTTTTTGGTCAATAGGATAACTCAGTGGGCCAGTCTTGCCAAGGAGATCGGATACGAACTGGCGCCCNCNCTTCCCCCGGCAAGGGGCGTGCCCGTAGATCGGGCCAAGACGAACTATCATAGCATCAAGGCCNNGCTCCATTTCATCCCGTATGGCGCACTCCCCCAGCCACTTAGAGTAGCCATATACATTCTTCGGGGCGCAATGATCGGTTGGCTCGTAAGGTGTCCACTTTAGCCCATCAAATACCATGTTAGTGGATATGTGGACAAGACGTACGTTCCAATAGCGGCAGTGGCGGGCCAGGTTGAGCGCACCGATGTAGTTTACCTGGAAAGCCTTATTGGGGTACTTCTCGCACTCTGCCATGTCATGAAAAGCGGCAGTGTTTATAATCATGTCATACCCATCGAATGGCAGGCAGGCGGTCTCGCTGATATATTCTACAGGGCACGCCTCATGAGTTATATTAGTTGAGTACAGGAACACCTTTAGCAGATCTTGCCCCAGCATCCCGCTGCCGCC
>JGI24891J29808_1000774_pt1 | contig 11214 bp, 15 predicted proteins | sample FreactcultuFSWF8_FD_29808 | JGI IMG/M metagenome (IMG submission 29808) | reverse complement strand
TTGCGGCGGGGTACGATGCGTTGTCGTCTCGTGACTTGAAAGAATGCCTGCTTTACGCGGTGCAAAGCGGCGGGGGCGGCACGGTTGGTTCAATCACGTTTGGAAACTACTCGGGCGGCACTCCGAACTTTACTCCATCATCGGGAGGCGGCTTGGCGGTGGACACATCCAATGGTCGTCCGTGGTATTACTACAACTCAATTTGGCACTGATATGAAACGAATACTCTTTTTGCTGGCGTTGTTGGCGGTTTGTCTTGGGGTTGAGGCGCAATACACGCAGCCTTATTACGGGACTTTTTATGGCAACGGCGCGGGGTTGACGAATCTTCAAGGAAATGGGGCTGCTTTTACAAACTTACCCATTGTTCCAGCAAATAATTCGGTGAGCTATTTGGCCTACAGCAATCTGGCTTCGTGGGGTAATAGTTTGATTAAGGGTTCAGGACAGGGAAATATTACAACTAACGGTTCAACCGGCATTACTGCAACCAACTTTGGCTGGTTGAAATATTGGGCCAACTCCTCTCCGGGAAACGACCTTCCAACACTTGCGAACAATACCATTTTTGCAGTTAGTTCGGGTAATATTCGCTCCGGCTCTAATGGAACGGCAGCTTTTGGGACAATCAAGAACATCGAAGGCGGTATTAACGATGCCGCAAATGGAAGTTTTAATATTGCCTATTTTCAAAACGTGCTGACGGCGGCGGCGGCGGATTTGGTGTTGCATCCGAATCTGGATTCTACCCAAGCGACTACTGGAACGGGCATTCGTTTTGATTTGTATGATTTATATAACAACGGAACATATGTCAGCCCCAATGGAAAGATGTATGGAACGCTAACGGGAACGCACTTCAATTACAATGGATACGGTTCCGCTGCAACTTCGTCGGAATACGGATTGTGGTCATCAAACCAGACTGATTCAATCTCTTGGACTAACGTAATTGGGCCAAGTTTTTACGCTTTTTATATGATGGGGACAGGGTCAATGTCAGCGGGAGGATACAACATTGGAACGAACGTTTATTATGTAAACGGGGTTTCCAATTGCACTGTGCCTTGCAATGTAGCTTCATATTCAGCGTCAGCATGGAGTTACGGAGTTCAAGTGTTTACCAATCTTCCGTATGGCCCAAATATTATTACGTGCTCCAATTATACGGCGTGTGCGGTGGGTTATTCAGGCACCAACATGACCGCGATGACTTTTGCGTGGGGGGCGTGCCCGGCCCAATTCCAATGGATTGACCCAATCTATATATGGGGAACTCATTACCCAATATCCGCAGGTTATAACACAAACTTTATCGCCTTGCAGAATACCGCACAACAACAGGTGGCAGCACTTTTAAAATCGACTGGCATCCCGGCAGCGTACGTCAGTTCAGCCGCCATAGGAACAAACATTTCGCCGGACAACTTGCATCCCACTGACCAAGGATATACTAATTTTGCGAATGTTTTGATTGCCGCCATTGCTGCCAACTCAGCTTGGGCAGGTGTGTTTCCGTTGCCTAATCTTTTGACATACAATGCAAGCTTAACCGTTACCAGCAATCTGACTGTAAACGGCACAAATTTTTCAACCAATTTTGTTGGCAATGGTGCCGGATTGACCAATACCTTCAACAGCACAACTAACGTCAGTATCGTCGGGACGACAAGTGGAGTTACGAATACTTCGACCAAATATGGAACCTGCGTTGTAATTTCTGCGTCTGGCACTTATTCCAATTTCGATTCAGGCGGAAACTGGCTTTTCACCAATGCTAGCATTGCAGGACAAGAGGAATGGCCAGTTGCCCCGAATGCTGGCGTAAAATCCATCACGGCGGGCATCACAAGCTGCAAGATTATTTTCCAATGAACGACCGCGCCAACCCCATCCCAACAACCGGCCTGCGAGTTGCGGTCGGTTTGGCACTGCTTTTGTGCGGACTGGCTTTCGGCGGTGTTCCCAAGATGCCCCCGGTCGTCCCTCGCGCGGCCAACACCTTCATCTCACCGCCGTCCACCTCGCCAGCCAACCTGTATTCGTTCGCCTGGGGGCCAAGGCTCGGCCATTCGCTGCCGGCGGACACCAACATGGTTTGGTGCGTCTATCTGCTTACCGGCTCCGGCTGGCAGCTTGAGGACGTGCTCCCTTTCAGTCAAATGACATGGCACACGACTAACAAAAGTTGCATCTTTACCGTGATGGGAACGACCGGCGAACAAATAGGAAGCGCACCATGAACAAGAAAGAGAGCAGCGTTAATCTTAATACGATTCTGCTTACAGCGGTCATCGGGCTGGTCGGGTTTTTCGGAAATCGCATTATATCGGTCGTGGACGCCGATCATGACGTGACGATTACGCACACGTCCACCATCGCCAACCACGAGTTGCGGATTACCGCTGTCGAAACTGGCCAGACGACCACGGAAAAGAAACTGCCGTCTTTCATCACTTGGGCGCAGTTGGACGGCATTCGCCAGCGAGTTGGGGGAAGCGGCGTTACGAACAGGCCAATGGCCCCGGTTGTGCCGGAGAATTGATTAGCAGTTCCTCAAAACCGATTCTCGCTGTTTATCGGTAAGAAGCGAATGAGCGCGACGACATTCCTCTGCTTCGCATGTGTCATGCACAAGGTCTGTATCGGGCTTTGCCTCGCCGGGCCAACGGAGTGGATGCGGTATTTTGTTCGCGCCCGGTTGGCCGCATAATCCACAAATATCTTCGCTTTCACTCATACTTTCGCCTGCGGTTTAGGGGTTAATTCCTTACCGAGTGGCCCGCACCCTTCCTCTGGATATTCGGCGTAATGGCAAATGTGGCGATAGTGAACAATTTTTCCGTCCGATATGACTCCCGTTTCGGGACAATCGCCGATGGTTATTTCCGTTTCTAGTTCATCCTCGGTAAGTGCGTCCTCAACCCGCAGACCAGCAAACAGCGCGAGGTCTTTGATTTCGGCAGTCGTCAATGTTAATGCTTTCTCACTCATAATTTCCTCACAAGTTGGCTGAGTTAAAAGATCATTGTTGTGTTTGTTGTTCTGCCAAATCATTAAGCGTCCCGCGAAGGCTTTCGACTTCTTGGACAAATGCGCGGACGGCAGCATCGCCGCGCGGCTGACTGAGATAACTGAAAAGTTGTTCTTCCATGCGCCGCCAGCAGTCTTCAAAATCAAATTCCCGACTTTCTTCTCCTTTCAAATTCCACTGGCATTTTTGATGTTTGGCCGCCCGATTGTCGGCCACGTGTGTTGCGGCAATTGAATGAATAGGTTTAAATGCTTGCGTCAAATCTGCGCGGAGTTGCTCGTCTGACTTCTGCCGAATTAGCGTTTCGATTGAGGTTGCATCTTTCATAAATGTGGAGAGCCTTCACGCGGGCCGACAACGAAGAAGTGACGCAGCGCAGCCGGTTGACCGCGCAAAGGCAAATTGAGTTTAGCTGCGTCACGGGTTGAGGCTGGCACGAACGGCCAGCGTTGTCAACGGAAATCGACTGTTGACAATCCCGCCCGCTATGGCACGGTTTTGGGAACGAAAGGCTATCCACTATGATTATGTTCGCTCAAGCCGTCCCGGACGCCGATGTTCTGTCGTTTATTCCGACCAAGTATGCGGCCTTGGCCACTTCGGCCTTCCTCATCCTGACCACGCTCGGTCGCGTTTTCACCAGCTTGAAGAACGACCCCGGNTTCATGTCGGCCATCAAATCGGTNTTCATGGGNTCGAGCACGACCACCAAGGCGTTGCCGAATAACTCTCCGCATGTTCAGGTGGTTCAAACGCTGCCGACCGACAAGCCTGCCGTCGCTGTGCTTCCGGGGGACGTTCAAACCACTCTGACTAAGGCCAGNCTGATTGCGCTCTGCCTGCTCTCCGTTGGCCTTTACGTCGGATGCTCCACCAGCCAAGTGACGACCGCCTACAAGACCGAGACGGCTATTGACACGTCCGTTGTGGTGGCGTGGAACGCTTGGACGAATTACGCCGCGATTTCTGCCGTGCCTCTGGCCACTCAGGTCAAGGTTGCGGCTGCGTTCAACAAGGTTAAGGCGGCTGAACTGGTGGCGATTGACGCGACGGCTCTGGCGGCTCAAACGACCAACACAACCGTTGTGACCGCGCTCTTAACCTCCACCCAAGCCGAATCGCAGGCGTTGGTTGACCTTGGCTCCCTGCTGGCCTCGTTCGGAATCAAACTCTAATCTTATGCCCCTCACTCTTACCGCCATCGTGTCGTTGATCGAAGCTGCCGTTACCGACGTTCCCGCACTCGTGACCGAAATTCAATCGTTGTTCGCCTCTGGCGTTCCAACGGCTGACCAGTTCGCCGCGCTCCGGGCCAAGGTTGCGGCTGAAAGTTTCGCTGTCCCTGCGGCTGGCACTGTCACGACAACGACCACAACGACCATCGTGCCGCCTGCTCCGGTTGCGTGAAGCGTATTGTCTTAATCTTGGCCGTCGCCCGTCGCATCATCCAGCAACAGGACTATCTCAGAACGCACACGATTGGCGGGACNAACGTTTATGGTTTTTGAGCGGGCTTTTTGTTTTCATAATTTCTCAATCGTTATTTCGACGCCCTCTTGTCCTTTCGGGACTCGCCGGACGCCAAAGCTAAATTCCGGTATCTCGCGCAACGAATCGTCCGACAGCCCGGACAAGACAATCCGCAACTGTCTCAGACATTCCGAATCCGTCCCGACGCCGTTTGTCTGACACCAGGAATACAAAGCGGACTCGATAGCCCGCTCCAATAGGTTCATCCGCTTTTTGATCTTGCCGGGGGTCAAGGTGCGCTGGCGTCCGGTGTTGCGGTCGAGGATTGACCGCTTGGTGTTCTTGAAGCTCGGGACGTGATCGCCCGTGACCACCAGCAGCGTCAGCGTTTGCCCGCAGGAAACTTTCGCTGGCATGGGGGAATTTTCGTCTGAGGTCATCGAGGTTCAGCTTTTTCCTTTCTTTCGATTTGTGATTTTGCGGGCGTAGTCTAGTTGGTCGGAAAATGGAAGCCACAATAACGAATCGTCAATAAATTGACGATGCCACCATTGTTCAAATGTTTCTCTTTTCACAAAATTCCTTTCGCCCCTACTAGCTTGAAGCGTTCGGGGCTTGGTTGACATTCCGGTAATGGCTCAGTAGTAGTGCCGGGGAATGGTTGCATTTACTTCACCTCCTTCAAATCTATATAAGTGCCGCGCTCATAAAGTTATTTCTCGTCCTTCCATTGGTTGTGGACACGGAGAAGGGCTTCTTGACGTTGGCTTGCAGATGCGTTGGATAAACTTCTACACGGGCCGTAAACATGACCATCGCGTTCTACGATTAGAGCCAATTCCACACGGAATCGAGCGTGTTGCTCCTTTGTCAATTTACACCACATCTCGTGGAGAACGTCGAGGGAGTCGTAGTTAGGACATTTAACCCACTCTCCGCCTTCCCGTTTTACGCAATGNCATTTGGCATCACCAGCATAGTTAGGATTGATAGCAACANACCACCCATCAATCCCTGCCAGCGCAAGGTGTATTTCGTTNTTGGTCATAGTGTTATTTGTGCATCCAATCANCGACAAAAGTTAGAACTAATAGCAATGCCCCAGCGACAAAACCAGCAAGCAGTATTGCTACGATTACACTGCAAATACGGTCAAGTGTTTTCATACACAATCCTTAATCGCCGCGTAGCCACTCCTCCGCTGTTTTCATTTCACCTGTTAGGCCGAGTGCTCCTGTTGCCCGTCGGCCTTTTCGATTTCCTCCACGCCGCTGGTCGGCAGTTCCGAACGGCAGGCGGCGCACAGTCGCTGGTTGTCCTCGCACCAAAGATGGATTGACTGCGCACCCATTTTGGTGTCGCAAAGCTCGCACTTGATTACGGCTTCTGGCTCCCAACCGGCGCGGCGAATATGGGGGGCGTCGGGGATCATAGCGGTTCTCCTTGGATTTCTTCGCAGGCATTAATCAGCCTGTCGAACAGCCAGTTTTGAAACTCTCTCGTGCTGTCGCGGTAATTGTGCCGCAAATGCGCCCATTCCTCGATTAAAGCTCGCGCGACATATTTCGTGCCTTGGCTGAGAACGGTCACTGAAATGAATATCTTGCCGTCCGCCGCGAAGGCCATAAAGCCACCGCCCAATTCATCGACAACGGTTATTTTGTAGTCGCTCACCTGGAAACCAGCACGAACGCAGAACGCACAAGCCCTCGCCAGAATTTTTTGCTGTAGCAGCGTCAGTGACGCCGGTTTGAGATCGAATTTGCCTTTGGCTTGCTCGCGCCACACCTTCAACGCCGTCGCGTTGATGCGCGACAAGTGGGTTGCCTGCAATTGTGAGACCGTTGCAAGAAACGCTTCGGATGCCACTTCGCCCCAACCATGATAGTCAAAGTTTCCTTCGGCCACGTCCGTAGGGGCCAGCAGCGCGGTCGTCAGCAGTTCTGCCTGGTCTGGCGGACAATGCAGCCAGCTTCGAGCGGCCCGAGAGCAAGCCGAATAAACGCATTTTGGTGTCCTGTCCTCGGTCAAGTCCAGCGCGTCAATCACGTTGTAGGTGAACATCGCGGCCTTTTGGAATTCTGTAATCCTGATTCCCTTGTAAAACAAGGCGCGTGACGGGCGGCAACGAATTTCCACGCCGCCTAAAACGAAGTCCGCATTATCTTCGAGGACAAATTCCGAACGCGACGCGTGAATGCTGGTGATTAGTTGGCCCGTGACGATTACTCTCGTTACGCCAATTTCCGCCCCCGGCGCGTCTGAGCTAGAATAAATCTTGCCGCCCTCGTCCTTGGCGTTGCAGTAAAGTTCCCGGTAAGCCATCCATGGTTCCCACGTTTTACCGAGTTCGGTTGTGAAGCCCATCGACGCTCCGTCCAGTGCAACGGCTTGAAATTGTTTCCCCCGGACTTCCATCGGCACGAGCGAGAACTGGTGTTCGATTAGGCCGCTCTGGCAGATTACTGCGTGGCCAGTCCGAAGCAGGATTGCCAGCGCGTATTTCAGCCCCGTGCCAAAAAGGCCGATGGGGTTTTCACCTTCTTTCACGCTGACGCCAAAGGTTGCAATGGCAGCCACTTCAATTTCGCCTTTGTTTTCAAAAATAATCATAAATTTTACGGTATTAAATCGGTTTCATCGGGTTACTTGTACACGCCAAAATAAGGCATACCGCCGGGCAATGCACTCCACATTGATTTTGGCATGAGTATAGCCGCTTGTTTGGTGGCGAGTCCGAGGCACAATAAATCGTCGATGTCACGGTGATCGCCCCATTGCTCGCCGTTTATCGTCATGCAAGCATTCAAAAAAGACCAGCCGCCGCCGCCATTGGGCTGAAACTGCTCGGGCAATTGCCGAAGCATTTCACCGATTTCTTCTCGATGTTTTTCGACTCGCTCGAGATTGAAAAGAAAGCGGCGTGTGACTCCTTCGACAATAATCCAGCCAGCAGGAGCGGTATTTGTCTCACGAATTTGTTGTGCTTCGGATTCGGAAAGCTCGCCCTGTTCACGGGATAAACAATCCGTTACAATTTCACTAACGTTTTGTGCGGTTAATTTCATAGTTATTTCTTGTTCACAGGTCTTTTTCCGTCAGAGTATTTCGGGCTTTTTGCCCGCTTGGGCTTGTAGGGCTTTAAGTTCGGCAGAATTGCCATTACCCGCCAGAACTGCCAGTTGGCGATAAACGCCGCCGAAGTATGGCCGAATGGCAAGCCGTCAACGTGCTTCGCTCCCATTTTCATCAGAGCTTTCGCGGTCATGGAATATTTTCTCCTTCTTCTTCGGGAGTTTCTTCCTCGTCCAGTTCAGGCAACACCGATTCAACAGCCGCTTGCGCTTCCATCTCGTCCCACCGCGAGCCTTCGTCGAGGCTCCATCCGGCAAGGTTGCCTTTGTGCGCGTTGTAGTCCGGCCAAATTCCAGTTGACAGACATTCGGCGTATCTCGCCAAGTAGGCCCGGTAAATCATCCGCCCGTACTCGAGCTTTTGCAGGCTGACGAGCGAGCGGCCCGTCTGCCACGGTGGGAAGTTCTCGATCAAGCAGTGACAGAACGAGTCCCGCGTGTCGCCCGTCGCTGCGCTGTAAAGGTCGGCGTAGAACGCCGCCTGAATGTGGTAGCCGCGCTGGCTGGAATACTTCGACCAAATCCGCGGGTGGGCGCTGCGCGTGGTTTTCAGGTCGCCAAGGCAATCCGCGAAGTCGCTCCCCTTGCGCGGCTCGAAGTCGATCAACGCCTGGCAGGGGATGACCAGTCCGATCTTGTCGTCCTTCCACTCGCCGATTACCCACGTCTGACGGTCACTAGCCGTGGCGAATGCCATCAGAATTTTGTCCAGCACGAAACGATTGACGGCGGTTTGCGCCTCGGCCAGTTCGGTTGCCTTGAGCGGTTTCATCCCCGCGGCGGAGGTATCGTCGTTCCATTGGCGGCAGACTTTAGCGTTATTGTTCCACGGCTTCATGCCGTCGTCGCTCTTATACTGTTCCGGGCGCACCCGGTATTTCGTGGCGAACTGATCCGGCGTGAGAATCAGCGTGTCCAGAAGTGAGCCGAAGTCTTTGGCCTCGGAATCCGGCGGCGCGTAGCCAGCTTTCCACCTAGCCCAACATTGCCCGGCTTCGCGCAACATGCCACTCGTGACAGTCCACTTGGGGTCGCCGCGCTCGATGCCTTCGTTGAATCGGTGGTACTCGTCCGAATTGCAGTTGCGCCCGCGAATTTTGCAGTTTTGGAAGCTCATGCTGTCTGTTGTTTGCGTTTTGGAGCGTCCAGCGTCGCGCCCTGTCCGATTCTCACGTCGCCGCACTTTTCGAGCACTGGCAGCGTCGCCGTCGCGCCCTGTTCGATTATCACGTCGCCGCACTTTTCGAGCACTGGCAGCGTCGCCGTCGCGCCCTGTTCGATTATCACGTAGCCGGACACTTCCTTGAGCACTGGCAGCGTCGCCGTCGCGCCCTGTTCGATTATCACGTCGCCGCAGAACTCAACCACGTTGGAAAAATCCGGCATGAACCCGCGCTCCATCGCTTTTGACCAGACATCGGCCCACTTGGTGTGATCTGCGAAATGCCCGTCCAGATGCTTCCCGCTTGTCAAACATTCCTGCAACCGAAGATAATGCTGCCGAATTGCCGTCATCAGTTTTTCCGGGCACTCGCCGGAATTTCTGACCAGCTTCCCATCGGAAGGAACCTCGCCAGTGCCATCCCATTCGGCCTCAAACACGATAATTTTCCGGTTCGGTTCATTGTCCCGCCACTTCGCCTTCTCAATCATTTCACTGTGAGAATTGTTCGGCAGATGGGCCACCTGAACGTCTTGGCCCAACATCCGCCAGGCCGTTGAATGGAAGTCACACATATTTTTTTATTCTCCTTTTTTACGTTAAATCCTTCAAGGCCAGTTCGGCCTTTTCGAGGACCACGGCTAGCTCGTCAGCGGTCATCGCGCCGATGCGCTGCGTTTTCGGACAGATATTCTGTGCCGCCAGCCAGACCTTGGCCGTGTCCCACGTCTCGCCGCGGACGGGTTCGAGAACCGCCCAAAGTTTCTTCCGCAATTCTTCGGCGGTGGGCTGCGTAGGCTTTTCAGGTTCCGGCGCGGCCTTTTGGCCTGGGGCTTTCTGCTTCTGACGGTTGTCGCTGCCGTCGAAGTCCTCCCCGACTGTCACTATCCCAAGCGCATTACAGAAAACGCGCCTGGACGCAAACGACAGCGCGGCGGCGAACACCTGCGTAACGCTCATGGCCCGCGTCCCGGTTCCCAACGGGAACTTGGCTTTCGATGTCTCAGCGTGTCCGGCGGTGTGCGTCACCTTGCATGTGGCAATCACCCATCCGTCTTTGCTATCGGTGTCGGTATCGAGCGTAAACGACAGCCCGTGCTTGCGCATGACGGGTTTGACGATGGCCAGAATGCTCTCGAACGGCGCGTAATGATAGAGCGTCGTGCCGCCCGAGTCGCGGACGTTCTTGCCCTTGGGTATCGGCGGGCATTCGGTCTGAAAAGCGGCAAGTGCGGCGTCAAACTCGGCCTTGGCTCGTTCGGCATTGAGTTCGCGCCGAACTACCATCATGCGCTCTACCACGTCCGGGCCTTTTTCCATCGCGGCCACGAGCAGGGCTTCGATGTCAACCGGCTTGCGCCGGATGTCCACCGCACCGCCGCCGTCGAATTTTTGGATTTCGTTCATTTCTCAGTCTCCTTTTGTCGCTGGTCGTTTTTAATTTTCACAGTGGTTGATTTGTTTCCGACCTGCGAGGTTTCCCACATCGTGCCGACCTGCGAGGTTCCCCGCATCGTGCCGACCTGCGAGGTTTCCCACATCGTGCCGACCTGCGAGGTTTCCCGCATCGTGCCGACCTGCGAGGTTCCCCACATCTCGGTCACGACGGATGCTTGGCCCAAAACAGCCACGCGAGCACCCGGCGCAAGAATGAACTGTCCTCCTATCAGCAAATCGGCATCGCCATCAATTATGATTGACTCGACGTATGTGGAAAGTTTTTCGACAATTACCGCCTGGCGTTCGTCCGTCAGCCATTCCGGCGTTCGCGCCTCGTCGATTTTCAGCTTGTAAGTTTTGACTTGATGCGCCGTTTTCAAATCCGGCGGCGAGAACTCGACGCGGGCTAGGTGATCGCGCACATCGCGCAATTTGAAAATTCTCACTAATTCCTCGTGCGACTCGGTGAACGGACTCCATAGCAGGCGAAAGCCTGATTTTTCTCGGTTGTCTTTAACGGCGATTGCGCTTTTGTATTGACACATTTTATTTATTTTCCTTTCGAGTTGAGTTGTGAAAAAGCACCGCCAGCGTGAACGCCAGGGCGAAGGCCAGCAAGGTTTGTTCGGTGGGGGTCATATTTCCCCCCATTGTTCGGCCATCGTCTTTGCATTCATGTTTTGTTGTCCTCTCGTTTACGGCGTAATTGCCGACTTGGCAGCCCGAAGGCCGCCTAGTCGAAAATTTAATACTCGCCGCGCTCCCGCAATTCGGTCGCGTTCTCGCGTCTGAATTCCTCGTTATCATGGCAATCCTCGTGGGCGCACGTTCCGTCGCGGTACGTCGCCCCCTCTTCATCCAAGTCAACCGGCTCACCGCAAAATTTGCATTTAGGTTTCATGGCTCGCTTTCGTTTGGGGTTAAATTTATTCAGCCTGAAATTCATTTTTCGTTATCTCTATTCCATACAATTT
>JGI24891J29808_1000772_pt1 | contig 11288 bp, 4 predicted proteins | sample FreactcultuFSWF8_FD_29808 | JGI IMG/M metagenome (IMG submission 29808) | reverse complement strand
ATACGGGCTAGGAATTCCTGACCTAAGTCTGGTCCTACGCCTGATGTACCAATGGTCGCACCTTGAGCGCGACGTAAAGCCTCAAGTTCCGCATCGTTAGCAGGGGCTTGTGTCTGTACTGGTTCTGAGCCTGATGTAGAAATGCCGTATTCTTCAGCCATCTTCCGGATTGCTTCTACTGAAGCCTCTCCATCGTATGCCTTACGAAGTAATGCACCTGCACCTGTCTCTGGAATACCAGCCTTAGTNAACTGAAATTCAAGCTTTTGCTTTTCCAGTTCTGCCTTTGCTGCTTCAAGTTCCTTACGGGCTTTGTCACCTTCACGCAACTGACGCCTAATATTAGGGTCTAGTGGCTGACTGTTGGTTTCTTGCTCGTCAAGTTCGTTGTCGAATTCGGACATGTTGATCGCTCCTTCTAGGTACGCGCTTTATTCAGAGGTAAATAAAACGGATAAATTTTGTTTGCACTATACGCACTTAGGGACGTGCTCCCCACCAAGCGGTTTAGTTGTCTAGCTCGCCCACGATCAATGGGGCCAAACACCTAACGTAATTGTAGCACATTATGTACGTGCAGAGCCAAGCCCCATAACACCCTTAGCGGATTCGGCGTAACCACCACCCTTTTCAAACGGAGCAGCCTTGGCTTCTTCGGCTAATTGTACTTCTCTTTGGGCTACTGGCTGTGTAGTGCCCTCAAAACCGGCTATTTGGCTTCCGATTAGGGTTCTGGTGTCAACGGTAGGGGCATTGACTCCTGGGGCTGAAACGCCCAATACAGAGTCCTTACCGGCCATTTGAAGTGCGCTTTGTGCCTTAGAGAATGGTGCCATAGTAGGGTCATTAAGACCAGCAACAGAAGNACCAGTGCCGCTAAGTCGTACCATTTCTGCCAAATCACTAGATTGTTGATTAGTAAAACCTTGTAGTCCAGCAGTCTGAGCAGTGTAGCCAAGGTTGGCAGAAAGTGCCTGGCGTTCAAGAACTGGAGCAGCAGCGGTTGGGTTAAGGAAGTACGCTACAAGTCCACCTTGACCAATGTTGTGCTGTTGCATAAATTGTTGTTGAATGTTTTGAGGCAAAGNATTGACTGCTTGGTATCCCATAGCAATGCGCTGGCTAAACTCAGAAGCAGATACGTTACCTGCAACAAGGTTTGCAATAGGACTTTTCCCTGTTTTAGGGTCTGGGGTTGTAAGAAACCCAGCAGGAAGTCCAGCAGCCTGAGCAGTTGCCTGGTAGGAATTCACCAAAGTAAGGTAGGTTGATTCGGTAAGTGGTTTCGTACCATTCTTGGCTGCTTCAGCCTGTTGAGCAATAAGACCAGAAAACGTGCTTTTATATTGAGATGTNTNACGAANCATGTTCATTAACTCTTTAGGGTTAGTGATGTTGTCTTGCATTGTCCATTTGTAAACTTCTGGTGCAATAGCCCCAAGATCAACACTTTGAAGCCATTGGTCAAGTGTTTGGTAAGAACTGTTTTTTAAGTTTGCCGAAGCTGTAGCGTTGGCAATCTGTGTAGTCATGTTACCAGCAATGCTGACTGCCTCAGTTAATGTATCTCGACTGGCTTGCTGGGCAGCAGTAAGACCAGGACCGTAAGTAACACCCTTAGGCAACTTAGATAAATCACCACCAGTTTTGCTACCTGCATAATTAAGTGCCTGAAGAANTCCAGATTGTAAAGAACCTTGAATTTTTGTACCACTGGTTATGTATTCATTAGCATTAAAACCAGGTATGTTTCCAAATACTGCTTCAAAAAGAGCAGGTCCACCTTGAAAAAGAATTTCGTTTCTAATGGCATCTAATCCAGAACTGCTAATGTTTCCTTTAGAATCTAAATACGCAGAAGAAGGCAAAATTGCCGTACCAGACAATTTTTTGGCTAATGTAGCGGCGGCGACAGCATCAGCTCCACTAACAAGCGCGGCAGTTATTGATTTAATACCGGCTGAGCCAGATGGGTACAAAATAGGTTGCTGTTGACCAGCACCACCGCTGCCAAAAGGATTAGGTATTGTTGTAGGTGTCGTAGGCGCAGCAGTTTTCTTTGCACCAGCCACAGCCGCAGCGTCAGCCGCAGCCTGAGTAGAACCTGTTACGGTTACTGTTTTACCAGTAGAAGGATCATAGTATGTTGACGTATACCTTGCCATTACTGTGCGCTCCCTTGTGGCATAGGTGCAGCCATGCTTGGTTCAGCTTGTGCTGGAGAAGGCATTGGCTGTTGTGATGGAGCGGCTGCTTGTGCTTGCTGACCCCCAGCCATTTCTTGTTGGATTCCTTGAATAAGTGAAGCAACCTTTTCTTGTGCGGCTGGAGTCTTGTCCCAACCGAAACCTGGGTGAGACTGAATGTGTCCCTTCCATTCGTCAAGGCTCATAGGAACTGGGCGTCCAGTCTTAGGGTCACGTCCACCGCTAAGAGCGGCTGAAGCCTTTGGATCAGTCATGAAATTAGGCTCAAGTCCTCACCGAGCATTTGCTTTCCAACTTGACGGTATGGGTCAAGTAGGTAAGCGGTCTTGATGCCAGCTTCGATCTGCGGAGCCAAGGTAGGGTAGAGTCCCTTTGCTGTTGTTTTGAGATAATCCTCAAATGCGCTGGCTTTGGCTGGTGTCATGTCTTCGGCAATGGATTTAAGAGTGCCGTCCGACATGGGCACGGCGTAGTCGTGAGCAAGTTGTTTCATGTCGGGAACCGACATTGACTTTGCTTCGGGCTTTTTAGTTTCTTCTGCTAGTGGTTTATCTGCCATTGTTTATCCTTATGATGGTGCTGGTAAGTTTCTAAACACACCAGTAATAATTGGTGAAATATCTTTCCAGCCAGGGAGTGTTATTGCAGTAGTACAATTATTGTACCATTGTGCGCGTAAACGACTTTGTTCTGATGTATTACCTGCTGCGCTTGCATATTCTTTTTCCCATTCAGAACGAGCAGTTACAAGTAATGGAATGTACTGTTTTTGTGCTGGAGTCAAAGTAGCAACATAACTTGAGTTCTTCATAAAAGATTGAAGCTCGGTGTACGCTTGAGAAGCGACGTTCTTGCTATTACCACCCATGTGTTCTGACAACCAAGCACTATTTGTTGATTGACCGTATGCTTTACCTGCCGCTGCCCATGCGTAATAACCAGCAGAACTAAGGCCGTTGGCATACGTACCTGGATATAAGTCTTTGAAGCCAGGAAGCATTACGTCGTAATACATGTAATTACCTAAAGCAACTCGCATTGCTTGCATATATTCAGTTGGAGTTTCCTTCTGTCGAAGCGCAAACTCACCAAGAAGTTGTGATGCTACAGGGTCATACTTTGAATCTGTACCTTGTTGGCTAGACAAGAAAGCAGAAAGGTATGGATTATTTTTAACCATTTCTGGGTGGTCTTGAACATACTTAACCGTTCCAACAGTTTCCAAATAGGTGGAAAATGGACTCTTGGTGTGAGCAACTGTATCAAACAATTCAGTAGGGAATTTGCGTAGGAGTTCTGCAACTTGCAAAGTATAAGACGGAAACTTAAAATCGCCATTTTTGTCTTTTTCTAAAGCAATAGCATCTAATTGTTTTTGTACATGTATGTCTGATGCGATAACTGAAGAAAGCGGTGTGGCAAGCGAGGTCAATGTCTTAGACGCATAAAGAGCGGTAGTTGCCCAATTCGCTTCTGATTGAAGATCGGTTCTGTTGTTTGGATTTTCTAAAAACAAAGAAACTTTACGTGCAGTGTAGTAATTGATTAATTGTTGAGCAGCGCCAGAGTTAATGTTCTGTTTGTTAATCTGACCTTGCTTCAAAAGTGAATCAATAGTTTCGTTGCGGTATTTGGTTAAAATGTTTGAACCTTCGTTACCGATTGAGTACAGCTCACTGGAAAGGTATGAACCAACTTGATTCTGATTCATATGTCCATAAACGCCTTTATAGACATTCTGAATGGTGCTGTTAGGGAACAAGTCGCTTGCAATGGATGATTGCATAGAGTTTGGACCAATAACCCATTTGATTATTTCGCCAATAAAAGGAATACGGTATTGCATTTGTTCGTAAACGTATTTAGCAGGAATGGTAATGATTGGTCCAAACGGCATTGAAATAACGTTTTCAAGAAATCCACCAATACCAGGTGTTTGCCCTGTGATAATTATACTGTCTGGAGAAGCAGGTGATGATTCAAGGCCCATATGTTGACCAACGCCGTAATTTGGAAGTCCCTGTGCGGCAAGAATACTGTTGACGATACCGTTAGTAAATCCTGTAATTAATTGCGAGCCTGGAAACGTAAATGAACCAATGCCACTTTGGTTGTAGGCAAGAGCAACATAGTCAGTAACGGCAAGGTTAATCTTCATGTACTTTTCAAATGCTGCAAAATTGTCACCAGCCATACGAAGGGCACGGCGCATAGCCTGATTCTTAGCAAAATAGTACGGAGCAACTACACGCATGTTTTCTTCCCACATAGTTTTATCTAGTGGGTTGTGAACAAACTTGCTCATGTTGATAAGTGCTTCAGATTGAGATTTAGCCATTGCTTCACTCATTGTCATGTAACCCTTTTCAACAAGGGGCAATAATTTCTGATACTGTTGCCACGCTTCCCACATAAAAATTGGGTCACGGCTAGCAGTGTTAACCATCTTTCCAAGCAACGCTCGATGTAGCCAATCAGAAAATTTGCGTGCAATGTTTAGATTACCAGCAGACATTAAGCCAACGTATTCGTGTGCAGGAAACGCTGAAGGAGCATCATTCTTTTCCCAGTGTTCACGCATCCATGTAGCCAATTGTTCCTGTGACCAAAAATCTCCAGAAGCAATTTGATGAATAATCTCAGGGTGAATAACGTTTGCTACGCCACTAGCGGAGTTGATGTCAGTTGAAAGACCCATGGTGTGATCTGTTGAAGTTTTTGCCCAACCAGTGTGAGGGCTTTCATTAGGGTACTTAGCCGATGGTTCACGGTCACGCCTGAAATCTGCTCTCCATGCAGCAGGTTGACTAGAAATAAAACCTTCCATGTGATAATCAGATTCTCGACGTAATCGTGCAAGTTCAGATGGATTAGACAATGACCTTCCACCCANTTCACGAATCTTTATGTCAAGCGATTTTTTTAATTGAACCTTAAAGTTATTATCTGTAAGTTCTTTGCCAAGGTCTTTAAGAACTTTAGTTGCATCTTCTTTGGCTTGTTCCATGTAAAATTCAGGATTACTGTCAAAGATTCGTTGTCCTGCTTCAGTAATCTTTTCTTCATACCAACGATTGTTTTCTTTNAAAATAATTCCTCTGCTAGCACGAGTAATGTTTTCGTATAATGCAGCTCCGGCATAGGAATCACCAGCCATGTACTTAGTAAAATCTGGACCAAGTATCTTGTTAGATGTTTTAATTTTTGCTTCAGCACCTTTGCCTTCAATGCCGACTACTTGATTAACTACATTGTGCTTGAAACCATCTTCACTCATAAGGTCGCCTTGAGAGTGAACCCCACCAAGCATGTGACCATCAGTCTCAAGGTAAATGTTTGTAGCAAAATCTAGAAAATCATCAAACTTTTTACCAACAAGCGTCTTAGCCAGGGCAGTGTCAAATCCAAGAATAATGTTACTAATTGCTGAACGAAGTGCTTTACGCTCAACATCATTAGCAGCAACTTTACCTAAGTATAATTCGTGTCTAGCAATTGACTGAGCAAGTTTTGCTTCAGTAAAATTATGCCCACCAATACGTAATGAGTTCAACATAACTTCAGAAATAACTACACGTTCAGCCCAAGCAGGAGAAGCAAGGGTAAGAACTTTGAACCAACCGTTTAGGTATCCCTGCATTAAGTCAACGGCAACGTCAAAGTTGTTACGCATGCCACGATCACCAAGAGATTTAAGTTTTATACCAGTATTCTTTGCCCATAATTCGTAAGCATTAGCAGCGTTCAATTTTCCAATACCAAGTTTTTGTCCAATTTGTCTACTTGAGCGAGTTGACCATTCCTCGTTAAATAGACGCTTGTACTCCTCACCGGCTTCTTTAGTGCTAGCAGTTGAGGCAATGTAATTTGCTTGCTTGGCAATGTTTTCTTCGCTAGAGTATGACGACGTAATAGCAGCCTTCATTTCAGCGCCAAGGTCTTGTACCGCTAACATTTCACCACGCAAATGTTGAAGGAATGGCAAAACATTTGTAGTGCCAAAAGTTTGAGCTAATTTATCTGGCTCAACCTTCATCATTGATAATTCGTCAAACTTTTTAGACGCAGTAACGTAAGCATCACGAGCCTTGATTAATTCACCATCAAGGTACTTAACAACCGTAGCGTAACGTTCGGCTTTAGTCATACTCTTTAATAATTCGCTTTCAAGCATCTTTTTAGCGCTATTAAGTATTTCATTAGATTTTGCTAAGTATCCATTTTCAGAATCTTTACCAGCAAATTCAACAGAACGATCTTCAGGTACAAAATTCTTAAGGTAAGTTTCAGCTTCAACGTTGGCTGTGTGTGCTAATTGACGTACAACCTCAAAGTCTTTTTCTGCACTACGAAGAAAATCGTCTGCACCAGACTTATTAATGTTTTGAGCAACTTTAGCAATCTCTCGTGAAAGCATCCTCATGTCTCGTTCGGTAGGAAGCATACGTCTACCAAGTTGTTGGTCGTCTGCTGCGGCAACAGTTAACTTACCAGTTTCAGGATCAATGGTGCGGTCTGATGCTGTATTGGTGTCAGCAATAAAGGCTTCGTCCAACGAAGTTCCACCACCAGTTACACCTGTGTACTGATAAATCTTGTCATCAATTTCTGGCCCCATAACATCAGCAAAGATTCCAAAGTCAGAATGAGCGGATGAGGCGAGCATGCGACGATAGAGGGAAAGACGCATAGCATTGTTGTAAATGTTATTCCATTTAACAGGGTCATCACCATATCGAATTAATTGGTCAGTAACCATGTTTGCAAAATCGTGACTCATAAAGTTATTAACTAAAAACTCACGAATACCTTCAGCGCTGCGTACAGAACCAACAACTAATTGACGGTCACTAATACGACCACCTTCAATAATCATTTGCTTCATTGAAAATTGACGGCGAAGGCGTTGACTTAAAAGAATCTTTGCTCTTTCGGCTACCCCACCGGCTGAATAGCCAACATCGTGAGGCGTAATATCAATACCAGTTTCCTTTTGAATGGCTTCAATAATTTTGTCAGTTGGCATAACTGGTGAAGCAAGTGCATCGGCAACGGTAGAAAATTCTTTTCCAACTTCTCCGGTCAAACCAGTTTTAACGTAGGTATACCAACCCATAGATGGCATAGTNGTAATGCGGTCAACCATGTTGATTGCCTGTGATGCTTCTTCAAGAACTGAAAGAACTTGAGCATCCGTTTTTGCTGCTGCTAATTTTTCAATAAGTTTAGAACCAAGAAACAAAGCACCAAATCGTTGATTGATTGCCGCAGCTCCATGTGTAGCAATCCAACTAACGGCACGTCGAACGCTGGAATACTGTNNGTAAGCACGTTCTACGTCGCCTATTTCTCTAATACCAGTACCACTAAACCATTTGTTAAGTACACCAGTCATGCCGTAAACGCCACGGGATTCTTTTACAATTCTAGCAAACCCTGCAATNGGATCATCAACAATCCATTTAAGTCCAACGTCTACAAGATCACGAACAGAGGTACCCCACATACCATCAATACCAAGTGAATTTGCAATTTCAATACCAAGGTCTTGTGTCGTGCCGTCTGCGTTAAGAACTTTGCCTTGNTCAGCTAGTTGCCAAATGTAAGCATCTTCTGGATTGTTTTGTGCTTGAAGTGCACCAAGTAAATACGTTATTTGAGCTGGTGTGCTTCCAAGTGTACGAATTATTGACCCAAGACTTTTAAGCGTAATTGCAGCTGGGTAAGTTGCTAGTTCAGCAACTTTTCTAAATGTAGCGTCCGATGCATTTAATTTGCTGGCTTGAATAGCATCTTGCGCGGCACTAGTAGTTGCTTGTTCGCTATTGATTGCTTCTGAAGCAGCATTAAAGGCTGGTTGTGATTCACCGGAAATGCCTTTGGCAATTGCTTGATCGTATTCTTGTTGAGTGATTGAACCACGAGCCAAATCTTGTTCAAGNATTCCATGCTCTATTGGGTACTGAGTCTTAAATTCATTTATGCCACTTTGGTATGCAGATTTGTGAAGTGCATTTGGGTCGCGACTTAAAAGGTCTTGTTTGGTTTTCTCCAAGGCGGCTTGTTCTTCAGCCGACAAAGAACCTTCAGTTTTTAATTTTTGTGTTAAAGATTCAATAATTTGAGCGTCTTGAGCAGAAGCGGTTGCTCCTACTTCGGCAGCGCCGTCAAGAACTGTTGCGCCCTCTCCACCAGCAGCGCCAAAAACACCACCCATAAGATAACCGCCAAGAAGATTGGCGTATTGTTGAGCAAATGCAGTACCAATACCATTTTTGTTAATTTGAGATTTCAAATTAGTCATGTAGGTATCAGCAATAAAAGGTAATTTGCCAACGTCGCTTAATGTTTGATGAATTGCTTGACCCAAATACAATGGGTCTTGCCATTGCCACGCAGGTAATCCCCCCTTGCCGGCGTTCAAAGCATTAAGGTTTCCTGTAACAACACGATTAGAAGTAATACCAAGTTTAGCAACATTTGTAGCAAGCCCACCTGCAATATCACTAGGTGCTGCTCTCCAAAAATTACCTACTTGTTTTCCAGCTTCCGGAGTTGAAATTGCACCAACAAAACCACCAATGGCACTACCTAAAAAATTGCCTACTGGTTGCAGAAGTTGTGAAAACCAATTACCTGTACTATTAGCCCTTTGCCATGCTTTGTCAGGTGCTCGATATGCAGGAGCATCATGAATTGTGTCGGGTTTTGGGTACAAACTGGAAAGGCCAATTTGATCTGCGGTGTCGTTCAAATACTTAGCCATCAAAGTTGAATGAGCAAGTTGCGCAGGGTTAGTAGAATCTTTGAACTGTTGCGTTAAAGACGTAACTAAATAAGGGTCCGCTTTTAACGTAGGGTTGTTTCTAATTAATGTGTTTATCCAATAATTTGGATCGGGGCTAATAAACTGCTGACCACGAGTATCACCAATGTATCCTTGAGGATAACCAGATTGCTGGTCTATATTCTTTTCACCGGCCACTATAGACCTATGTTTCTAGCCGCCCGTGCTAAGTCCATCAACATTGCTGAAGCACCTGGAGCACTGGCCATCATGTCTAAACTTCTTCCAACTGTAGGAGTAAATGTGTGCATTGCTTCGGGACCGGCACCATCACCAATATCTAAACCTGCCGTAATTGGTTCATCTGGTCGGTCAGTAGGATGGTCAAATTTTAATTCACCTGGGTAAGACGGCAATGTTGGCATTTGACCAGTTATGGTTGTAGGCGCTGGTTGCCCTTGTGCTGGCGCCTGTGGTGCANCAACTGATACCTGTTGTGGTGCTACAGGGATTGCACGTTGAGCAGCCTGTTGTGCACCTGCTTCTCCGTAACCTTGACCAGTAGCGGCCTGAACGGGCAACGCTGCATTAAGGTCAGTACGATTTCCGTATGCTGTTCCTGGTGTTCCTTGACGGACACCACCTCTACCTGTACGTGGCATTTATTACATCCCTGGTGCGGCACCGGCTGGAGCTGGTGGACGNTTCAATGTTGACAACATGGCACTCAAGTTTTGCGACCCTGCTGTTGGCGGCGCAATAGGTGTTCCAGCAGGATTATCTGGAGAGACGCCGATACCTGGTTGCGACTCTGCTGCAACTTCTGGTGGTTGTCCACCTTGCTGCATTTGCTGTTGCATTTGCTGTTGCTGGTTCGCTTGTTCGGCTTGCTTTGCTTGCATCTCTTTGTGAACCTTTGAAACAGCGGCTTCAAGTGTGACGTGTCGCTCTGCCTTAGCCATTGCAATTTCAGCAATAACGTTAGGGTCAAGACTACCCTGCGACGCCTGTTGTTCAAGGCCAGCAAGAAGCGCCTTGCGTAGTCCTTCCATCTCAACTTGGTCACGTTCACGAATCGGGTCCTCAATCGCTGGGTCCATTTCACGGGCTGTTTGTGTAGACATGATACCAGTTCCAACACGCTGACCAATGGCGACTACCATGCCGTTTACGTCTGAACCAGGCATTGAGTACTTAACGTATGACAAGTCTGTTTCGAATGTTTCGTTTGGTGTGTAGTCAGGGTGGCTGATGTTTCCATCGTTGCCAAAGAAGAACATGCTTGGCTTCTTACCGTAGTAAGCCTTCATGATCTTTACCGCACGGCGGTTCTCTGCCTCTAGTGAGTTGGCGAAGATTTCCTGATACTCTTGAATAGGCATGTCAACGGTGTTTGACATAACCATCTCACCTCTACGAGCTGTACGGACGTTGCTTGGTGATTCCCCACCAAATTCCGCAGGGATTCCACCTGTGAGTCGCTGAGCGCGCTCCATCCGGTCAAGTGCGTCGTTTGTGGTTGAACCTGGCTGCAAATGTGTGATCTGTACTTGTCCCTTATCAACGACTCCACGGATTCCTTCCTTACCATTAGCTTCTTGAATAATACGAGGTGATGATGGAGAGTTGCTTGTGCTAACAATCCACTCATCTGGGAACACGTTGCGGAAACGAGCAATCATGTCCAGGGCGTCCAGTTTAGCCATACGCTGATACGTTCCAAGCATCTGGTCAAATTGTCCTTGTAGACGGTCTAGAGTAATACGTCCAGCAATAACTACTGGGCTTACTTCAGCACGGTTAGGGATGCGCTCTAAAATAATGTGANTAGCAATTCCNTTNCCAGTCTCAGTAGTGTACGCATTTGCTTTAGGCTTTTCAGCACCAACAGCAATAAGCACAGTCTCAGCAGCATCCATGTATTCTAGAACTTCAAACATGTCGTGGTCGCCCTTTTCACCACGGTAAAGAATGTTCATCTGTGCTGGGTAGTTTTCCTTCAACCAACCAAGTGGTCGACGGTCAACAAAAATACAGTCTGCTGGCTCCATTGAGTCTGGGTCAAGCATTGGCGCAGGGTACGTAGAAAGTGGGTTGCGTACACGCCAGTGAGGGATGTCACGCTTATCATCGTGGTAAACCGATACTGGAGAAATAGTTACTGCCGACATACCGTAAGCAGTAAGGTGACGAGCACGGCGACGTAACTTAGTACCCATCTTGTTCATGTCCCACCAACCAAGGTTGGCTAGGCGACGTTCACGAGCACGGTTCTCAGATACCTGAATACCTGG
>JGI24891J29808_1000771_pt1 | contig 11292 bp, 13 predicted proteins | sample FreactcultuFSWF8_FD_29808 | JGI IMG/M metagenome (IMG submission 29808) | reverse complement strand
CGGGGGGAGAGAAGTAGGGTGCAATTCCCTTACTCTCCTTTAACCAAATAAAAGGACAATTTGGAGGACAATCCGACATGACTCAACCCATATCCGCTTTTGAAAGATCCAGTAACAACTTTTATGTCGGGGGATTGTTATGATTCCCCTTGAAACTGTCGGTATTATCCTCGCCACAACCGGCAGCATCATATCAGTAATAGGATCCCTCTATAACAACCTCTGGCACAATCATCTTGCCGCGATGAAAATATGGGGCTACGGCTCCAATCCCCTTCTTTTGATCTGGTCTCTTGGCTTATGCCTGCATCTCTGGGATGGCGGGCTTTCCGGCGTTGCTCTCGCGGCAATGTACTCCATTTTTACCGTGACGAATATTTACGGCTTATTAAAAGAACCATCGGCACGGTGATCCTTATCTCGCATCAACTATATTTCACGGAAGGGGGAGATTTTCGATTGCGGTTAAAACCGCTGACCAAAAACCAAAGGTCGGTGCTATCCCTCCTCAACTCCGGGTTATTACAGGCAGGTGTTGCTCAGCGATTGAATGTCAGCCGCCCGTATATTAACCAGATTACAAAGAACCTTGAAACACTGGGGTTGATTAAGAAACGTAAATCTACCCACTTTTACGATCTTTCTTCTGAGGGCAAGTCTCTTTTGTCCGGCCGGAGTACGGCGGATGAATTCACCCCCGCCCGGCTGCACAACTTTAAAAAGAAGTACCGGATCGTATCGAGTACTGGCGAACCGTACACTCATAAAGAGGTCCGGGATCCTAAAACTATGGCGGTATCACAAGTCCCGGATAAACGGGTGCATTATAACAGTTCGTGGAAGATGCGAGGCCCGATTAGGCATAAATTCTGGTACCCGGGAAGTGCCGGGACTCCGAGCGTCACGGTTGATTTCCATATCCGGACTTTGGTTATTTACGTAGATAAACACCAGAATATCCTTGCCCGCACCGTTGAAGAGGCTACTGCTTTGGGTTGGCTTGCGGTCCAGAAAGCCCGTGATGCGTGGGTTCGGGATCAACATTTGTTTAATGTTGAATTTGCCGTGGAAGAGATCGGTACACCTATTGGGAAACCTCATGCCGGGTTCTTAATGAAGCAGGCTGATCCGGTAATTAAAGAGGTTGTGGAGAATGATGGCGATGTAGGATATGCCGATTACTGGGTAGATAAAAGCCCGGAGAACGAGGTTGGTAAAGGGTTCTGTGAAGCCGAGACCGCACAACCGGAGAATATGACCCGGTTGGGCCGGGGGATACAGACTATCGAAGCAATACAGCCTGAGATGTTTGCCGAATTGGAGAAGATCGGCCCGCTTACCTCCGAAGTGCATTCGGTGTTGGCGCATATCCAAGGGGGGTTACCGATCCAGAACCAGGTTAACCAACTTATTATTATGTTCGGTAAGATGCTTGAACAACAACATGTGATTATCGAGAAATTGAGCGGTGCCGGGGTTTTGCCTAAGACGGAGGAACCCGGGCAGACCACATTGTTTTCGTGAGTCCATAAGTGCCTCACCTTCAAAATTAAGCGATCCCTTTTTTTCTTAACTAGTTAACATTTAGAACGGCGGTTTATTTGTGGCCGAATTTTAAAAATAACCGCAGATTAAGTGACTTAACATACGATGTTTTTGCGAGTAATCTGCTTTGAAAATATTTGCTGTATTGCTCCCCGCATTTCGTTCGTGCCGTTTGTTTGTCCGGCGATCTCTGGGGTTCGGGTCATTGCAAACAGAATAATGGTACGGGTTGTTGGGATACATTCTTTTGGGTATTAATTTTGCTCCGGTTAAGTCGCTACAACAGGGGTAAAATTTTACTTAACATTACGACTTGAAATTAGGAGTTAACCTTTTATAGAACAGATGTTTTGTTAGGTTGAGGTGTGTTATTCTTAAATTGTGTAAAAAATGTTTGAGTTGCACGAATTATAGGTCGGGAATGGACGGAAACGATCCCAATATACCGTGATAAGCCCCCAAAGTATCCATTTATCTTTTCGACCTACCCCCCACCAAAATGTTAAATTCTACTAAAGTTATATAGTTATATATGGCAGATGCAGTTTTTGCAGATAATAATATAAGCCCCCTTATTGGAGCGAAAGCATATCAACAGACCTTTATCACAGATGATGCTACTATTTCTACCGGGGCCGGGGGGGTTCAAACGGTAATCCTTGGAAGTTTCGGGACGGGTAAAAGTACCATGCTTGCTGAGATGGCGATGCTTTCAAGGTATATGATCAAAGGATCTAAGGACTCCTATATTCACCATATTATCCACAAAGGCAACTTATCGAAGTACATTACCGCACCAACAACGGTTGTATGGCGAGCCCGCGATTTGGATTTATGGCCCGTAATGATACCCGCCAACTGGGAACAGCGGGATACATATATCACACCAAAGAAAATGCGGGTTTTTGTGCACAAACTTGATTACGAAGATGTTACATTCTTTGCATATGATAAAGATCACAAACCAATCCCTATTCCGAATATGCCGGAAATCAAGACATATTCCGATGCTGATGATCTTACAACAAACTTGCTCGAAGGCGGGATAAATGTTATTGTAGAGCCCCAGAAATATCGTCTTTCTCCCCGTTTGTGTTCGGCACTCCAGCAAGCAAGAGCAGAATATGTGGGAGAAAGCGACGCTCAAAAAGATGAGGAACAAAAAGATGTGGAAGAAGAACAACCAAAAAGAAGGAGGGGGAGGCCTCAGAAGATTACTGATTATAGCCAACACGCAGTAAAGCCGGCCGTATTCTGGTTCGATATGACAAACGCCGTGATGCAGTTGTGGGGAAACAAACCAATATTGTTTATTTGGGATGAAGGAGATGATTTCCTTTCGTCCGCAAGTGCGGATGTTCATTGGTGGTTAATCACAATTCACACTGAGCTCCAGCGAGATTTTAGGAAAGCAAATATTTCAACCATTATCTCAAGTCACGGGTGGAATCTCCTTGCAGATTCGGTATATAAGAGAGCCACACATAAGATCCTGCTTCCTGGAATAAAAGCCGGCCAGAATACGATGATAAAATATACGTCAACCATAAACCGGCTTCCGAAAGGATGGATGATAGTGGAACTTTCAAACCGGGAATTTGGAGTTGCCCGGTTCTGGCGAATCCCCGATGCAATCCAATGTAAGATTGATGGGTTAAAAGGGAATTACCATTCGTTAAAAGAAGAACAGAAATTCCAAATACGCAAAGCATATAGCGAGAGATGGAGGGGTACCGACATTATCGATCTATCTAAACTACCTTCTTCTATAGAATCTATTACGGTGCCAGAACTTATCCAGATCTGAGGTGCTGCATGGGGAGAGAACTTGATCCAAATTTTAAGCGAGTGTTCTCATTTGAATTGCTCTTGCATCGCATAGAGAACACGAAATCCGAAAATGAGCAGTATACGAAAATCCTTTTAGAGAAATCTATAGCTGGATTAAATGCCCAAGGAAAAATAGAGATCAATTACAATGAAAAAGGGGATGATTACGAAATAACACCAGGAAAAGGGCAGGAACCAAAAATTTCGGGTAAAATCACACAAGCGCGAAAACTATACAAATCCCTTTCAAGCAAGTTGGGCGATGCTCGGTCCGATGTTACGGGGAGATCGTGGATGGATGGGCAGGTTCTGGAAATCTGCCACCTGATCGATGCCGTGATATATCCAATTGCGATGTCTGAAAATCTTTTGGATATGAGTGTCACTCTGGACGATTTCAGAGAACAGTTCTCCAATACGGGAAACAAAGATGACAAGACCGGATAAGTTATATAACTATATAAGTTGAAGGTTTTAACTATGGAACAAGAAGAATTACTGCCACAAAACGATCAGAGACCGGATAATGTAAAGCCCCCGCAGGATACCGATTTNGATGCAGGGTATGAAACAACGTCACTCCCGGAAGGAAGAATGGGCGGCGGGATTGGTGGGATTAATGATTGGATTTTCTCATTAATGCGTAGAGGATCGAAAAAATCATCACCAAAGAAAACATTGGCAAAACAGATTGATAACAAGCGAGAATTTGTTGTAGATCCAAAATTCGAAGAACATTTCTCCAAGGACAAACCCCATCTCTATCAAGGATTACCAGTACAACAGAAAACCACGTTCGAAATAGCACGAGATCAGATAAAGAACCGATTGGCGTTCACAGTATCACACACGTTTATCAACGGTTTCGCGCTTGTAATCCTGCTCACCGGGGTCTTTGTGATCTACTCTGGAATCCCTACACATCCAGAAATAGTACTTGGAATCGTTCTGGTAAGTCTTGCAGGGAATGTGTTAATATCCCGGGGATAACCGTGACAAAAAAACCGGTACCTCGGTGGTACTACCCCATGCTTGCCACAGTAGTTATTCTAATTATTATCTTCTTTGGCGTTGCATATAAGGTTGGGGCAGATAATATTGATGCAACAATATATTCCTCTCCTTACCAACCAGTATCTTGGACCATCAATGCGAGTGAATCAACTACGATCTCTTCACAAGGATCTATAATTTACGTGGCACAAGGCGAACCGGCGAATATCTNATTCTCNCACAAAGGAGGGACGTGNTGGTACTTCCAACAGTCCGGAGGATCATATGGTCCCGAATATTATGATATCCCCTCGGTTNCAGAAGNTAACGGATCTGTTTGCGCAATTACCCCCGAAATAAGCTCTGCTTTAAAAAAGGCCCAATACGCAGTCTTGTATACATTTCCCTCGACAATAAACAACAAAACTTTTAAAGATATTTCGTGGAAAGATGGATCGTTGTATTCAATCTTCGGCAATAACAAGCCTATAAACGAAGAGGGGAAAACACCGGATATGATATTGGTAGACCTCCAAAATATGATCCACAATGATGGTATTGATGGTATTGAGTCGTCAAATATTGTTATCCAAGAACCGAGTATGTACATAACCCGGCTGGAACAGACCGGCCTTAATGTGATTACGTTGTCTGGGACCACTAATCTAAAAGAGGGTGACACAATCCATATCGTTATAGATAATGGTGATTTCGACCAGCAGCCAACAGCCAAAAACTTTACTTACGATGTGAAGGTTGTCAGACCCGGAGCAATGTATACCGGCACCTTTTCTGTCGATATGATAATACCCATCCAACAGATGCCGAGCGGTTGGCATACTNTAACCGCAACATCTCATGGGATTACTTCAACAGTCAGATTCCCCATTTACGAGACGTGGAAACCAGAACCGACGCCTACGCAATATATCAATTACTTCTCAAATGGGAACATAAAACCAGACGTTGTAACAGTCATTCAAACGGTTGTGCAGATCGAGACTGTTGAGAAATGGCATACGGCAACCCCGACTCCTTCCATTACGGATGCACTTGGCAACACAATTGATTATCCCTATTCCGCTGGGGGGAAGATACCAGAATATGTTGCTATCCTCTCTATGATCGGGATTGCAGCATTGGTTTTAATGCGAGATTATAAGAGGAAATGAAATGATAATGACACGCAAAGATTGGATCCACGTCGGAGAGGTTATAATAACCGGATTGCTCTTTTTTGCGATACTGATGGTCGTATCGGTAAGTGCAATAAGCTGGGGCGGTGATCCAAAATATTTTAACTATAGCATCAATGTCTTGCCAAACAATAGCTACGTTCACCAAGGAGAGAATATCAGTCAGGGCAACTATTACGATCTCTCTGGGATTTATGGATTCTCCGGTGTGGTAGTAAGTTGGAAAGATGACGATAATGCCGGTATCACACAGCCAGAATATGTAATAACACTGTCGCATCCAAGCAAAGTTTATATCGATCCGGAAATATTTCCTGCGGGAAGATATTACCAATGGGATGGGGGTTACTGTTATAGTGACTCAGACGAGTGTACTAGTAGTTTCGGGCATGGGAACGCATATGTATTCGCAGTTGTAGGTCCGATAAAAGAAATCATCCCGCAGGATCGCGCGGTGGTCAGAACTGCAAACATAACAGAACAAATCGGGAACCAAACCATTGTTGTACAAGTTACATATAATGAGACAATTAAAGGAGAAATCCCCCAAAGCCAGTCTGTCGCACAGCAGCAGACTATAATTGTGCCAGAAACGCCGGCCCCAACAGTTACCCCAGTAACAGGGCCGACAGCACAGAATGTTGTTGATACCAATGGCAACCCCATAAATGGTGTTGCGGGAAATTATGAGCAGGTCACGCCAAGCACCCCTCTGTCAATCCCTGTAATACTATTGTCAATTATTGCAGCAATCGGGGTACTAACTTGGAGGAACAAACGTGAGTGAAAATTCTCTGGAGCAATCCCGCACGTTTCGACTTCTAAAAAATCTCGCTACATTAAAGTCAAAATATTGCGTTAAATCCCCTGAAACCGAAGAATGTTTTAATCAAATAGCATCCGATATCGATTGGCTTATAGGGCAAATTGAATTGGACAATACAGCACCCGGTAAAAAACGCGATCCGGTAAAAGAGATCCATTCTGGCATCCAGTTTATAAACGATATTTTTTGGGGGCCAGATAAAAAATGAAATGGATCCGTGAACATTGGGGGGGGATAACACTTTGCATTCTCACCCTTTTTGCGTTCTGTTTGAGGATTTGTCAGCTTGATTACCAATGCCTGATGGTCGATGAAACAGTTACATCAAATATTGCGAAGATGACCACGATGGAGATATTCAAGTGGGCGATGCAGGTTGATTGTAACCCCCCGCTTTATTATCTTTTAGCACATTGGTTCTCACTCGTGTTTGGTGGGATTACTGACTTTGCCATTAGATTTCCTTCGGTTATTCTTGGGACTATCACAGTACCGCTTTCCTATCTTGTCGGGAAAACTGTAAAATCAAAAACTCTCGGATTACTTCTCGCATCGATTGTTGCCTTCTTATTTCCATACGTTCTCTATTCCCAGAATGCCAGAGGATATATGTTGGTATTCGTGGCGTTCCTTTGCTTTACCTATTTCTGGATAAGAGTAATGGATGGTGATAATGGGATTGAAACGTTTGCGGGACTCTCTATATGTGCAGCATTTTGTTTGTGGAGTCACTATTATTCTGTAGTTCCTATGGCTGTAATGATCGCAATTCTTTTGTGGGAACATCAAATCGATATTTACGAATGCTTTTTTTGCGGATCACTACTTGTATGTCTTACAAGCCCGTTGATTCTCTCTGCAAACTGGGGGAACCTCATAGCCCGATCATCCCCCGCTTTAATTACCGGGTTTAGTTATTCACAACTAACTCCGGATAAAAGCACATGGATAACCCCGATCCAGATGGCAATATATCTCCCAAATGAGATAATGTGCTGGTCCTGGATTGTGTTCGTTCCTCTCATTGGGTATGCCGTTTATCGATCAAAGGATAAGTTTGCAAAGTACTTGACACTAACTGCATTGATAACCTGCATTACACTTATTCCTCTCTGTTACTTCACTAACCTTATGATGAGATACGCACTTCTTGTTTCACCCTTGCTAATACTCGTGGCACTATACCCTGTATCAGATATTATTGAACGGCAACCCAACGCAAAAAAGGCAGCAGTATTATTTATTGGGTTTGTATTCCTGATAGCAGCGTTTAACTTNTTCTCCCTATTCTCATGGTTTACGTTTAATCTCTGCCCATTAATAAACGAGACGGTAAAAGTAGGAATGGTTATACCGAAATAACCATCTCGGTCAATCCGTTTTTTCAGCAGTTTTCTCAAGCAGTCCTTTTGGGGAACCCGCGAATTTCTTTTCTGCGGTTCCAAAGAGTTTCCCGGAACCCCGAATAATTTTGTCGTCGATCTCGTGGAGGGGATTGCGTTCTGACATAAAAAGAGAATGGTAATTAAAGGTAATAAAAGTAATGGTTGTTATTTTTTGAGTGGCACGGACAGGAATACCCATGCAATGATGAGAGAGATTATGGCGACGACCCCGCATCCGGTAGCCCCAACCCACAATTCTTTTACACTTTCGAAAATCCCCTCTAAAAGAGCTACAAGGGAAAATAAAACGAACGCGATGCCAATTACATTGCATTGCCGTTTTGATAACCCATGAAATGTTTGTGGATCCGTCATTCCGAGTCACACCTTCTGAAAGATAATGCGTTCACCATCATCCTCAGTAAAACGACGATACCACCCATATGTGTCTTTGGGCATGTTGATGATCTTCTCCAAATGTTTTCCAAGGCGTACATCAAATCCATTTTTGTCATCATCACAAGTTTGGATAAATGTAATGGTCTCGTTATTATCAGAGCATTCTCTTAAATATTTATTCCCACTATTAAACCAGATCTGGATTAATTTCTGGCTGTTGCTCCCTTTGCGAACTTTAAAAACCCCGTCTCCTTGTGGTTCAGTCACGGTAAAAACCTTATAAGGTATAGTTTCTATTCACCAAGTATTTAATAATTACCTAACTAACTAACAAGATTGTAGGAGGTGACATATGAGCATGTTTATGGCACAGGCCCACAGGGGCTTTGCGCTTGGCGCCAAGTATGGTGTTCTCGACGGATTCCGCCGGTTCCAGACAACCACGGAAACCCCGAAGATGGACGACTCCGCTATGCAGGGTGCAATCGGTATTATCATCGCAGTCGGCGGTGTTCTTATTGCACTGTACATCATCGCAGTCGTTGTAGGTAGTATCTCCTACGCTGTTACCTCCGGTAACATCAAGCTGTCTCCGACGTGGAACAGCACTATCACCAATCAGATGTTAGTACTTTTATCAAGTCAAGTATTATATTTGGGTGACTATAGATTCTCAGGCACAGGCTACGTTCAACTTAGCCAATGTTCTCCCGATTGCAATTATCGGGGTGGGAATCTTGATGATCGTGATTGGTGCCTTCAGCGGGCCCGGCATTTAAACCTTTTGGTTTATACCCCGGATTCACAAGATTGTGCAAGAACGATGAATATGGCTATATGCGAGGCGGGCGCATAATTCCCCCGCCATTCTTTTTTTTTGTTTACCATCCATACATATCATGGAATGCTTGATGGCTTGAATTTAACATAGTCACTCCATTGTTTACATCCCAAAGTTTGGGGCAATTTAAAGCATCCTCGAAAGTGCATATGTTATACTCATCTATAATGTCTGAGAATTTCTTGATGTGATGCGCCACAATGTCCCCTTTACATCCAGAAAACCAATCTAAATAATTATCGCGTTTAAATACAGCATTCCTCCAATTGATATATTCTTGGCTCATTCTAATTATCTTCTGCAATGGCGCAACTCCGCCTTTCCAGGATGGACTGTTTTTACCGACAGAATATTTTATTTGACATTCCTTTGAATGGTATTTGCCGTTTCCATAACTATCTTGTGATGGGGTCACTTCAAATTCTATCCCGCATCCTTTACAGATCTTTTTCACTCTCGGTTTTTGATCGTCGGGTAATATATGGGATAACGAAAGTTTTTTCTTTGTTGCCTCAGAAAGGTGTACGCCCTTTCTAGGGCTAGGTTGTCCCATATGCGATTTGCTCATATTTTCCCGGGCCGCCTCTGAAGCAATACGCTTCTTTTTTGTTTTTGGCAAATTGCGTTTTGCATTGGGATCTCGTTTACCCTTATTCCACGGAACTTTACCCAAATGTGATTTCCGATTCTTTTCGTTGGATTTTTGAGAGTGATGTTTTCCGGTCATGCCCCCATCAGAATTTCCGAGTGCGGACAAACGCATTTGTTCTTTGGATTCCTTCGAGTGCCTCCACCCTTTGTTTGGCATTATTGATCAGTTACTCCTTGTATACGGCATCCTAATAGAGCAATTCCAATTCATCTATCTTTGCCTGCATTGCCAAGATCCCCCTGCTTACAGTATCTCCATACTTTAACGCAATATCTGCCACATGCTCTGGGATCGCAAACTTTGGGGAACCCCCCGTGTTTTTCTGTTTTCTTTCCATAGTATATTGTAGGTTACCTAACCATATAAGGTTACCTGTGATCAACTAAAACAGCAAGGAGTCCCCCTTCGCTCGATGGGGGAGGAATTGCGTCTACACTTCACCAGAGCAACATATAAATAGAATTGGGTGAAAGATATAATAGTGCAGATCACAAAGACAATAGTTCTGAAGATCAGGTGTTATGGTACTGAGTTAGACACGTTAGTTACCGGATATACCTCAGGGATGAACTATGTCTCGGGTTTTGTGCATAACAATGGTAAACCTATAGGGTCTGGTAAGATCCAGAAAGAGGTCTATCGAGATTTGAGACAACTGTTTGATCTGAAATCACAGATGGCATGTAATATATGCCGTCAGGTATCTGGAACGTATAAGACGTTACAGGAACAAGTAAAGATCGGGCAAGCTGATTGGCAAAAGATCGAATATAAAGCATCGAATGTAACATTCTCATTCCAGCGAGATTATACACTCACCGAAAAAGAATTGAGTATCACAACATTGAGTGGAAGAAAGAGATATCCGGTAATTATGTACGATCATGCAAAACAATATTTTGATGGTTCGTGGACATTTAATGCATCGAAGTTAGTGAAGCATAAAGATGGGTATTACTTTCATCTGTGTTGTGAGAAAGAAGTTGAAACGAAACCGATGATTGAGTCGCCGACGTTTATGGGAATAGATGTCGGGATGAATTGGTTGGCGGTCGGTTCGACTACTGATAAGAAATGTAAGTTTTTCGGGGATGGTGGAATAGCAAAACATATCCGAAGCACTTATAAAGGAATGAGAAAACGGTTACAAGCCAAGGGCACTAAGTCAGCGAAACGTGTAATGACCCGGATTGCTGATAAAGAAAGACGGCTAATGGCAGATATAAACCATGTAATCTCGAAAGATATAGTAAACTTTGCGGTTCAGCACGGAGTAACATGTATAGGGTTAGAAGATTTAACCGGGTTGCGAGCTGATACGGTTTACAAATGTAAGAAAGTAAATCGGTATCATAAATCCAGTTGGTCGTATTATCAGTTACAGAATTTCATCGAATACAAAGCAGCAGAGCAGGGTATTTCGACGGAATATGTAAACCCGGAGTATACATCACAGACATGTAATCGGTGTAACCACGTCCATAAACCGAATCGACAAGGACGTTGGTATAGGTGTAATTGTTGTGGTGCAACAATACACGCCGATCTGAACGCAGCACGGAATATCGAGCAGAGATTACGTAGTTCTCGGTATAACTCTGAAGTACAGGGGTGTGAGTCAGCCA
>JGI24891J29808_1000769_pt1 | contig 11305 bp, 21 predicted proteins | sample FreactcultuFSWF8_FD_29808 | JGI IMG/M metagenome (IMG submission 29808) | reverse complement strand
AGTTGATAACGGGTTAGAAATAGCTTTGGATAATATACGTAAAGCGTACTTTAGTACGCTTCGCTGCACACTAAAGATTGATGATTCGTGGAAGTATGTTTCAGTTAACGTGGCGAAGACTTACTATAAAAAGTTGTTGAAAGTCGCCGGTCGCGATAACATCAAACAGGTATCTTCTATAAATACACCAAAGGACATCTCTATTGCGATGTTCATCTCGCCCGAAGGTGTATTAAAACTGAGAGAATATAATGAAACTAAACACGTACAAAGCACTAAAGCTTCTCGCAAAAGCACAGTTTAGATCTTTAACACTGGGTGAAGATATACAGTATCCGGGTGCTGGATCGGATGCGATGATCACTAATGTATCAGAAGATGATATTAACTATACCATCTTAGTAGACGGTGATGAGATCCAAATTATAGATTCAAGCCATAATACATGGACTCTGTTCTTAGAAATGAAATGAAAAATACCCTATCTTCGGATAGGGTATTTTTTTATGGATAGTCTAGACTTATTAAACAAATTACTTTATTGGTGGAATACTTCCATTACTCGTTTCACATAATTAGATCTGTCTTTTACAAAGACTTGTGGCGATTCATCATCTACTGCCATAATAATCACTATTTGTGGTATCTTGATACTATAGATCTTCTCAAACATCATAGAGTAGACTGTTGTTTGTATGAAGTAAGACTCAATGTCTTTTTCTTCTTTTATACGCTTAGATGTCTTAAAGTCTATAATCGATGGCACTCCATCGAAGTTAGCTACAAGATCTGTACGTCCTGCACATTTAAAGAGTCTAGAGTATAGCGGTATCTCGATACCGAGTATATCGTCCACGTGTTCATCTAGAATACTCTTGATCTGTCTAAACGTTGCTTTAGGAAATGGCAGCGCGCCTTTGTTGTAGTCTGGATCGTTTAGCAAATATTTTTCTGCTAAATTGTGAACTGCAGTCCCTCTTGACGAGGCGATGTTACTCACCTTGTGAACTTCTTCGGGACCTACACGTTTTTTCCAATTTTCTAAGGCAGACTTATCCAGTCTTTCTCCTAATATGGTAGTTACCGATCTGAATCTATCATCCGATCTACCATCAGTAAAGATATAGTAGCGCCCCTCCGGTGTATCAACATTCGTGATGGGCGCTGCTTCAACTAGTTCATGACGAAATTGTTTATTCATGTAATCATTTCTATAAGTTATAGAGGGAGAATTTCTTTTCTGTCTTCCATTTTATCACGTGTTACGATATATTCTTTTACTAGAGAACTTCTTACGACGTCATCTCTTGTAAATTCTACATTAGCAAAACTTCTCATTTTCATTAAGATCTTAATGAAATCAGCAAAGCCCGACAATTCTCTATTTTTATTCAAGTCTGTTTGTTTCAAATCTCCACAGAATATAACTCTGCAGTTTTTACCNATTCTTGTAAAAATAGTATGAAGCTCACTGGCAGTCATGTTCTGTATTTCATCAACAACGATAATAGCATCGCTGAGTGTAATTCCTCTCACAAAAGAAGTACTAATAAACTCAACGTTATTTTTAGATTTTAGATATTCATAAGCATCACCTCTACCAAACAACTCGGAAAATATTGAATAATAAGGTGCTTCGTAAACTTGCGATTTATCCTTTGCACTTCCTGGTAAAAAACCCATATCTCGTGTAGAAACAACACTTCTGACAATTATCATTTTCTTCTGAATCTTATTTTCAGTCAGATCTTTCATTCCCAAATAAATGGATAAAAACGTTTTACCTGTTCCTGCTGTTCCTGTAAGTAACAGATTTTTGTTGTTAGAATAATTTTCAAATGTTAATTGTTGATTCTGTGTTAATGGTTCAAAATTCTTAAGAGTAAAATTAAATCTCTCTGGAGTATTTTCTCTTTCAGTGTTTTTTTGACGAAGAACTCTTTTTTCTTTTCTTGTTATTCTTCTATTGGATTCCATTTTGGGCTTTCTATTAAAATGTGTTAACGGTGCTACGAGAAATCCCTTTTTGATTCCTTTTTTTAATATCTTTGAGTAGATCACGGAAGCCAGCTTCAGGCTTCCGTGAAACACCAGATACAATCATAGGTGCACCGTGAACTAATTGAGTTATGTGTGGATTTTCTTCAAGAAATGTTTCACAAGCGGACATCGTCATAAAGTCCTCATACTCTTCACCGGTATCATTATTTAAAAACAGATAAGATGGCATTAGTCTTCTTCCTCAGTATAGTCGAGAAAATCCATTATCTTCTTAACGTTTTTTGTCTGCAGAGCAGAAGCGAATCTCTTTTTCTTACGTTTTTCGTCTCGCTCTTCTTTAATCTTGGCGAAAGACTTATGTTCACCNCCATCCCAATAGTCACGATCTTCAGGATTATGGATATACTTAAACTTTTTCATTAGAAGATTCCTGGGAGAGCNTCTGTTACGTGTTCAGCGATAATACCCTTGAAAGGTAGTTTCTTTTCTTTGATAGCGCACAGTAGCTCGGCATCTTTTGGTGCGACTGCTTCTAGTAATTCAATAAACATTAGCTCACGCTTTGTTGGTGTTAAGTTGTGATGAAATCCTTCTACAAAATATACTAGCTTGCGCGCTTCTCGGATAAGAACATTTTCTTGATCTACTAATTCAGTAGGTTTATAAGGTGGAACACCTTCAGGAAGAAGCCACTTGACTTTTGGATCGAACGCTCCCTGTAAAATAATACGAAGGACAAAGCTATCATTTGCCTTTAGTGCGTCGACTTTTTCCTGTGTACGTTTAAGCTTACCAACCTTTTCAAGAAATTCTGCAATTCCGATTACCATTAAAATTCTCCGATACTGTCCATTAGATTTTTTAGTTTATTGTCGATGAAGTATTTCATCAGTTTAGATTTATCACGAGTACCAGCTTGTACTTTATACTGATCAATGATCTTAGTAGAGATCTCTTCTGGAATAAAGTTTAAGTCAATAAGCTGTTCATTACGATGGTAATTCCTGAGTATATTTTCAGGAAGAGATGACATCTCTGTGGAGATGAAAGAGTCGATCTTCTTTTGCGTTAAAGGCTTTTGACGATCACCCACAACAAAGCAATTATCGCCAGAGAGGATATTTGGTATACCGTCACTTGAGTCGCCCTTCAAAATGTGTTCTTTCAAGAAAAGATCTGGATTTTCATGAGTTATGTATTTCTTACGTACCGGATCATACTGACGTACGTTCTTGTACTTATGCAGCTGTACAAAGTCTTTGTCGCCTGATAAGATAAGGATTGGTTCTGCTGCCTCGTTATCCGCGCAGTACTGCTTTATTAGTGTAGCAATAATGTCGTCAGCTTCTGACGACTCGACGTCGATGATGGTGTAAGGGAAATATTCTTTAAGTTCTGAACGGATCTTATTAAGACACTCGAATATAGCTTTCCAGTCAAGTTCTGAATTAGCGATGTTCTTCTTTCGATTGGCTTTATAATATGGAAAGATCTTCTTGCGCCAATAGTTAGTATTGTCACACGCAATGACCATCTCGCCAAACTCTTGCCCAAATTTAACTTTGAAACTGCGAAGAGCGTTTAATACCATATGCCTAACCATCTGCTCTTCTAATTGGGCATTGGTATGATTGCCCAACTGCATCATTAAGTTTGATAACATCACTTGATTTAAATCAACAATAAACAAATTACACCTTATTCTGTTTCACTTTGTTTCAATACTATATTTAATTCTTCAACAATCTTAAATGAATTTTCATCTTCTTGATCTTGAATAAACACATCTTCTGCTATCCTTTGGAATGGATGATACATTCCGTAGTGTTTACACATAAGAGACCTAATAGACTCAACGATCAAAGCTCCTTCTTTAATATCAGCAGTTTCATCTTCACTCTCTTCGTCAGGAACGTAGAATCCTGAGATGTCAAGCTGGTTGAATATAATAGGTATTACAGTAGCTATTGTTTCTTGAATATGGTAGTGTTTCATCATTTCTAAATTATTTTGTATCTCTTCAAGATTCGGACTATTTTCAGAACGAATCTTGATATTCTTTTTAGGAAATGGTATTATATTATTATTGTTATTATCCATTTACTATAATACCTCATTTAGCAATTGTTGTCAACTGATATATTTATGTTATCANCCATTTATAACCTGGCTTCCGTCTTGAACGAACTTAAAGTCGTAGATCTTACACTCTGTATCTTTCTCGATAGTAGTTCGTACTTTATATCGATTTTCTTCCGGTACATAGAATAGGAAGAATCCACCGCCACCTGCACCAAGAAGCTTACCACCAAGGGCACCAGCAGCGATAACTTGATCATAGACTAAGTCGAAGTATGAGTTGGTTATTGATGACTCAGTCTTCTTCTTGTCTACCCATGCCTCGTGGAATAGGTTACCAAAAGAGTCAATGTCACCATCCTTAATATACTTAAATCCTTCGTATGCCTTGTCACGTCCACGACGTACGGCGTCAAACTTTGCAGGGTCGATTGACATACCTTCCTGTTGCTTCTGAAGGATCGAGTTTGCAGATCGACCTCGGCCGGAATATACTAGCATCAGATTATTGTTTAGTCTGTTTAGAACATACGTATCTAGGATCGGAGTAACGTTTGTATACGACGGTCTGAACTCGAATAAGTTAAATCCACCAAAAGCTGCTGCAAATTGGTCTTGTTTACCTACAGGATAACCACAGCGGTTTCTCTCGATCTCGTATGCCATCTCTGCCAATACTTCTGGATCTCTTGGGCTGCGATGTGGCCAGTGCTTTTGGCTATAGTGTTCTAAATTCTTAAAGAGACCGACAGTGAATGCAGAGGACGATCCAAGACCAGAACCTTTAGATAAGATGTCAGATATAGATGCGATCTGGTGATTATTTTCGATATTAAAGTACNTAAGGATTTCTTTAGTAATCGTGTGTTGCATAGTAGAAATATCATCCGACATCTCTACTTCATCATACATAGTTTTGATACCAATATGTGGAGTCTTGTGAGTCATTACGTATATATACTTATCAATAGTTACAGACAGCGCTGCACCGGTTTCTTTTGTAAAAAATGAGGGCAGATCACTGCCCCCACTGAAAAAACTAATCCGAAGAGGAGTTTTTGAAATAATCATATTATGTCCTATACACAAATTTTGCAGATGGCTTTTTACGTGACTCTTCTGTTGGATACTGTTCTAGAAGTTCACGAAGCATAGCAGTCCACTTGCTAGCAATAAAGTCAATGTTATAACGGCTGTCCACGAAAACTTTGTTGAAGTTAACGATATGTTCTTGTCTGTTTTCTTTGATCAGATTGATAGCCGCACTCAGGTGATTTGCAAACACTGACATGTGCTTTACTTTATCCGAGTCACCTTGGTACATAACGTTTAGAGCACCAGATGTTTCAGGCAGAGCACCATAGTTAGGGTGCACACATATCAATCCTGCAGACATAGCTTCTAGCATCGCACGACAGCTAGTTTCCGTCCAGATACACGGATAAGCGAAGATGTCTGCTTTATTTAGATGTTCTTTAAGTATATCGTTCTTTACAAACCCATGATAGGTCATCTTAGGATGATTACGAATCTGATCGTATAGTGGTTCAAACTGCTTATCTGCTTCATCCCATCCATAGATCTTAAAGCTAGAGAATACGTCTAGATGGATCTCTGGATGTTTTTCAGCAAGAAATTCAAACACAGGTACTAGCAATTCTAAGCCACGCTGAGGTGTTGAAGTATATACAAGGCGGATAGTACCATCTTTTGGTTTAGACACTGCTTCTTTTGGTGCAGGGACAATGCCAGACTCGAGGACGATCGACTTGTTATCGTATCCAAATCCATGAAATAACTGATAGCGCTGATACTGCCAGTTGCTAATGAAGACAAACTTATGGAATGAATCTTTAAAAGATTGCTCTTTGAACTTAGCGGACTCGGGATCTTCAGGTAGATCGTGTGCAAAGAAGATACGGATTTTTGACTCGTCTAACTCGCGAGGTCGAGACGAGATAACTTGAAAATGTTTCTGAAGTTCAGGATCAATTAAAGAACCAAGAGACCGCTTTGCTATCTCGGTCCCACCATTTGCATTTGTGGAAATTTCATTCTCTTCAAACATTGATAGTAAATCCAGACTTAGCAGCATCATTAGCAAACATAGCAGAAGTTTCAACAGAAAACTGATACAGGTCTTTTTTATAGAAACCTTCAACTTTAGTGATCTGATCTGGACTCATGGTGATAATATCAACATCATTTGCTACAGCATCCGAATAGTTTGAAGGTTGGCGTGTAGAAGCCCAAAGGAAATCAATGTTGACATCGAAATGCCACATTTTACTGAAAATAGAAGCACCGAACTTAAACTTAGCAATCGGATCATGGCCGACGTCTGCGATACGCCCAGCAAAGATAGAAATAATATGATCTCTCTCACNATTAATAAGATTATGAACAGCATTATAAATCTGGTTTTCAGTAAACACGGCTGTAACGTTGATATTGATTATAGGTGAAAGTTGNCCGATTAAATCATAGTTATCAGTACCATCAGGATTAACAATAGGAATCTTTACGTATACCATATAATCTGATTCTTCGCCCCATGAAGCAATCTTAAGAGCTTGAGCTTTGATTGTTTCTTTATCAGTAGCAAATACTTCTAACGAAAGATTTGTGTCCGGACGATTAAATTTAAGAAATGCGATCGCTTCTTTAGCAAAGCCCTCGTAGTCCGTNACACCTGCTTTAGCAAGCAACGTTGGATTAGTAGTAAAACCTACTACTNGTGGATTCTTGGAGGCTTCCATAATACCAGCAAGATCACCTGAATCACAAAATATTTTAGTCATATTGTTCTAGTTCCTTTATCAATTCACACGCTTCGAATACATTTTTACGAATGTAATATGGTTGTATATGTTCATATTCTAGTGGACACGTATATTCATCGCCGACGAATATAGTATTCAGTTTGCTCTTGTCACCGGCTACTATATCTTTCCATCTATCACCTATAATAAAGCTCTCTGTCCTATCGATACCATACATATTGATGAAGTACTCTATCATCCCATTATTTGGTTTATATAGATTAGATTTTCTATCGAAAGCACAGAATTGACTATCTATGTCTAGCCAATTAACAGTCATCTTCATCATCAAGTCTAGTGATTCTTTAGACATGTATCCGTCATACATGTCTGGTTGGTTAGTTATTACATAAGTTTTAAAACTTAATTTCTTAACTAACTCTACAGCTTCTTTGACGTTTGGCATGAATTTGAATTCAGAAACGTTCCAAGGTGCTGTTTTTTTGTCACCACGGTCGACTAACTCGTTGAGTACGCCGTCTCTATCAAAAAAGACGGCGCGTGGTCTTACCATTTTGTTTGAACGACCTGTAGTTTTGGATGGGAAACGATGCAATGCCATACTACCGCCTGAAATGCTTCACTGTGAGGAGTAATCCGTTTTGGTTGTACGACAGGAACGACTACAACGCTATGTGCCTGTTCTGCAGTATAACCATCTGCTTTACCTACGATGCCAAGAACCGTACCCTGTACAGACTTAACATAATCAATAGCTTTAATCAGACCGACGGACACGTTCTTTTCTTTGTTACCACCACCTACGGATAGAATGAAGATAGAGTCTGTGTGATCGAACTTACTGACTTTAAGATATTCATCAAAAACAGTGTCAAAACCTTCGTCGTTTGTCCGAGCGCTAAGTTCGGAAACATTGTCTGTTGGTGCGTAAGCTTCAATACGGCAGAGCTTGCGTAGGTCATTGACCATGTGAGAAGCATTACCTGCAGATCCACCAACTCCAAGAATAAAGACTCGTCCGCCTATTTTCTTGACTTCGACTAAATGATCAACCAGATTCTCAACATCATTTTTATTTAGTGTATTTGCAATATCAACAACTTCGTTGAAAAAACTATCGCTGAAACTCATTTTAATCTTCCTCTCAGTTCACTCGACGAATAGTTGTGATGTCTTTCAGTATAGACTATTTCGATATCACGATCTTCACAAACATCCTGACCGGTAATTTCTGTATCTAGATATTCGATACCGACAAATCGTTTGTTAATCGTTAGAGTACCCATGATATTTACAAGATCTGCTTCTGTATCGTATGGGATAATACTATCTACGTGACGACATGAAAAAAGCTGGACATATCTTTCATACACGCTTTGTACAGGTGCATTCTTCCAAGGTCTCTCATATTTTGGATTTGTTTGAAGACCGACTATGAGGCGGTCACACTGTTTCTTACATTCTGCTAACATAAAGATGTGTCCAGGATGCAGTAAGTCAAAAGCCCCGCATGTGAATCCTACTATCATGCTTGTCTCACCAAGAATGTTGGACGGACCATTTTAGCGCCGAAGTATTCTTTAACTAACTTAGTTACTGTTGCAGTATCATAGTCTTTGCAAGAGAATACATCAAGGTACATAGTATCGTTTTCGTTAACAAAATGACCACAAATATTGCTCGTTTCAATGAGCTGAACAAGAGTAAATCCTGCTTTATTGCCTGAACCAAAGTCAACAATTTGTGGTTCACCATAAGCAACCATATCAATATCTTTGACTAGCTGTTTGGCAAAACTGTAAACATTATCATAGTTTGTAATCTTATCATGATCGCAACCCGAGCAATCAAGAATCAAGTGGTATCCCCAAAAATTATTATCCATATTATATCCACTCCTGTTTTGTTAAAATTATAATTTTATAAATAACTTTGTAGTTCGCGGTGGTCAGACCCAACTACTCTAACGTCGGAAAGGACATCAGCTATGAATATTTATCACAAACATCATATCCTCCCAAAGCATATGGGAGGAACAGATGATCCTTCTAATTTAGTTTATCTTACCATAGAAGAACACGCTGAAGCGCACAAAAAACTATGGGAAGAATATGGTCGTTGGCAAGATGAACTTGCATACAAAGGATTACTGAAGCTCATCAGTCATGATGAAGCTATTTTAATAGCCGCCTCAAAATCCAATTTAGGTAAAAAACAATCACAAGAAACTCGTAACAAAACAGGTAAATCGTTACAAGGTCATTTTGTTTCNNNNGAAACAAAATTAAAAATTAGCCAAACTCGCAAACAAAGAAATATACCATCACCAAGAAAAGATATTACTTTATCACAAGATTTAAAAGATAAAATGTCTTTATCTGCAAAAAACAGAATAAGAATTACTTGTCGTTGTGGTAAAACAATTGATGCTTCTAATCATGCTAGATGGCATAAAAATTGCCAGTAATCAGACATTCTCTTTCTCTNNTAGTTTTGTAATAATATTAAACTTTTTTTTCACTATCCCAATGTTTAAGATAATCATTATCTTCATCGAAGATTTTTAGGTATTCTTCTTCAGTAATCTCGCGATAAGAACTAATTTGCTCGCCAAGATGTTCTTGGCTAAACTCAGTTGCTTCTTGCATAACTACTGTGTCGAGGGCATGTTCAAGCACGTCTTCAACTTCTACAACATAACGCATACGGTGCGAACTAATCGCATCAACCAATATTAATTTATCCTTTATTATTTAGTATGCGTCGAGAACCTGTGCATACTGTACCGAGTCAATTCGGAATGAGCGCCACCCGCCCTTTTGGACGTCCCAACACGCGATCACGTCTTTATTTTCTTTGTGGAACTTTGTCTCTTGGTCTGACTCAGCCACGAAAGTAGATGGCAGAAGATCAGCACGAAGTGTGCACCGCATGTTACGCTGAGTACCATCTACTTTAGTAAACATAACTTCGATTACATTTGCTCTCAAGTCTTTTAAAAGACTGTCACGCGACATTGNCATATTATACACCCTCGCTTAAGAATTTCTGCGTGGTATTAACTTCTTCACTCAGCATTTTCTTTAACTGATCGTATCCACCGATATAGAATCCATCAACTACTATCACAGGATAAGTTTTGGCTGATGGAAACATCTCAGTAAGATGCTCTCTAGTAAAGTCTTGGTTAAGACGCTGCTCAGTGTAAGCAATGCCACGTGCCGATAAAAGAGATTTAGCATTTACACAATAGCTACAATTATCTTTTGTATATATAGTTACTTTCATTACTTAACCTTTACATAGCTAGCTTTAATTACTTTCTTTTCTTTGGTCTCAAATCCTGCAGCAAAAAGCATCTTTTCTACAGCAGCATGATCATACATCCAAATATCATCGTATACGAATACTGTACCAACTACTGAGCGTTTAATAAAAAATTCTGTTTCAAAGAATAGTGTTTTATTGTCGTGTGGACCATCGAAGAAAACAAAAGCATACTTATTTTCAATCTTCTTTTCATTCTGGTATACAGGAACACCGTCTGCGTAGCGATTAAAGAATTCAACATCCTCAAGACAGAAGAAATTAAAGTTTAGTCCAGCAGCATACGCGTAGTAGTACAAGGACGGGATAACTTGGTTGCGCATACCGTTGTCATAGTCAAATCGATATGGTTTAGTAATCTCTTTTGAATCTGGATCACCTTCTAGCTTCGTGTCTGGATAGTGTAGTTTCATATTAAGATTAGTGCACTCGATCTCGATGTTACCATAAGGATCAATACAAAACATCGAACGATCTGTATCTTCATTGTGAGATAGTGCGTCGATAATCATCTTAGCAGAACCGCCTCGGCGAGTTCCAATTTCAACTACTGCACCTTCAACATTTTTGATTCCCAGAGCAGCATTAGTTAGTACTTCATATTCTTGCGAATCAACTTGAAATACTTCTTCTGTATTAAATCTAATCATTGCCATTATATACTAGTATCCTAATTTTATAAGTTGTACATTGAGAACTATTGATCCTTTATCAATAAATCCTAATTCTATTGCGACACCTTTTGTTACGTCTAAATCCCTTCCTCGGACAAACGGCCCACGATCATTGACTGTTACAGTAACTGATCTGCCATTACTGGGATTTGTTAATTTTAGCTCCGTTCCAAATGGGAGCGTTTTATGGGCAACTGTTCTGCCATATGGATTAAATCTATCCCCATTTGCTGTTCTTGACCCATAGGAATACCAAGAAGCTCTTGCGTGAGGAGCGAGTATCGAGGGTTGCGCCCCGACCGTTTGGCACCCGCCCAATAAGGCTGCGGTAACCAATAGAAGTATGATCTTACTCATACTATATTTATACCATATATTCTAATTATTGTCAACAATAAAAAATTTGGTTGTAGCAACGGGAATTGAACCCGTATCTAACGC
>JGI24891J29808_1000768_pt1 | contig 11317 bp, 15 predicted proteins | sample FreactcultuFSWF8_FD_29808 | JGI IMG/M metagenome (IMG submission 29808) | reverse complement strand
GGTAACAATAAGCCTTGCGGGTCTTCGCGCATGGCGGCGAGAATGCGCGTCAGCGCTTCGCCGGGATCAAGCCGCATCGCAAATGCTGGCACGTTGAACAACTGCGCTAGACCTAACGCCTTGGCGACGCGATGAATGTGCGACGGCGTATTCGGATCAGATGCGGGAACAAGATCGCAGTCATCCAATGCCTGCAGGAATTTCTGTTCGTTCCAATAATCCTTCGGACAGACTTTGTTGTGGCACCAGAAATCCTGCGGATTGTCGCGGAACAATTCAACAATGAGATTGATTTCCTCGGCCTGGGCGTGGTGCATGCCCTTGTGCGCCGCCGCCATGACTTTGGTCGCTTGCTCGATTTGCGCCAGCATCGTTCCTACCGGGACGTTCTGGACGCCCTCGGCGGTCGGAATGTCGGCGGAGCCCCCCAGCCCTTGTGCCTGCGTGGTGATCTTGTCCATCAACGCCAGCAAGCCTGGCGTCACGTCGCGATACGGCGACGCCTTGATGATGTTGTCGATGGGTTGGCCGCTGGTTTCGATTGGCGTGAACGTGCCCGCCGCCATGCGGAAATCAGAGGTATTCTGCCGGCCGCCGAGTTTAGCGATAACGCCGCCGGGAAAATTCGCGAACATGCCCGCGTCTAGCGCTTCGCGCCAAGCCGCCGTCATTGCCGCGGAAGCGTTGCCCAAAATGTTGAGCAAGCCGGTGCCGTAGAATCCGGGTCCAGGCACATATGGATAACGCACATACATGCGTTTTCGTTCGCAGTCTTCGTCGTCCTCCTTCCAATCGCGGCGGATAGCCAAGATTTCCTTGGCGTCCTTGTCGATGGTCACCAGATACGGAAGCGGAATGCCTTCGTCCTTGAATTTTCCGGGGGCGTATTCCGGAAGATCGAGTTCGCATTGCGTTTCCCACAGCGTATAGGGTTGGTCCTCGGTGCGCTGCGGTGTTGGCTCAGTACCTTGGATCGAAGCGATTTTGGCGTCGACTGCATTTGGCGTCGGCATCGGTTCGGGTAGATTAGCGACCTTGCGATAAGCGCCAAGAAGCTTCATCCGCTTCATCACCGAAGGCCGCATCGGGATCTGATGCGTGATGCGCGAGCACGAGCGCAAATCCTTCATCGTGTCGGAAACAATCAAGTCCTTGGCGTCAACGCTTTCCGATACCGGCCGCCGTCGCATCGGGCAGCGATAAATCTTCTTGAAGCCCGACCCTCCGAAATACGTCCCCCACAACAGCATATGCGAGGTATCGGGATAATATTCCACCGCCGTATCGGTGAACCAATAATTCAGGTCACGCTCAAACGATTCTGCAAGTTGATCTTCGGCAACGGTTTCGTCGCCTTTGTTGGCGACCTTCACCGGCCCCATGGAAGGCAGTAATTCCGCTTGTGCGTTAGCCCAGCCCTTCAGGCACGCATCCAGCAACAGCGGATTAGTGACCGTCGACATGCCTTCGACGGCGGCGCTTTGGTCGCCGACGTTGGCACGCGGTTCTTTCAGCTCAAGACCAAGAAAATCCAGTCCCCGTTTCCGGATTTCCAGATAATTGCCGCGCGACCGATCGTCAGCCGCGATGGCGTCGCACAGTTCGTTGGCGATCTGTGTTAGTTTATTCGATTGAATTTCGTCGGCAAGATTCCGGTAGAAAGCGTTTTCGCCGTCATCGTCTTTCGGGCGGCGAGCATCCAATTGCACCACAACACCGCCGTCCGGCTGGTCACGTTCAACTGTGCCGGTGACCGGATCGACACGGACGGAATCGTTGTCCTCGTCGATGACGACGGAAACGCCTTGGACGTCAGCCATTACGGTCTGGCGTTGCTGGACGGAGAGACGCCATTGCGCTCTCTTTGATTTCGGCGAATGATGGACCGGCTGAGACCGTCCCAACTAACGTTCGCAACCGCTCGATTTCATCAGCAGCCTCTTCCATCACAGCGATTGCCGTTTTCTCATCGAGATATTTCGTGTTATTGCTCAGATTGCTTGCCCACCACGCCGGTTCACTGCTTGTCCACAACGGATTACGCAATCGGTCAATGATATCGCTCATCGGCATATCCTTAGTCTTTAACCGATGTCCTGCTCTTTGCTCATACGCCTTCGTCCGTGACCCGCTGCAGAATTCGTGCTTTGAGCGCATCACAGCCGAGATTGAGCGAGGCGGCGTCGGTGCCACCAATAGTGGTGGCAAAACCGTTCTTCATGCAGACGACAATGCCGACGGTGTAGACGTTGCCCTTTTCGGCTTCTTTGAGCACTTCGCGCAGTTTATGTAGGCAATCTTCCTGCGCGTCATTGAGTGCAAAGCGCTTTGAAAGAGATTCACCATTGTTAGGCAAAATGATTTTATTGGTCATGCTCACACCGGATAAAGCGGTCGCAGCTTCGGCTTCAACAAGCCGCGATGATAATCGGCGAAACGTTCTTCTTCGTCGGTGCGCGCGAGACCGATGTCGCGCAGATACTTCAACGCTTGAGTCGCAGAATCGGTCAGATCGTCGTATTTGCCTTTTGGAAATACTTCCATTTCCTCGATCACCTGTTCGGCCCAATCCCGATCGGGCGCATAAACAAGATGTTGGGAGAACGTCGGTTGCACGCCGTAGGCTCGGGCGACCTTGTCGCCCTTCACCGGGCATAACTGCACCGCGAAATCCTGAATGCCCCAGCGGTTCTGCAATTCCTGCGCCGCACTGATACCGCTTGCTTTGGCCTCGATCAACAACCGATCAGCCTTGAAGCGGATGCAGGTATCGTGAACCCATTCCATCAGGCCCCAGGTCTGCGAAGTACGCTGTTTGTAAGCCGCTCGGGTTTCGCGTGGTTTCAGTTCGATCGGTGGAGCGGAGAATTGCAGATGCTTGCGCCAGGCATGCACCAACATGATCGCGCGCTTGTTTTCTTTGGTGGTGAAAATGCCCCACACCGTCAACGCCGACGGATCGTTCTCTTCCTTTTCGGTGAAGGCGCCGTCGAGCGACGCAACGATCAGATCAAATAGCGGGAATTTGCCATCTACAGGTTCCCACACCTGCCACCAATCGCGCTTGAAAATACCGCCGCCTCTTGGCGTTGGCGATTGCTGATACTGACCGGCATAAGCGAACGGCCCTTTGACGTGACAGAGATCCCTTACCACTTCGGCGGAGAACCGTTCCGGCCATGCCAGTTCCCCGTCTTGTTCCCGCGGATCGTACCAGCCGATCTCCGTTTGCCGCGGTTCACCGTTTTCGTCGGTCTGCCGTGATGGATCATATTCCATCGGCACCATCAGGTGCGTATAGGGCAAACCCAAACTTAATATGGCGCCAGCCACGTCCTCTTCGTGCGAGCGCTGCATGATTACAACAATGGCGTCGTTTTCGACGCTGTTGAGCCGATCCGACATTGATTCGCGAAACCAGCGCACGGTCTCGGTGCGAATAGTTTCCGATTCGGCTTCCTTGATGTTGTGGGCGTCATCGAGAATGACGCGATTGCCGCGCTCGCCGGTGCCGACGCCGCCAACTGATGAAGCGAGCTTCCAACCTTGTTTGGTGTTGATGACTTTGGTTGTAGTTTTGTTGCGAAGCTCAACGCCTTCGCCGGCAATTTTGATCGGACCGTAAAGCGCTTGATACTCCGGACTTGCAACCAGCAAACGGAACTTGTCGTTGTCACGTTCGGTCAAGGAAGCCGAATAGGAAAACGCCACATAGCGCAAATGCGCTTTTTTCATCGGCCCCCATTCCCACGCCGGCCAGAAGACGTCCGTGCATAGGCTATTGTGAACCGCAATATCGCTCGCAGTAAAACTATGATCTTCTTCTACCTCAAGACAGCGACATTCGGTCGTTCCAATTTCCTCGACGCTAATTACTTCGTCCTCGAATAACGGCCCTTGGTAGAACTTTTGCGGAGTTAATAACCGAAGTAAATCACTTTTGCGCGAGCATAGCCCCGGCATTTGAAAGAATTTAACTGCGTTGTCATGGGTTGCCGAAAACACGTCCCATGAAACATAAACCCCGCCAGGTTGCCGTTTAGTTTCATGAGCGCGGGTTTTGCGACGCACGCGGGCATTAATGCCTAAGCGTAAAAGAAGGTGCTGTAAGTCGCGGGCCAAGCCTTCGCTAACTGTAGTGCATGTCGCCATATGAAGATCGCCGCGCGCACGCTTATGGCGCACTTTGATCATTCCATCACATGACCAATAAGCACCTACGAAATTAGCGATAATCGTTTCAGACGAACGAAAAATGGCTTTTGGAACGCGCTTGGTGTAACTGGTCTTGTTTTTTAGTTGATGTCTCTCAAGCCAAGGAAGTGTTCCGCGCAATCCAACTTTTGTTGCTTTACTCTTAGGTTTAAGCGACGGAGGCAATTCAGCGCGTGTCGCCTTAAACCCCAAGGCGTGCGCGCAATTAATAAAATCACAAAGAATTTCCTCGTCAGCATTTATAAAGGACGGTGAATGACTGAGTGCACCATCGCCCACTAAATAGCCGAGTAATCGCGCTTCTTCTTCGCCAACGCCACTTTGGTTGTCCTCGAATGGATCAACAGCGGGCATAACAGCAGCTAGAATATCACCGGCTCTTAAAAACCTGGCTTCAATCCAGCCGCGCGTAGTAAAAAATGGATGGCTTATTTCAGCTCTTACTTTGCGCCCGTTAGCGGTCGTCACAAGAAGCGTGGGCTGATGGCCTTTATCAGCTATTTTCTTAACAGAACGGAATCGACCTTTGTGAGTAAGGATGCTGTCGCCAATTACAACATCGCCGAGTTTAATACGACCACGCAAAGTTAAAACAGGTTCATCCACGTTAACCTCCTTCATAAACCCAGGAGGTACAGTTATCAGCAACCTGTTAATTTGTCCAGATGTTATGGCCTCCAAATGCTCCGTAACGGCATAAAGCGGCCAGCCCTCGATCAGTTCGTTTTCCGGCTCTAGCAGCTTCCAGAAATAGCGGATGAACGCGATCAATCCGCCTTGGCGGACGCCGTTGTCATCGTACCACCCACGTTGCGATTGTTCTTTCTTGGCTCGGCGGCGTTTGACTTCCGCCAACATCCGCCCGAAGCGTTCGAGCTTCTGCCGATCAATAGTGCCATGCATCAATGCTGCGGCGCACGGCTATGACGCCGACGTGCTGGTTGGTGTGTGCAAGCCATGTCCGATATCTCCGAGGGAACCGCTGCGAATACCAGTATCGCCCTGATCTGCCTTGAGTGCGGCTACAAAAGCGCGGAAATCATCGGTCATCTTCGCTCGCGCTATCGATACGGGTGCCAGAGGCCCGGCTGTACCTATGTTTTCGATTTTAATAACAGCGAGTATGGGCCGCTGATTCAAAAAATCGCGAAACTTTGCGATGAGTTCGACGCGATCTCGAACAACGCTCAATAGATTTTCAAACTCCGCTAGGAAATCATCCATGGCTAATCAACCTCACCAGGAAGGTAAGCGCTTAACGTATCGCAATCCTAGTAAAGTCTCGCACTAGAAAGCAAATAGCGAAACATTTTCTGAAATGGAGAAAACGCCGGCGACATAGATACAACAAACCATGATAACGCCCAACGGGAACGATTCCGATATCGTTGAGCTTTATATTGCCGACGCATCGCTTGAAGATGCATCGGCAAAGTTACGAATAACGATTGTCGCCAAACTCCGCGTGATGCGGACACTGGCGTTGGCCCATTTGCAACGGGCTGCAATGGCGGCTGCTCAAGATGCATTGACGTCAATCCTTCGCCAGAAATTCGGCCGTCTACAATCCTTAGCAGCTAGGTGAGTTTGCTGGCTAATGCTGCGTTTCAGAAACTTGTGCGAAATTCAAGCCCATATCGAGGGCTTGCTGCATCAGCTCGCGTTCGAGGTCCGCATCGGCAACAGCAGCAAACTCACCTGGTTCACCGACTTCCCGGCGCTCGATGAACATACCGATTTCCTTGCCAAGCAGCTCAAGCGAGCGATTGGCAACATTGCCTTGATAAGTATATTCGCCAGTTTCGTTACCTTCCCGATCGAGAACCGGGACGGCTTGCATAGCCCGCTCAGCGTTCTCAACTAAACGAGCCAATATCCATTCCTTCGTAAGAGAAACGCGCTCAATGGCTTTCGCCGTGGCTTGACCGTGTTGTTTTTCGCGGGCATCTAACAGTTCAGCCACTCGTCCTAAAATGTTCTTGTCTTGCGCTAGTGAACTAGCGTTTCCGCGGTGAGGTTTATAGCCAGCACCAGCATGCGCCTCGATTTGGCTTCTCCCCTGCGCTAAAAGCTGCGCGAACCGTTCATGGCGGGGATTTGAGAGGATTGACATTGTTTCCATGATTTTAGAGCGAAGTTTTACCTTGCAGGACTCGATTTTTTTGAGTCCCTGGCCACCCTTTTTCCCACAATCCCCTAAATCCTTAAGGGGCAGGTACGGTCTAGGCAAGGCCCAACGCCCGCTGGAATACGTCATTGTTGGCCAGATTGTCAAGACCTAGCCCATCCCGGTACGCTGACCAGGTGCGGATTGATACGATCTCGTTCTCAGGGATTTCTTGATAGTCTTGACGGGTACGACGCCAGCGCCTTTTTTTCTTGCCTATCATCTCGGCTGTAACAGTTAGTGGCCGAAGGGCGTTCTCAATCGCTTTGATGCCTTCGATTACTTCGTCGGATATGACCGCCGGCCCATTTTCTCCGCAGACGAAATCAATAATCCCCGGACAAGATTTGATCCGCTGCCAGTGAAATAGAATATCCCAAATCATCACAAAGATATAGCCGGGATACATGCTTTCAGGTTTGTCAAGTTTTTTACCTGCCGAAATGCCAATGACTTCGTTTGTCCGTTTGTCCCGCTCCAATTTAGGCTCGCACTCAATCTCCGGCAGAAATACCATGAATCTGCGGCCGATTAGGTGCGCTGCAGCTACACGTTCCTGACCCGGAATAACCCTGACCGCACACCATTTCGGATCATGACCTGGCCGGATCTCGGCTTGAAACTTCCCATGGCTACCCAAACGATACGCACGATCGATGAGCCCCGTCGATTCTTTCATCGCCGTTCCGTGCATTTTGGTTCCCCTGTTATCAGCAATTCACGCTTGAGCTTTTCACGGTCCTTTTCATCAAGCCACCAGCCTTCCTTGTATGCGCGATGCAGAATAATTCCTTGCTTCTTCAAGAACTTGCGGACGTTAAACAGCCTCACATACACAGTCCTTTCGGAGTTCTCTTTCAGGCAATCGTGACTCGTCACCGATATTGCCGCCAATCCCATTGCCCGAGTAACTAGCGGCCGATGCAATAACGCCCCCAACAATTGCCTTTCCTGAGGATTCAATGGCACCATCCACGGCTTGACGAGATTGATCCCTAGAGCGTCTTCCAGCTCGAGGATTCGGTTCTCTAGCGCGTCGATGACGGCGGCGGGGTTCATGGTTATCCGCTTTGACGCTTTGAAAACGTGGATTCCAATTCAGCGCGGGTCATCTGATCCGGCCGTTTGCTTCCTTCGGCCACCAACGGCGGTTCCTCCCTCTCTGCAGAGAGGTTTATATTACTTACTTTGTGGATGGTTGCCGGTTGCTTCGTTTCGTCCAAGCAAGGCGTGGTTGGATTTTGGTTGCCGTTTGCTTGGATTTCGTTTGCCGTTTGCTTGCGGTTTGCTTCGTTTGCTTGCCTCCGCCCCATAGCTCTGAGTGTCCGATTTATCCCGGACACTGTTCCACCTTTTCGGCCAGCGATAGCGCGCTGCATGATTTTCTGTTCGGTCTTTTCGGCTTCTCGACGGATGCGCTTATGAGTGCCGTCCGCTAAAAAAAACGCTTCGACCGGAGCTTTTATTTTCCGCCATTCCCTTACGCTAATCCCAAGGATTGTCGCCCGCGCCTCATCACCATCCGGTAGCCTTTCATGTTGCCAGCAGTGGCCGATTAAAAGCAGATACGCACCATGCTGCAGAAGCGTCAGATGCCGCGTATCGGCGTAATAATCGCCCCAATAAAGTGGCATCCAGGGACGACTCATAAACGCTTCCCGCGCCTAATATCGTCCACGGCCAATTCAACAAACTCACAAGCTAGTATTTCGGAAAGATTGAACCATTCTCCGCCGCAAAACGTGGCACCGCGCTTTAATATTTGATACAGCCATCGCTCAACGTGATGCGCTAGATCGTGATTTTCTATTTCCCAAGTTTTAACTAGGTGCAATCGACGGGGATTGCCTACCTGCAATTCGCCGAGACGAGATTGCGGGTTCATTGAACGCCCTATTTTCAATGGACCATTTTCATGCTCTGAAATTATATAGATAAACGTTCGGTTCTTAACCGGTCCCCAGCTGCCTTTGTATCCGTATCCACCAAAAGAATCGCTAGGATCGCTCACCCTCCCGCCCCCTGCTCGTATTTGGCCCTGATTGTGCGCTCTATGCGGGAAATGGTTTGGTCGAGGAGCGGATCTGCCTTGCGGTTGATTTCAACTTTCCGCACGCCGTGCAGGATCGTTGTATGATCCCGGTCCCCTATTGCGTGCCCGATCTGCGGTAGCGACTTCACCGTCAGTTTTTTGGCCAGGTACATGGCGATGTGGCGGGGCTCGATGAGGTTCGCTACCCTCCGGGGACTAACTAGATCACCGACAGAAATTCCATAGTCGTCTGCCACGGCGAAAATAATATCATGGACCGTGCAGAATTTGTATTTAAGCGCCGTGGAACTAATGTCGATATTGAGCATTACCTGAAGGCGCTCGTTCTCTGCGACCACCGTCTTGATATTTGATAGCAATAAAAGGTTTTTCTTTTCCAGCTCCGCAATTCGTTCTTCTTGGGCTTTGATCTTTTCGCGAAGATCGGAAGATATGAAGGGATTGCGCCGGGCTATCTTGGCGCGTAAGATCGACTGCTCCAATAGTGTCATTACACAACCCCCTGGCTGACTTTGCGGAAATGATGCGAACACCACGAACTACAGCCGAATTTTGGATGCCCGCAGAAGGTGGCTAAACCGTCATCGCCTCTCTCATCCAAGACCCATCGGCAATGAAATTCCTTTAATTGCATGAAGGGGATTTTCAGCGCCACGAATTGATCGACTGGCGGCGGTAACGGTGGACCTTTAGGCTTGAATGTCGGAGCCTTTCTAGCGTGAGCAACGAGCGGTATTTTGGACCGGATCAAGCCAAGTTGATCTTGCTTGCTCATCACGGAGTTTTTGGTAAATCCCAATTCCTCCGCGATTAGTCGAGCGCTGTAGCCTTGGGCTGTCCTGGTTTTGACGATTTCAATGCGCTCAGGCGTCCATTTGGACGGGCCTGTGCGCAGAATACCTAAGCGTAACCGCTTGGCGGCTATGGCTTTATCTGTCGTTCTAAGTTTGATTGCGATCTGATCATCCGGCAGGCCGTGGCTGAATAGGGTTTTTAATTCGCTTTCAGTTTGTTCATTCCAAAGGCGCTCCATTCCCCTCTCCCTAGCGTACAGATAGCCGACTTCCAGATGCGGAAGCTGACCGACCAGCATTGAGTGAGAACACTACAAACGCTACGGAGCCGAAGCCCTTCAACTACCGTGCGTTACGCTTTTACTTGTTGGTTGGTCGGTATCAGCAGTTTCTTGAAAATCGAAATGTCGGTTTTGCGTTCGATAATGGGGCGGAAGCGAATTGCGTCGTATGGCCAATCGTCAAATTGTGGTTTTCCAGGCCACGAGCGCAAGACTTCTTCAACGCGAATGTATGCCCTCTCAGGAAAGCCACGCATCCCGAACCAGCGCACTGTATACACCGCGTCTTTTGTTAGTCCCAGCAGACCCCAACGCGGATCGCGGGGCGGTTCGTCATTCACACAAACAACTTTTTGACCGACAAAGAAGTTCATACGGCGCTCCTATTCGCGCTCGAACATTTTGTTGATTACAGCGATAAGCACGACAACGGGTGGCTCATACTCGCCAGCGAGCCATCGCTTTGCCGTGCGTTCGTCTTTTTTTGGCGATTGCGGCCAAATGAGCGGCTGTATTGGCTGGCCATAACAGCTTGCAAACAGCGCCGAATTTGGGGGTCGGGACAATGGCGTCCCTCCCCGGCACATATGTCGCTTGGATTTCATTGCGGACTATCTCGGAATTTCCGAATGGTGAACGCATGATACTCTCCACAAATTATGCCACTCCTGCGACGACTCGGTATAACTTCGGAAAATTCCTGATATCGGTTGCGTCGAAAGAGGATGAGCCCGCAGCTAGACCAGGATCGCTCTCAGGTCCGCCCTCACCATCGGTGATGAGTGGGAATGGGTCCGCGGGCTCAACTGGAATAGAAAGGTCCGGGCCTGACCGGACAGTTTCGCCAGCGTCAAGAGGCTTGGGAGGGCTGGCGTTTGAAAAGCTTGTGCCGCCGCTATTATGCGGGGCTGGAATAGATGAACGATTTTCGACTTTTCGTTCAGGTTCGCTCAAATGCAGGATGCCCGCGTATTCGCATGCGAAGCCTGCTTTGTTGACGATCTTGCGGACACGCTCTTTGCCATCCTCTGCGTCTTTGACGTGCGCACGGGCTAGAGATTTGATCTGCGACCAATCAAAACCCTTGTCCGTTGCGGCCTGCCGCATGGCCGCGAAATCTTGGGCTATTTGCTCCGCTTGTTCCGAAAGCCGGATAGCCTCAGTCCAGATTTTTTTAAGCTCGTCGGCGTGGCTCATGCGGCTACCTTTGGCGGGTCCGACGCAGGACTCCAGATTGTCAATCGCTGCGGGGAAAAACGAATTGTGGACGAATTGCGACAACCTCTTTTGCACCGTGAGGTTTTATGCTTCGATGATGTTGGGGCGACGCTTATGTATGAGTAGTTGCGTTTGGGAAGCGGCCACGCTCGGCGTAAGAACGGGCTTAATTCCCCTAAAAGCATCGAAAAAGGGGATTGATCATGATGAAGCCCGACGAGCGGCTGATGGCCGAATTTGCCTGTCTCGATCCGGTCTACGTCGATGGGATCGCGAGAATGACCAATCTGGGAGCTACGTTTTCCACCTTTTATTGGCGCTGGCGACCAACCGAGCATGGTTGCGAAAAGGCCCCCGCCATGGTGGTCGTCCGGCCCTGGTCGGGAATGCTTTGCATGACATGCCCGATGCTGTTGGCCGTGCGGCGAGAGCGCGCGCCGATGGCTTACGAGGCGGCGATGGCGCATTAGGGCGCTCATTCGGCCGCTTCCTCGAAAACGAAATCGTTGGGCGTCACCCTCCCGTCCGTTTCGCGGCTGATCGCCCGTGCAATCTTGGGCCGAGGGCAATAACGCCCATTGCAGTAATC
>JGI24891J29808_1000767_pt1 | contig 11321 bp, 10 predicted proteins | sample FreactcultuFSWF8_FD_29808 | JGI IMG/M metagenome (IMG submission 29808) | reverse complement strand
CTTGCAGCAAAACACGAGATGCTATCAAAGCAATTCAGAAACGATCCCAATTCATTATGCTGGAACTGTTGCTTATCAGAGCCGTACTGGAAGTATCAACTATCAAACACCATGAGAAATATCAAGTATAATATAACCAATGGGAAACCCATAAAAGAAACCCGATTGATAAAACCATTTTGGGATGTGTTGTTCACGTCAACTACCCACGGATAAATCCGTGGGCTTGTAACTATGTCACTGACACGCTACAATTGGCTGGTTGACAGACAGCCTACCCAGAACAGATATACCGTCGTGGGCGATGTTACGGGAAGCATTGAGGTCAGCATGGAGTTCAAAACCGCAGTTACGACACAGGTATTGGGATCCGTTCCGGTTACCTTTGTAGACGTGACCGCAGGCAGAACACTTCTGCGAGGTGTACCGGGCATCAACGGTGATAACCTGCTTACCTACATTTTCGGCTTTGTATCGGATAAACCGCTCCAGTTCGTAGAACGACCAGTTGTTCAGTTTCCGATTAAACTCTGTTCCACGTCGCTTCTGCACACGGATTTTCGACAAATCTTCAAGTGCAAACACGGTGTAGGGGAGTTGAACAATATGCTTCGAGATACAGTGGTTGGCATCAGTCACAAACCGTCTTTCTCGACCAGACAACTTCCGGAGTTTCCGGGTAGCGGATCGAGTGCCTTTGGACTGGAGTTCAGATCGGAGATGTGCGTATTTACTACGGACATTCTTCACAGCCGAAGAATTAAAAAATGTGTTGTCGGAACAGACTGCAATATTGACAATTCCCCGATCAATTCCGAGAACGGTCTGTTCCATAATTACCTTCGGGGTATCAGTTTCAAGTTGGCAATGCAGATAGAACGTATTGTCGTTCTTGCGAAGGGACAGGGTAGAGGATTTAATTTTCCACGACAGGTATTGTCGGTAATATTCCGGGATACCGAACGTGACCTTAATCCTGCCATCAGTGGTAGAGAGGGTTGCATACTTGGAATCCAGACATACCCTGATTACTCTGGAATTATATCGCATTGCCGAATACTCTTTGCGGAGAGGTTTAAAATGGCATTTCACCGATTTCAACGACTCACAAGCAACATCTCTTGCACCTTGCACAAGCGAGGATGGGAGATTAGGAACGGACTGTCGAATATTCTGATAAGTGGCATTGTGGCAGTTAATCTTGCTGACGGAGTGGGACTCAAAGCCCCACTTCGAGCAGATGTTAAAAGCCACAGTATAATCTCTCATGGTTTGCAGGAGAGATTGCCTGTTATCAGAAGAAACATTAAGTTTCAACTTAATCGTCCTAATCACAATCATATATTAGTAGTAATAGAACATATACTTAATGGAGGTGACCGGTGCGGGGCAATTCCTCCCACAGCTAAAGCAGTGGGTTTCCTTGCACCCAGATCATGAGATATCTTAACAGCAAAACAATTGGAAGGGTATATTATAAATTTCAGATTGGTTTTAGTCCGTTGAGTTACATTCTCACATTCGTGGGGTTTCTAACATTTGCAAAAGTCTGGCAGTCTACATTCGAGTTTTACAACGTTCCATTTATTGTTGCAATGGTTGGGTTCCCATTGGCAATGCTTATTACCGCGTTTATACTCGGTGAGATAATGATAAGAAAGAATGTTCAGGCAGAGATGACAAGCCTTGTAAACACAGAAGGCAATCCGGAATTTAAAGAACTGTGTGAGAGACTAAAACACATAGAAGAACTAATGGTGAAGAAATGATCCCACCGATTTCTGTAGTAATGCCAGTGTATCATTCTAACCCAGTGTACTTGCGGGAAGCAATTGACAGTATACTCAACCAGACATTTAGAGATTTTGAATTCCTGATTATCTGCGATGAACCTACATATGAAGAAATACAACTCCTATCGGAATATAAAAAGAGGGATGCCAGAATCTTCATATTCTATCAACCCGCTAGACAAGGATTGATCTCTTCGTTGAATCGCGGAATGGCATTCTCTAAAGGTAAGTATATTGCTCGTATGGATGCCGATGATATAAGTTATCCATATAGGTTGCAGAAGCAATTTGAATATATGGAAGCTCACCCTGAGGTGGGAGTTTGCGGAACAGGGGTAAAACATATCACTCCTTTGAAAACCGACAATTACCTTAATCCGTCTACCAACGCCGGGATTCTGGCATGTATGATGCTTGATGGCTGTCCAATGGTTCACCCATCTGTCATGATGCGAACAGAGTTTATAAAGAACATCAAAGGTCCATATCAACCCGGATTCTCATACGCAGAAGATTACTATTTGTGGGTACGGTGTATAGGGATCACAACGTTTCATAATATGGATGAGATATTACTAACATATCGTTCCGATGGAAATAACATCTGCGCCCGGTATCATTCAAAACAACAGGAAGAATTAAAAGAACTGCGTGAACTTGCCGCATCGTATTTGGGATTCCCAAAGCAAGGAGACAAATGCAGGGCTGAATACCTGCACGAATTGTTTGAGTTTAACACTACCCATCATAAACTATCGGNACGTTCATTCAACCGGATATTATCAGAAGTGTGGTATAATGATTGTCTGCTCAATGCGTACAAAGGATTGCAAACATGGTTTGATTTCTGGTCATCACCATTAAGCGAACCCATTCCATTATCGGCAGTTAGGAAAATGAAATTTTTCGGAGCGTGTTTATTACGGAAGAAACTTTAAAAGTCGGTATACAATCAACAGTGGTTGATTATAATCAGTCTGGATTGGGTAGATATGCAACCGAATTGTTAGAAGGGTATCATACCTTGGAAAAGAAAGTTACATTGATACGGTATAAAAATAATAATGGGTGGACAAATCATTGTGGGTTTAAAGAGGTATTTAGTAAACGATTGCCATATTATACAAACATACCCTTACAGATTGCAGCGATGGTTAGAAAATCCAAATGTAACTTGATTCATTATCCCGTGCATTTCTCCGAAAATATCGGATCGTACCTTATAAACAACAGAGTTAAAACGGTTCTTACCATCCATGATATTGCTCCAATGTTACATGATAATGATAAAAGAATATGGTACGACCAGCCCGATATAGAAACGCAAACATTATGGCAATGGGGTTTAAGACTTGCATCTAAACGAGCGGATCATATAATAACTGTATCTGAAAACACAAAACGGGATTGTGTAAAGTATCTTGGAATACCTCCGGAAAAGATTACTGTAATACCGTGCGCCGCAAGCCCGATCTTCCATCCCAGGCCCGAAAAAGATGTGATCGCATTCCTACATAATATCGGGATACAGCAACCTTATGTTTTTTACACTGGAGGGCTGTCATCCAGAAAGAATGTGGAAAGGTTGCTCGATGCATATGAAATATTGTGTGAAGAGAGATATTGGCACAACCTGTTGATAGCCGGAAACAGTCCTGATAAAACACACGCGGAATCCATCCAAAACCGATTTGGGGACCGGGTTATTTTTACCGGGCATGTACCCCCGCAAACGCTGGCATATCTTTACTGCGGGGCAGATATGTTTGTGTATCCCTCGTTATACGAAGGATTCGGTATTCCGCCACTGGAGGCAATGGCGAGTGGTACACCTACGATAACGTCCAATACATCATCGTTGCCAGAAGTAGTGGGTGATGCAGGGATAATGGTAGATCCAAACAGCACCTCNGAATTATACTGTGCCATGAAACTTGTAGCCAATAACAAGAACGTTCGGGACAAACTAAAATTCTCTGGATTGGAACGTGCGTCACACTTTAAATGGATTGATATTGCAAAACAGACTTGGAAAGTCTATGAAGATATATTTTAGTTCTACTCTCCGCACCTCCATGTGCATACACTTATAATCTTTTGCATACATCTTATCTATCATGAGTGGAAAGCCCGATTACACCAGCCAGAGAGTAACCAAACAAACCGTAAAAGAGGTCCAAAAGCAAAAGAAACCAAACGAGTCTTTTGATAAATTCCTCAAGCGGAGGCTTCGGTTATGAAGTGGCAACTTCTTTTGGTGGGCCTGCTTCTGATTGCCTGCGTGGCGAATGCCGGGGCGTGGCAGGATTCTTTAAATAATGGAGAGAAGTTATATTTAACATATGGTGCCACCACCACCCTTGCTTATAACCCCATTGACCCCATCTTGTACCCGGATACTCTGGCGGTAGCGGTATATCCATATTCATTTCCATGGGACAATTACATTGTCACTCCGACAAACTACGGGACAAGCACATATTTCGCGTATACAGAGCGTGGCGGGGGGCACCGCATATCTTTCGGGTTGTTTGGTTCCGACGGATCTGTATTATATGCTGGGCAGAATAATTACGCATATGTTCCATCCGGGACTAATCGAGTGGAGATTGTTAAGTTCGGTACTACTGTTGTGTGCTATTCCAATGGGGTAGCGTTTGATACGCAATCTGTCCCATCGGCAGCCGTATATGGATATGGCGTAACCTCCGGGGGGACGCCGTCAATAGATGATTTCTCGTTCGGCAATTCCTTCACCGATACCGGCATAGTCTCCACAATGCCACACACGTTCTCAATTGTAAAAGATTTCCTGTCACCTACAAGCGCGGTTGAAAAGGACGGTTCCGGCAATACCGCCAACAGCAGTGACTTCAACGTCCAGTGGAGTCTTGGCCCGGAAGCAGATGGTTGGACAATGGCAACTGCACCAAATTCCCGGTATAGGATTGTTATTTCTGCGCCATCCGGGACCCAATGTTATAATCAGTACGTTAATATTACTGCAACAGGATCGGCATCGGGTATTATCAGCATCCCATTCAATGCAACCTATATAGGGACCGCACCATTTGAATACGGTTTATACAATGTGGTTCTCTACGACGGAACCGGGATTAAATCAACGGATTACTTCTCGGTAGTCGGACAAGGTGCCGCCCTCTCTTGGGATCAAGCGATGTATGGAAGCGGCGCGACAGCGACAATTACTTATTCCATAACAAGCGGTTACTACGATCCAACGAATTACATCTACTCCATAAAGATCGTTGATATCTATGGTGATACAAAAGATACCAAAACACTATCATCACAGACCGGGACCGTAACGTCAGTACTTACCGGTTATAGTCCCGGTGTATATTACGCCGAACTCATGGCGACGCCCACAATAGGTGGCGCTTCTTCAATGCTCTATTACGCCGCCACGGAGGTAACCGCGTATGTTACATTCAATGGTTACGTAATGAATGCAGAAACGGCTGCTACGTTGTCTGGCGCGAACATTACTGTATCGCAGGGGAATAGTACATATTCTCAGTTTTCCGCATCAACCGGCGCATGGAACAGTTCTAACAACTGGCTTACGGGAACCCCCATAACGGTTACAACGAACCTTACCGGATATACAACTGATGTACAATCATTCTCTCCAATGGCAGCGGGAAACATTCCTTTGAATATAACTTTGCTTTCAACAACCCCGTCCCATACCGGTGTCTCAATCGGGGGTATAGTAAGGGATAACCAGTACGGGAACCCGGTTACATCGGCAACGGTGAATGTGTATAATACTTCTACTTCAGAATCGTATAACAATGTAACCAATATCGCCGGGTATTATNTCGTGAANAATCTTGTTGGAAACAGGTTGTATAATGTTTCNTCCACCAAATCCGGGTATAGCAATTCTACTATAGCGCAGGTTGTGGCGGTGGGGGTATGAGAACCCAAAAAATTTTACTTTTATTTTTGGCAACGATATTGCTGATCGTTGCTCTGACATCCGCGAGCCTTCCAAATGGATCTGTTGTGGATTATCAGCCGTTTAATACTTCAATTTCTGATTTATCGTTAGTTAATATGGCATGGATCAATGCTGGTACCCCATCTATTATAACATCCCCGGCAGCAGATGTGAAGTGGGGCATTGGATCTGTTTATTTGCCCGGGAATACTGGGACTACGCAATTATTATATTCGACCAACACTTCAAATTTCAATTTCGGAACAAATAACTTTACGGTCGCATTTTGGTTCAACGAAACAGCATCCCATAATAATTATGATTGGATTGTCGGAAATGCTCCCTATGGATCTGGTGCCGGTTGGTCGATAGGATATGGGGCGTCCGGTGGTGGTACCCAATATAACATTCAATTCGCCAGATATATAGGCTCGTGGACCAGTTTGTTTTCCACAACATCCTTTTCTACTTTAAATACGTGGCATTATATCGTTTGCGAACGATCCGGAAATACATTCTCAATTTATGTGGATGGTGTGTTAAATGGAACATCGACAAGTGCCTCCACAATAGGGAGTACTACGCAGTACCCATCAATAGGGGGCCAATACGGTGTTTCTGCTGCATATGGTGCAACCGGGTATCTCGATGATTTAATCGTATATAACGGTATTGCAATTGACGGAACCAAAGTACCGGATAGAGAAATGCTTACAAATCCAAATGCAGGATTTGCCTCTTCAGCAACTTCCGGTACCGCTCCTTTAACCGTGTCGATTACAAACACTTCTGCCGGAAATGTTGCAGCACAATCATGGGCATATTATATCCACAATCTCACTGCAACTAGCGATGTCCTAACGTCAACATCTGCTTCTCCGACAATCTCGAATCTCCCCGGGGGAAATTATATACTTACTCAAGTGGTTTCAAACACATTTGGGAGTTCAAATGCGACTTTATGGATCAATGTTACATCACCACCCCCGGTAGCCAATTTCATATATACACCAACTTCCGGATCCACCCCGCTTGCCGTTGCATTCACTGATACCTCGCAGACATCCATTACTGCGTGGAACTGGACTTTTGGCGCAGCAAATTATTCCAGCCTGCAAAACCCTTCGTATACATTTGTCGGAGGGGGAAATTATAGTGTTACATTAAATGTAACTAATGCAAGTGGAACTAATAGTACAACGAAATATGTTTTAGTCAATTCAATCGCAGATCCCAATCCAAACTCGATGATAAAATATAAAACATCACAATCTATAGTAAATATCGATAATCAAACACCATATGTTGGCACCGGCGTTATTAGAAATATATCGTCCAATACTACACAGGTTATCTCAAATTTCACATGGAACCCGGCGTATGTTTCCATAAGCAATATACGAATTAATCAATCGTNTGTAAATATCACAGGACTTTCAATAGATTCTTACGCTATACATAATGATCTCGGATATGCCATCGTAAATGAATCCAAAGCATCGGGATTTGTTGCTCCGGCAAATGCAACATTTGATTTCAATATCACTTATATAAAATATGCAGCGCCGGGAACTAGTATCCCATTTTCGTTTGATTCGAGCAGCGAATATTATGATGTCGGGAATAGCACATATTGGCACTTTAATACCATAACTGGTGCAAATGCAATCATCGGGGTATGGGGTCCAATTGGGGCAAACTTCTCTGCAAATGCGACAACGGTTGCTGTAGGATCTCCGCTTGCGTTCAGTGACACAAGTACCGGATACCCGGATGCATGGAGTTGGGACTTCGGAGATGGCAGCACATCGTCTGCACAAAACCCGGTTTATTCTTATGCCACAACAGGATTGAAAACCGTCGCACTCCATGCGTATATGTCCGAGAATGGAACGATTACGAATACAATCACGAAAACCAATTACATCAATGTAACCGCAGCACCTCCGCCGGCTCCAGTAGCGGATTTTACCGGAACTCCAACAACAGTCAGTCTCGGAACAACCGTGCAGTTCAATGATACCAGTGCATACTCTCCCACTTCATGGTCATGGAACTTTGGGGATTCTGGCGGGTCATCTCTTCAGAACCCAACGCATCTCTATACGAGTATTGGCGTTTACAATGTCTCGTTGACGGCAACAAATGCGCAGGGATCGAGTACTGCTACAAAGACTAACTATATTAATGTGACTGCATTAGCCCCGCCCGTCGCATCGTTTACGAGCAATGTTACATCTGGTGGAATACCGTTACCAGTACAATTCACCGATACCACTTCAAATATCCCTACCTCATGGCTCTGGACGTTTGGGGATACCGGTGCGACATCTACCAGCCAGAACCCTTCGCACACTTTCACCACAGCAGGCAACTGGTCTGTATCACTTAAGGCTACAAATGCCGCGGGAAACAACACTGTAATTCATTACATCAATGCAACCACGTTATCCGGGTTCACCCGGCAGGATCTGGTAATGGCTCCACAATATACGCTGACGATTAACTTTGTCGATTCCGTAACGAATCTCGCAATACCAGTTGTCAAGGTAGTCAATGCAGCGGATGGAACCAGTGTTAATATTACAACAGGGACTTACACCGGAACGTTTGGGTACACCACAGCGGTTCTCTATTGTTATTCGGATGGATATGCGGCCAAGTCGGTATCGTATATTATGACCGGGGACCTGACGGAGACAGTGCAGTTGACGCAATCGACCACTTCACAAACGCAGAACACAAATGTTGTCTATTCCCCCACTATGGTACAGTTCTTATTCTATAATGAGAATCTGAAAACCATATCTAACGCATATGTAATAGCAACTCCTATAAATTTTACGGCTCCTTCGAACTGGACCTCTCTTCTTTTGGGGATATCTTCCGGATGTAACATTCTTGGAACATCCGTGTATGGGTGGACAGATGTCGCGGGTTCGTGGTCAGCCCCAATGGTTGCGAGTGTAGACTATTCTATGACTGTGGCCGGAACCGAAGGCGGAACTCCATTCAATTACACATTTACAATATACCCGGTACAGTCTCCGGTTCATATTACATTACCAATCGGAATAACTGCAATGCCGACCCCCTCTCAGATATCATACGGATTAAATCACACCGCAGTAAACACAACGATGCAAACAGTGGTCATGAATTATTACGATCCGAGTGGAGAAACAACCATATTGAATTTCTATATCACCAACACAACCGGGGCGTTACTTGCAAGCGGTAACTATACCGGATCTTCTGCAAACAGTGCATCGTTTTACCAGAACATAACTGTCGCTACAAGAGGACAGGCATACACTTATGGATTCACCGCAAACCAAGGAACTCTCGGATGGATAAACCGCAGCGACTCGTTTGTAGATCCATCATTCTCTCTTCTTGGTAGTGGGTTTACTCCAGGGGTTGTAGAGTTATGGTTTAGCATCGCGCTTCTGGTGATATTCGGGGCAGTCGGAAGTTTCTACTTCAAGCACATTATCCTCATTGCAGAACCAATCCTGTATTGGTTTATTGCATCGTACTTATCATGGCTCCCATTGAATACTAATGTGTACCTCTCACTCGCGGTAATGCTGGTGCTCGGGGTGCTGATTTACATTCGTTACAGGGAAAATATGATCCAGTGACCTCTTTTTTTCAGATAGATAAAATTTAGTAGGATAAGCGCAATACACTACCCTGATAAACTTTGCGTGCCTTCGAGATTACAATTTTTCTGGTTATGATACTGACCGGGTACTCAGTATTAAGCGTAATGGGCACGCTCCCGGAAAACACCAATACTTGCAGTGCCACCGGGTGCCAAGCAATATCTTATTTATATTCATTTGCAAATATGACGACAATATCAGATACAACTTCAATTGATACAACAAACCCCTTAGGATTTGCCATAACTTCTATAACTATTGGGCTTGATTATGTAGTTTATTCACTCACACACGGGTTATTATTACTCGGGTTAATTATTCTTGTTGGTCCTGCAATGCAGACAATGTTTAATGTACCTACAGTAATTGCCAACTGGCTTATGGTAGGGGTGTGGATATTATGGACAATAGGGATCATACAATGGTTATCCGGGAGGTTTGGATGGGATATGATGCGTTGAAGCAATGGGTCACTAGTATTCTTGGTGCCGGAGGTTTCGCATCTGTTATTATCCCGGGGCAACCTCTAAATTTTACAGACGTAACTCCACTTCCAACCTCCACTTATACGAGCCAGTATTTTTACCCGTTATTTAACCAGAGCTGGAATGTCCCAAATATGATTGCTATCGGGGAAAACGCTCTCGGAGACTACATTGGTCAACCGCTCGGGAACCAGCTTATTACTGCATTTATCCTAGTGAATATTATCGGGATTATCTGGTGCAGACAGGACGACGCAGCAATCCCACTTTTCCTGTTGTGGATAGTTGGATTGGTGTTCTTCGCGGTTCCGGGGATGTTACCCCCGGGATGGGCGAACTTCATTTGGGGATTCGAATTGATCACGATGGGCGGCGTCGCGTACACCCTCTGGCGCGGGAGACGAAACAGCTAAATCTGACATACTCTACCGCCTCAAGGCGATAGGTTCTAACGTTGCATCATCCCGCAAGCCGGGCAATACTGCCAAGGGATTGTGATTCTTATTTGTATGAGTCAAAACATAATATTATATCATAATACTGTAACATGCTGTTGTAGAAGTAATATCAGGACGTGTGGCAATGTCTGAAAAGTTTAACCCGGCTGATGTAATTGGTAAATCGTACAAACGTGGGATGCTTCCCTATGGCGGGTCAGTAACAAGAGGTAAAATATCATCTGCTATCGGCGAGGAAGAATATCAGGAAACGATGAAACGCCTTAAATCGATCACCGCATGAATCATTGTGCTGAAACTCCTATTTCAAGGACGATATGGTCCGGTGCGGCGGTAGTATTCCCCCACAAAGAGCGTGATTCGTTTCGGTAAGGACAAGCCGTGCACCGGTCCATATGCGCACAACAGGGGAATGGCGGGATTATAGATCTTGTGGTCATCGTAATTCTCGATCTTCCGGACATTGCGCCGATGTCATCTATACTGGGAGGCAAAAGTAAAAGACTATATTTAGTTCGAGAGATATGCTAATATAGGAAAAAGATATGGCGGGTGGAATGGATCGAGAAAACGGAAGTGCGGCAGTTGTCTATTTATATGTTACCGGGATCTTAGCTATCGTCTTTGTCTGGATAATCCTTAACCCGGAAGTCGATACCTTTATCGGAATCCCCCAACTCGGTATCCTCTCATATTCAAGTGATCTTATGACTAGTATGAGATTTACCCAAACCATGTATGACGATTTCCTTATTGTGTTTCTACTTCTGTGGACCGTTGCAGCATATATTGCGGCATTGAGAGCAAGAAGTCAGGCGGTATGATAAAATGGGAATGAGTGGATTATTCAGGGCGGGGATAAGTGTTCTGGTGGGCATTGTTGCAATGCTCGTATTAGAAGCGGTTTTTCCGATGGATACTTTGTATCTACGGTTTAACAGTTTGATTTC
>JGI24891J29808_1000766_pt1 | contig 11328 bp, 9 predicted proteins | sample FreactcultuFSWF8_FD_29808 | JGI IMG/M metagenome (IMG submission 29808) | reverse complement strand
GTTCTTGTTCTTGTGGACTTCGATGGGGATGCAACCGCGCCGCCGACTGGCGGCGCGGGGTAACGCGGTGATCCGGATGGATCAGGCGTCGATGGTTTTCTGCTGCTGTTCGCCGAGGCCGTCGATGCCCAGGCGCATGGTCTGGCCGGCGCGCAGGTAGACGGCTTCCGGCTTGACGCCCATGCCCACGCCCGGCGGCGTGCCGGTGGAGATGACGTCGCCTGGCTGCAGGCTCATGAAGCGCGACAGGTAGGAGACGATGTGCGCCACGCCGAAGATCATGGTGCTGGTATTGCCGTTCTGGTAGCGCTTGCCATCCACTTCCAGCCACATGCCCAGCTTTTGCGGATCGGCGACTTCATCGCGGGTGACCAGCCAGGGGCCGATGGGGCCGAAGGTATCGCAGCCCTTGCCCTTGTCCCAGGTGCCGCCGCGTTCGATCTGGTATTCGCGCTCGGAGACGTCGTTGACCACGCAATAGCCGGCCACGTGGGACATGGCGTCCTTCTCGTCGATGTAGCTGCCGCCCTTGCCGATGACCACGCCCAGTTCGACTTCCCAGTCGGTCTTCTTGGAGCCGCGGGGGATCTTGACCTCGTCATTGGGGCCGACCACGGCGGAGGTCCACTTGTTGAACACGACGGGTTCGGCCGGGATGGGCAGGTTGGATTCGGCGGCGTGATCGGCGTAGTTCAGGCCGATGCAGATGAATTTGCCGATGTTGCCGACGCAGGCGCCGATGCGCGGCGAGCCTTCCACGGCGGGCAGGCTTTCCAGGTCCAGCTTGCGGATCTTGTCCAGAGAAGCGTCATCCAGTACGGCACCGTTGACGTCCTTGATGTAGGCGGACAGATCGCGGATCTTGCCGGATTGGTCGAGGACGCCGGGCTTTTCCTGCCCCACCGGGCCGTAACGCAGTAATTTCATCGTGTTTCCTTTGAGAAATGAATGTCTCTGAATGACGCCTTTTTGCCGTGGCTCGGCCTCAGCGTGCCGAGGGCGGGCGACAGGTCGAGGGCTGTCGTTTTGGGAAACTGGATATTACCAGTTTATTGGTAAGACCAATAGGGCGCGGCGCTTTTCCAATGCGGGGAATCCAATGGCGTGTCAGGCGAGGAGGAAGGAAATCACCTGCGCGATTGGCGACCTTCGCGAAAGGCCTCTCGCACTCGCAGATTAAATGTGAACAGGCCCTAGCGTACCTTGTACAGCACAGCAGCCCCAGGCTTCGGTTCGAAAGCAGGCACGGTGCGCTGCGCAAGTTGCTTGCCATTGGCATCCCATACCAGGGTGTCTGCGGGGTATTCATCCTTGCGGGTCATGGTGTCGATCTGCTTGACGATCACCTGCGCGCCTGCAGGCAGCTCCGGGTTCCATGCGAATACCCCAACTCTGCCGAAGAAGACCGCCGGTGCGTCGGCATCGAGGCGGCGGTCAGGGCACATGACCAGACCACGTTCAAGCATGACCCGCAGTGCGCCGACAGGCAGCATCTTTACCGTCGGCGTGGTGCGCGCCGCGCTATGGCCCGGGCAGACATTGGCCGAGCGAGTCACCATGTCTTGCACCACCTGACTGTCGGATTGGGCGTGTGCCGAAAAAGCAGCGGCAGAAAGGGCCGCCATGACGAGAGTTGATTTCAGAGGCATGAGAGAAGTCCTGAGAGAAAAGGTTTCCACATAGCGGCTTGCTCCGGCTTGGCATGCGGCCACGTGCAAGCTGAATGCGTTCAGACTATCCCGGCATTGATCTGTTCCCTCTGCGCATCGATGCGCGCGCCGACAAGATGGCTGGATGAAGATCAGCGGCGAATGGAAAATCGGCGGACATCGATGTGAAGGCCACCGGGTAAATCCGTCATGGCGGCTATTGCCCGGGTTGCTCCGGGTTCGCAACAGGCGCAGCTGCCAGCGCCGCCGCAATCGCCTCCGGCACGAACGGCCGGTTATTCATGAAGCAAGCCCCGACAAAGACCGCCTCCGCATACACCACATCCCCCACCTTGATCTGCTGCACGAAATTCACCCGGCTGCGCTTTTCGTGTTTCTGCACTTCGCAGGTGACCTCCATCGTGTCGCCCTTTTGCAGGCTCTTGCGAAAGCGCAGCGAGTATTCCAGCACCATGAACACCTGCCCTTGCCGGAAGGCCTCTTCGATATCGATTCCCAGCGCTTCCTTCAAAAAGGCATGCCGCGTCCATTCCATATAAAACGGGTAATACAGCCCATCGACCACGCCCTGGAAATCGATGTGCTTGGGATCCACTTCAAACTGTTTTGAAAACATGCTGTCGTTCCTTCCGTTCAGATTGGTCAAACCGGTGACACGATAATCGCAGGGCAGGGCAACCGTCTACCCTCCACGTGCGCAGCCATCGCAAAAGGTCTGGCCGGTAAAACGAGTTCAAGCCCGACCTTGTTGCGCGAATCCGGCTACCATCGGCGATATCGATTGTGCGCGCCATCCCGATCTCACCTACCAGCCTGAATCCGCCCCATGCATTTGCCTCCTTTTCTGTTCCGTGCGAAAACTGTGCTGGCTGCCAGCCTGTTCAGCTTGTTGGCCTCCATGCCTCCGCCGGTCCCTGCTGCCACTACGACATCTGTCCCCGACATGGAAAACGCGCCGGTCTACGGCCCGCAACTGGAGGGCTTCGACTACCGCTGGCCGGTCTCGCGTTATCGTTTCCACTCCCAGCGCCAGGACATCGAGATGGCCTATCTCGACGTGGCACCTGCTGCTGGCAGCGTTCCGCACGGCACCGTCGTCCTGTTGCACGGAAAGAATTTCTGCGCTGGCACCTGGGAGCAGACCATCGATGTGCTGCGTCGCGCCGGCTACCGTGTGATTGCACCGGACCAGATCGGCTTCTGCAAATCCAGCAAGCCCGAGCAATACCAGTTCAGCTTCCAGCAACTGGCCGCGAATACGCACGCCTTGCTGGCCTCGCTCGGCATCGAGCAAACCATCCTGGTAGGCCACTCCACCGGCGGCATGCTGGCCATCCGCTATGCGTTGTCCTATCCACAGCAGACCCGCCAGCTGGTGCTGGTCGACCCCATCGGCCTGGAAGACTGGCGCGCCAAGGGCGTGCCGCCGGTATCGGTGGACCAGTGGTATGCGCGCGAACTCGGTACCACGGCCGAGCGCATCCGCAACTACGAGCGCGCCACCTATTTCTCCGGGCAGTGGAGTGCGGAGTATGAACCCTGGGTGCAGATGCTGGCCGGCATGTACCGCGGGCCGGGCAAGGAGCGGGTGGCGTGGAATTCCGCACTGCTGTACGACATGATCCTCACGCAACCGGTGTTCTACGAACTGAAGAACCTGAAGACGCCCACGGTCCTCATGATCGGCGACCAGGACAGCACCGCCATCGGCAAGGAATTCGCACCGCCGGCATTGCGCGCCGGGCTGGGCAACTATGCGGTGCTCGGGCGCGAGGCGGCTGCCGTCATTCCGCACTCGACCTTGGTGGTATTCCCCGGCGCTGGTCACGCACCGCAGATGCAGATGCCGGAGTTGTTTCATGCGCAGTTGCTTAAGCGGCTTGCGCCGGATCCGGACCTGGTGCAGCAGCTGGCACCGACGGGCGTGCTGCGCGCCTCCATCAATCTGGGCAACCCGGTGCTGGCGAGCCTGGATCCGCAGAGTGGGCAAGCCCAAGGCGTCTCCGTTGACCTCGCCCGCGAACTGGGGCAGCGCCTCGGGGTTCCCGTTGAACTGGTGGTTGGCAAGACTGCTGCGGGTTCCGTCGCCAATCTGGAGGAGGGGCGTGCCGACATCGGCTTCTTCGCCATTGATCCAAGGCGCGCCCGCGAGATTGCGTTCACCCGGCCCTACGTCCTGATCGAGGGCTATTACGCGGTGCGGGTGGATTCTCCCATCCATGACAATGCCCAGGTGGATCGCCCGGGCCTGACAGTGGCCGTCGGTAGTGGAAGCGCCTATGACCTCTTCCTGAGCCGTGAACTGAAACAGGCGACCATCGTGCGCACGCCGACCTCGAATGCGGTCGTGCCGACGTTTGTCGAGCGCAGGCTGGACGTGGCCGCCGGCGTGAAACAGCAGTTGCAGGCCGATGCTGCCAAGGTTGGCGGATTGCGCATCCTCGACCAGCGCTTCATGGTCATCCGCCAGGCCATGGGGACACCGGCTGCACGCGGCGAGAAGGCACGTGCGTATCTGGCGGCCTTCGTCGAGGAGATGACGTCCTCCGGTGTTGTGGCAGCAGCGCTGGCACGCCATGGAATCGACGGAGCCGTCGTCGCCGGGCCGCATGATTGAATCCGGTCAGACATGCCGCATCGTCGGACGCTTTCTGCAGTGATCACTGTCAAGGAAAAACAAGATGGAACGCTGGATCGCCTACGCATTCATTTCCATGGCCTTTGCAGGCTTCACCTCGGTCATCGCCAAACTCGGCTTGACCGGCATCTCCAGCGATCTGGGATTGGCCATCCGGACCTGCTTCGTGTTTGTCTTCGTGCTCATGTTCGCCGCTGCTGTCGTGCCGACTGCGCAGCTGAGCTCTGTCACCTGGCAGAACGTCCTCTGGCTCGGCCTGTCGGGTGTGACCACCGCCGTCTCCTGGGTGTTCTACTACAAGGCCATCAAGGCGGGGGACGTGTCCACCGTGGCGCTGATCGACAAGGGCAGTGTCATCGTGGCCTTGCTGATGGCGGTCTGGATTCTCAATGAAGTCATCACGCCCGCCAAGCTGATCGGGGCCGCGCTCATTGCCGCGGGATTGCTGGTGATTTCCCGCGGCTAGGCCAAGCTGCACGGCCCGCCAAGCACGACTTACTTCACCCCCGCCGAGACGGCCATCCGGTCAAAATCCGCATCCAGCTTCTGCAGCGATCCTGCAATCCGCTGCTGCCGGGCCTTGATCCACGCATCCTGCTGCGCCACGCGCGCAGTGGCCTCGCGCAGCATGCGGTCCATCTCGGCGGGTTGCGGACCGCCCACGGTAGCGCGATTGCGCACGATCGCCACCGGATCGAGGGTGCTGCGGAACTCCTGTTCCGACATCGGCAGGGCCTGCGGGAATTCCGAATTCAGCACCGCTTCGTGATAGATGCGCTGCGCCTGGTCATAAGGAAATTCCAGCGGCCGGATGTTGTTGGCCTTGGCATACTCCACCACTTCCGAAGCGAAGTGATGGCCCACGCGGAAGGGCAGCTTGTACTTGCGCATCAGCACGTCGGCCAGTTCCTGGGACGCGGTCCAGTCGCTGTTGAGTTCTTCCAGCGCGCGTTTCGGATCGATCACCAGCGCGCCCAGGATGCTTTCCCAGTTCTTCAGGACCTTGACCGTATTGAGCACCATCTCCTTATTGGGTTTCACATCCTTGGCATCGCTCATGCCGGGCGGGATGTTGTGTGCCACGATGGCCACGCCCATGCCCTCGGCAATCACCATCGAGGCATCGCGCCGGGTGCTGTTGAGCAGTCCCGGATTGCGCTTCTGCGGCATGGCCGACGACACGTAGGTATTGGCCCCTCCCTCCTGCAACAGGATCCACGGACGCGGCTGCGCATATTGCGTCATCACGTCCTGGATGAAGGCGCCGGCATGCAGGGCAATGGATGAGACCACCGCGCCCGCTTCCACCGGGCCATCCACCGCCGACAGTTGCGCAGCGTCATAGGCGTTGTCGACGATGGCGGCAAAGCCCAGGTAGTCTGCCATGCGCTGGCGGTTCAATGGCCAGCTGGTGCCGTTAAGGACGGTGGTGCCCATGGCCGAGCGGTCCAGGCGCACATAGGCTTCGCGCAGGCGCTGGGCATCGCGGTCCAGTGCGGCGGCAAAGCCCAGCAGGTAGTGGCCGTAGCTGTTGGGCTGTGCCGCCACACCGTTGGTGTAGTTGGGCACGATGGTGTCGCGCTGGCTGGCGGCCAGTCTGACCAGCGCCGCCGTGGTGGCGTTGAGCTGGTTGGCCAGCGTCAGCAGGTCTTCGCGCAGGATGGCCGCGCGCAGCGTGGCCAGCATGTCCTGGCTGGAACGGCCGGCGTGCAGCAGCGTGATCTGCGGACCGGCCGCCTGGATCAGCAGCGGCTCGAAGGTGATCACCAGCGTCGGACGCTTGGCACCCGGCAGCTCGCCATCGGCCAGCACCTTGCGGATGCCCTTGACCACCAGCGGGGTCATCGACTTGTCCAGCAAGCCTTCGTCGGTGTTGATCACGGCCGTGGCCTTGTTGATTTCGCCGAGCCAGAAGAATTCATCATGGCGCGGCGTCTGCTGCGCGTGCAAGGGCGCGGCGCAAGCCAGCAGGGCAGCGGACAGCGCGAAGGCGAGGGTGGAAAGCTTGGGCAAGGCGGTCTCCTGGAAGTTTTGATTGGTCTGTGCAGGGCGACTATCTTAGCGGGCAATCGCGATTTCGGTTTGGATGATCCGCTTCGGGTGTCGCTGCACAGTCCCTGCATCAGCCGACTCAGCCGGTTCAGCCGATGCTGTTGACCAGATTCTCGCCCCCGGTCACGTCCAGTACCGTGCCGGTGACGTAGGGATTGGTCATCAGGAACAGCGCCGCATGGGCGATGTCCCCGGCCTGGCCAGCGCGGCGTGCCGGGAAGCTGGCGGCCACCTGTTGCATCATGCCGGCCCGCACTTCGGCCGGGAGGAAATTCCACATGTCCGTTTCCACAAAGCCGGGACGGATGGTGTTGACCCGCGTCGGTGCCAGTTCCACCGCCAGCGCCACCGCCAGCGCCTCGACTGCCGCAAAGCTGGAGGTCACGGCCGTGAAGCCCGGCTTGGGCCGCACCGCCATGCCGCCGCTGAGGAAGGTCATGGTGCCGCCGGCGCGCAGCAGCGGTGCGGCGTAGCGGGCACAGGCCCAGGTGCCGAGGAATTTGCCTTCCACGTAGCTGCGCACGCCGCGCATGTCGGCATCCATGAAGCTGCCCCAGCTGCCGACGTCGGGCGCAGCGGTGACCACCAGGTGATCGAAGGGGCCGATGGCCGCGAAGGCGCTGCGCACGGCGGCTTCGTCGCGCATGTCCAGCGTGACCTGCTGCAGGCCGGCCAGTTCAGGGCGCTCTTGCGTGGACGTGATGCGGCGGCTGGCGACGATCACCGTGGCCCCGGCGGCCAATGCGGCGCGGGCAATCCCCAGGCCGATGCCGGTCTTGCCGCCGACGATGACGACGGTCTTGCCGCTGAGGGAGAGTGAACCAGCCAAGGAGGGAGTGGAGAGAGTCATGGTGTATCCGATCGATTCAAGAGTGAAAGAAAACTGATGGAGCAGGCCGGCAAGCGAAGAGCGCTTCGGCCAGCGGTGAACCGATGGTAATTGCGGCAGGATTTGTTGATAATCCCTGTGAATTTGATTGCTGTTATTCTGTTTTGGAATAAATCCGGCCTCGTGGCCTGCCTCTTTCAGCGAATACCCATGGACAGATTCCAGGAAATGACGGCCTTCGTCGCCGTGGTCGAGACCGGTGGATTTTCTGCCGCGGCACGCCGGCTCGGCGAATCGCAGTCCAGCGTGAGCAAGGCCGTCAACGCCCTTGAACAGCGTCTGGGCGTGGCCCTGCTCCATCGCAGCACGCGCAGCGTGACGCTGACCGAACACGGCCGCACCTACTACGCGCGCACCGTGCCGCTGCTGGAGGAGATGGCGCAGACCGATGCCGAGCTCTCCAGCAGCACGCTGGACATCGCCGGCCCGGTCCGGCTGGCCACGTCCGCCACCTTCGGCCGCCTGCACGTGCTGCCGCTGGTCCCGGTGCTGCTGGCGCGCTATCCGGGGATACGGCTCGATCTGCAGTTCTCCGATGGCGTGCGCGATCTGCTGGCCGATGGCGTCGATCTGGCCATCCGCGTCAGTCCGGTGCTGCATCCGGATGCCGTGGTCAAGCGCGTGGCCAGCACGCCGCTGGTGTGCGTGGGAGCGCGCAGTTATTTCAGGCGGCATGGGCTGCCGCGCACGCCGCAGGAGCTGGCGCACCATAACTGCCTGATCTACAACGACATGCACGAATGGCCTTTCAGCGGACCGCACGGGCGCTTCAGCGTGCCGGTGCAGGGCAACCTGTCCGCCAACACGGTCGAGGCCATCCTGGCGGCGGTGCGTGCGGGCGTGGGACTGGGGCTGTTCAACCGGGCCTCGCTGGTCGGCGAGATGCGCCATCCGGACATCGCCACCGTCCTCGATGCCTATCTGAAGGAAACCCGCGACATCAGCCTGGTCTGGCCGCGCCGCCGTTTCCTCCCGCAACGGGTGCGGGTGGTGACCGATTTTTTTGCCAAGGAGCTGGCAGCCAGGATCTGAGCGGCGGAGCGGGCGGAGGGGCTGCCCTAAGCTTCATGTTCGGCCCAATGAATATGTTGCTTCTGGCAGGAAGCGATATACTGTGCATCCATACAGTTCATTTCCTGCCTGCTTTTCGCCGCAATGCCCGCCGTCCCCGATCACCGTTTCTACTACCTGAGCAATTTCCAGCAGGCGCTGGATTGGCTGGGGCAGCGCTATGCCGACCTGCTGCAGGACGAGGAGCGCGATTTCCTGCTGCGTTTCCCGGCCTTGCCGCTGGCTGCGCGGGCGCTGTTCGTGCGCATGATGATGCGCAAGGGCGAGCACTTCCGCGCCAGCCGCCTGGCTTATCCGGAGATCGGCTGTCCGCTGCAGGCGTCCCGCGATCTGCCGCCCGAATGGGTGGAGCCGGATGCGCCGCTGTCGCTGGCCCAGGTCTTCGCGCTGGCGACCAAGCCGGAGCTGCTGCGCTGGTTCGGCGTGCGCGGTGGACTCAGGACGGCGCGCAAGGACAGCTTGCTGGCGGCGCTGGAAAGCGATCCGCAACATGCCGCGCCGCGTTGCCTGTCGCAATGGATAGCGCCGGGGCAGGGCGGGGAAGCGGTCCTGCGCATGCGGGTTGGCGGCCTGTGTGAACGTTTGCGTTTGATGTTCTTCGGCAACCTGCGCCAGGACTGGAGCGAATTCGTGCTGGCCGATCTGGGTACGCTGCGCTATGAACAGATCGCCCTTTCTGCCGAGGCGCGCGGTTTTCGCAGCCGCACCGACATTGATCTTTACCTGCAACTGCAGGCCTGCAAGCAGCGCTTCGAGGCCGGTGACGAGGTCGCGGCGGTGCTCGACGCGCTACCCGCGGAGCGCTTCGACAATCCCTGGCTGGAGAGCCGCCGTGAACGCCTGCTGTTCCAGCTCGGCCAGCATTGCGAGAAGGCCGGCGACTGGCCACAGGCACAGCAGATCTACGCTGCCTGCCGTTATCCCGGTGCACGGGCACGCGCCATCCGCGTGCTGGAAAAACTGGGCCGCTTCGGTCCCGCACAAGCCCTGCTGACGATCGCCCGGCAATCGCCCGAGAGCGAGGCGGAACGCCAGCAACTGCTGCGCATCGCGCCGCGCCTGGCGCGCCAGCTGGGTTTGCCGCCGGCGCTGCGGCCGCGCCCCGCCGTGGTCGATCAGATCGAGCTCGTGTTGCCGGCAGAGGGCGGCCGCGTCGAGCGGGCGGTGCAGTTGCATTTGCAGCAGGCCGATGCGCCGGTGTTCTGTGTCGAAAACGCGCTGGCCAATGCCCTTTTCGGCTTGCTGTGCTGGGAAGCGCTGTTCGCGCCCATTCCCGGCGCCTTCTTCCATCCCTTCCAGCGCGAGCCGGCCGATCTGTTGAGCGCCGATTTCGCGGCGCGTCGGCGCGATGTGCTGGCGCGCTGCTTGCGCCGCTTGGATGACGGCAGCTACCGTGTGCATCTCCTTGCCATCCATGAGGCCAAGCACGGCTTGCAAACGCCCTTCGTGGCCTGGGGCTGGGTCACGCGCGAGTTGCTGCTGATGGCGCTGGACTGTATCCCCGCCGCACATCTGAAGCTGTGGTGCCTGCGCATACTTGACGACATTCGAGAGAACCGCAACGGTTTCCCCGACCTGATCCAGTTCTGGCCGCAGCAAGGGCGCTATCGCATGATCGAGGTCAAAGGCCCGGGCGACCGCCTGCAGGACAACCAGCGCCGCTGGCTGGACTACTGCGCGCAACACGCCATGCCGGTGGCAGTGTGCTACCTGCAATGGGAACAGGCGGCAGCATGAACGTGGCGCTCTCCGCCGTCGCGGCGCAAGACCAGGCTGCACGGCGCTACACGGTTTCAGTGCGTGCGCTGTGCGAATTCACCGCCAAGCGGGGCGATCTCGATCTGCGCTTCACGCCCACACCCACCGCCAAGGAAGGCATCGCCGGTCACGCCATCGTGGCGCAGCGTCGCGGGGAAGGCTACCTGAGCGAAGTGACGCTCTCGGCCGATCATGGCGCGCTGCATGTGCGCGGACGCGCCGATGGCTATGACCCCGCGCGCCAGCTGCTGGAAGAAGTGAAGACCTATCGCGGCCAGCTCTCCAGCCTGCCCGACAATCATCGCCACCTGCACTGGGCGCAACTGCGGGTCTATGGCCACCTGATGTGCGAGCGGGAAGGGCTGGCGCGCATCCATCTGGCGCTGGTGTATTTCGACATCGGCAGCCAGCAGGAAACGGTACTGGAAGAAACCCGCAGCCGCGAGGAACTGGCTACGCTCTTTGTGGCGCAATGCGAGCGTTTCATGTGCTGGGCCGAACAGGAGCTGGCGCACCGCGCGGCGCGTGATATGTCCTTGCGGACGCTGCGCTTTCCGCACGGCGATTTCCGTCCCGGTCAGCGGCAACTGGCAGAGGCGGTATTTCGCGCGCAGACGGGCCGGCGCAGCCTGCTGGCGCAGGCACCGACCGGCATCGGCAAGACGCTGGGCACCTTGTTCCCGGCGCTCAAGGCGGCCCCGGCGCAGCGGCTGGACAAGATCCTCTTCCTCGCGGCCAAGACCCCCGGCCGGCAACTGGCGCTGGATGCCGCCGCCACTTTGAAGGATCACGGCGAACTGCCGCTGCGCGTGCTGGAACTGTGCGCACGCGACAAGGCCTGCGAATATCCGGACCGGCTGTGCCGGGGCGATTCCTGTCCGCTGGCCCAAGGCTTCTACGACCGCCTGCCTGCCGCCCGCGCGGCCTGCCTCTCGCAGCCGCTGCTGGATCGCGAACATCTGCGCAGCGTGGCCTTGCAGCATCAGGTCTGTCCCTACTACCTGGGCAGCGAGATGACGCGCTGGAGCGATGTCATCGTCGGTGACTACAACTACTGGTTCGATGGCGGTGCCATGCTCTACGGCATGGCGCAGGCGCTTGACTGGCGCGTGAGCGTGCTGGCCGACGAGGCCCACAACCTGGTCTCGCGGGCGCGCAGCATGTACAGCGCGCAACTGAGCCGGGCAGCGCTGCGGGCTGCGCGCGCCGTGGCCCCGCCGGCCGTGGCCAAGCCGCTGGAACGGCTGGGG
>JGI24891J29808_1000765_pt1 | contig 11371 bp, 17 predicted proteins | sample FreactcultuFSWF8_FD_29808 | JGI IMG/M metagenome (IMG submission 29808) | reverse complement strand
AAGAAGTTCGTTGTGAGGAGAAAATAATGGACCCAGAGTTCGAGCTCGTTAGAATCAGGAATAGGATTCATGAGATGACATTTAGGTTAGACGAGATCATTTCAGATCTGGCCTCATTTTCCTCCAATTTAGGGAGAATTCAAGGAAGTTTAGAGAAGATACAGGCTGAATTAGCAGAAGGAGATACCGATGAATGATTTAATACCGACTCAAGAAGAAGTGAGAGCAATCGAAGTGATGGCTAAACAGGCCGTCGAGAGTAAATATGTTGAAAAGCTCGGCGGATACGCTGGAGTGTTTTCCATAGCCATGTACGCCAGAGAGCTTAAGATCCCTATCATGTCGGCACTGTTCGGGGGCATGGCAAATATTTTAGGTAAGGTTACGATTGCTCCTCAACTTATGAATGCAATGATCCGAAAAGCCGGACATAAGCTTAAAATTGACAGTAATGATGCCCGCTGTATCATTGAAGGGACACGAAAGGATACAGGAGAGGTTTGCACCGTTTCTTTCTCAGTGGAAGAGGCTAGAAAGGCTGGTCTTGTGAAGCCCAATGGAGGATGGGAAAAATACCCGTCAGACATGTGCTTTGCGAGAGCCTTGTCACGGATTGCTAGGCGACTTTTTCCTGATGTAATCGGTATGACATATATTGAAGGAGAATTGGATGAAGCCGTCAAAGAAGTTAAAGAAGAAGTCGAGACAATTGAAGAAGCAGCAGCTGCAAAATCTCCTTCTATGGAAGAAGAGCTTGCAGCCTTTAAAGCAAGATTCCAGCCGATTGAGAACATGGATTATGACCTAACCGACTTCTTGAAATATATTGGCAGCAAGAGTAAAAAGTTCAGCATGCAAGAAGTGATACGTCAGGCCAATGAAAGTCCCGAGAAGTTTTCAAAGTCTTATTTGAAATGGACTGAAGAGAAAACTGAGGAGAATCAGCATATGAATCTTGAACAGGCAACTCTTGTTTAAGGTTTAGAAACCGATCCTGAAATATCAGGGTCAATTTGAGGATTTCCTGTGATGCTGGCATCAACGGTGCATGTAGATCCGTTCTCGTTGCGAATCATGATCTCGGTGAGGTTGCAGGAAGTCATCACGCAAAGAAAGAAAAAGATTATTACCAGGAATGAATAAAATATTATGTCTCCTGTAGATATCTTCATATAGCCCTGTATAGCTCGACTGGAATTTTTGATCTAGGTAAAATTAAAAAAAGGAAAACCAATGAACACAGAAAGATTTACTTTATTTTGGAATTACGCAAGAGTCGTGGCGATTGCCATGGGGGCATTTATTATAANTGCAACAACCATCAAGGCGCATTGTTTTGCACCGAATTTAGAAATTGATCATTTCGACAGAAACGATTCAGAAGACAGCAAGCCAGATCATCAAAAATCGGAAGAGGCGCGCGAAGACTCAAAGCATGATGATGATTATCACAGTTATACCGATAATCAAGGGAATGACCATCATTTTAAAGATGGGGCGGAGCTCAGCTAAATAAACTTGACCCTCGTCGCTTAAGCCTTTTACAGTATTGCAACACTTAGGGTGCGGCTTCTAATCTTACTGATAAGAAAGGCGCTGAGACGAGGGCATTTGGAGGAATATGAAAATAATAATCGCTTTAGTAAAACGTCTTTTTAAGAAGAAAGAGCCAGAAAAGATTCCTGAGAAAAAGCCCGAAAAGAAGGGATTAAATTGGAAGTTGCCGAAATGAGACAAGAACTTAAGCTCGGTCTATATATCCTTTTCGCAGTCATAATCATCGGTTATGCGGGATGTTGGATCGAGACGAAATATTTCCCTCCTAAGATGCCGGTTTGGGAAGCTTAATTAAAATCAAACGTAAAGAAATCGCTTATCGTCTGATAATATCCATTAAGTTGGTCTAGCAATAATTTATCTTAAAGAAAATCGATCAGTCTTTTTTTGACCANAAACTCTTTATTACAAAACATATAAAAATTATAACAGCACCAACCAATCTTTACTCGATCTTTAATCAATGGGGTGGAAATAAGAAATGTTCGTTGACCTGATAAAGTTCTCCGTCTATTTCTACAAGAATTTTTTGACAAGGTTCCTTATATCGTGGAGTACACCCAGTAAGATAAAAACCAATCGCACACAAAAGCACGACAGTTATAAAAAGAAAAGAATAAAAACAGGCGGCCATCTTATAATCTGTCTTGAAGAGCATATCGCACACATAGTCCATATCGATTATTTAGTCAAAATATTAATGGAGAAATATGACACTACACGATTTTCAAAGAGAATTGATAATATAGGTAATGCTGCAATCTGCATTCTATATGTATTCAGTGATAATGACAACTCCTGCTATGCCCGCTCCCCCGCCCAGAGCTGATCCTGCGGATGTAATATTACAGGCCCCCCCTCCTCCTGATCCATATCCCAATCCTGCATTACCCGCCCCTGTAGTTGGTTGAGCCTGTGCTCCGCCCCCTAAAAAAGAACTCGCCCCTGCTCCAGATGCAGTAAATAATGGAGAAGCTGCTCCTAAAGCTGCACCACCTCCACTTCCTGAACATCTATAATCTCCTCCAGATCCTCCGGTTCCTCCTGCTCCTCCAATTCCAGACGCAGCCACTTCCGCTGTTCCAAAATTGCCTCCCATGCCACCATTCGAACTTATGAGAGATCCTACGTGTGTAGTACCCCCATTTCCACCAGCACCCCCGCCCGAACTGCCACCAGTTCCGCCATTTCCGATTGTCACGCTTTGGGAGGAGCCAATAGTTGCCGCAGAAAAAATACCGACAGCATATTCGCCGGCACCTCCTCCATCTCCAATGGCAATTTGTGAGCCCGAAGTTGTAGCTGCACCGCCTCCACCACCACCACCACCAAGACATTGGATAGAGCAATATTTCATTCCAGATGTAGGTGTATAGGTTCCTGTGGTAGTAAACACTTGATTGTTAATGGATGTAAAGGCACCCAAAGAACTTAGAGTTTGGAAAGTAGGAACAACCCCAGTCCCATTGCTAGATAGAACGGTTCCAACCGAAGAAATATTCCCAGGGGGATACCATCCTCCGGTATTTCCTAATGTAAGTGTATTAGCAATTGCAGAGTTGCTGGTAAAACTGACGTCTGCCAGGGTTAGAGTTCCAACGCCTGTTCCGCCTATTGCCGGATTATGGGATGAATTTATTGAAGCATTGCTAATCGAGCTATTTCCACTAGAACTATAAGTTATAGCCGAGTTGACTCCTGTTGTAAAACTATCTCCAACGCTAGACCAAATAGAATTATTAGAACAAGTAATTGTCTGAGTAAAAGCACATCCATAACTTAATAAATCAGCCCCTGTCACCAAAGTAACAGGACAACCAATTATAATTTGGTTTGCAAAAATTGCTGTCCCACTAATTTCCATTGGATTCGTGGTTCCATTGCCTATCCCAGCCGCAAAAGCATAAAATTGACAACCACCAGTATTTTTAAAAAACCCGTCATTAGTTCCAAAATTTCCTATGTTAAAAACAGCCACCGATCCACTAGAAGTCCAATTGGGCAAATTAAATGTATAACCATTCGTTACGATTACAGAACAATCTTCCATAATAATTGCTGTCGTTCCTGCGGAGGCTGAAGAAAAGACATTTGTTGCTGATACAAAAGTCATACGATCGATATTAAGTGTTCCTGAATCGGGAGGTATGTGTGTACCAATAATAGTTACAGATTGCTCTGAAGGGCCAGAAATCTGTATGCCAGAAAAAAAAGTCAAATTTTCTGTGTAAGTTCCTTCTTGAATCCATACCATACCTCCGCCCGCTGCATTAGCAGCATTTATGGCGGTCTGAATGGTCTGATACCCAGCCTGACCTATTGGCCCTACAACAAATGGTGTAATAGGATATCCCCCAGATGTTGGAGTAACAGTAAATTCATTAGTTCCCCCCACGATTGTGGTGGTATAGATACCATGAACGCCAACTTGTCCTAATACATTCGGAACTACAGGGTTAGTGCCAGAGTCTGGCAAGAACTGTTCCGTCGCAACACCACCCATGTTAATCTCAAGCCAGTTTGCAGTAGTTTGCTCAGATATTGTACTAAACCCAGTGAGAATCCACTCGTTTGCAGTAGAAGTGTTAACCCATCTTTTTTGTATTGGATAGTTTACATCGTTGGTCGTAGGATCTCTGTCCATAAATACAGTAAGAAAAGCATTTGTACTAGAACGGCCTACAGCAAAGGCATCAAGACTGACTGGTGGATTTGTATTATTTGTCATATTTCCTCATCATACGAAGTAAAGTCCAGTAATAAACACTTCGCTATTATTTGCAAAGTTCGTATCAGCAAGGGCGCTTTGCACGCCGGCTATTGTGTTTTGATATAACAGCACTGTCGTTGTTGCATTAGATATTTGATAATATGAATACAAATTTGTAGGAGTAAGAGTGACATTTTGTACCAAAGCAGTTCCTTCGGTATCTAAGCTTGCAGCGGCCACCGGAAGACCTGTAATCGTAGCGCTGCCACTTTCCGATCCTTTAGAGCTTAATATTAGCTCAATTCCAAAATACACGACGTTGCCGATTTGTTGGTAGTAACCACTTTGAGTAGAATACGTAATACCAGTTGGAGATCCCCCAAAATTTAAAACAGGAGTGAAGGATGTTATAGGAACATATGTCACCGCAGTAAAGTTTGATGTACCGCTTCCTAGCGCAAGCCCCGTTAAAGTATCGACGCCAGTTCCACCGTTACTAGGAGACACAATTCCACTTAATGCAACCGTTACAATATTAGTAGCTCCAGACGTAGAGAGAGGCGATGATCCTAGTATTTCTAGTTCATTTGCAATAGGAACAGCTGTCCCGCTGTTCGTGACAAACGAGGTTGGGATTTCTGGTGAATTATTAATCGCGTTGATGACTTGTATTTGAGAGATAAACTACCTATAAACCCTTAGCGTTTTGCTCTTTTTCATTTTTTCTTATGCAGAAATCCAGAAAGTTAATCTTTTTAATTGCATTTTTATAATCGAGCTGTACTTGCTCTAATTTTTCTATAATCTCTTCATTGGTCGTTAAAATCGATTTCGGCGAGGCAACAATGCAGCTTTTTAGTTCTTCGAATGTTTTTTCGTTGTTATAAGACGAAATTAAAAGTTTTNTCTTAATGGTTTCGTAGATTTCCGATTCTTTAATAACTAACAAGTTGTGTATGTTTAGCAATTCTTTATCCAAGGACCCAATATTAACGACAATGTTTTTAATTTCTTTCGTTATCTCTGTAATTAAAGTCGACTTCAGTATCATTTCAGAATTCATCGACAACTTAAGCTTTTCTACTGAAGACTTTAATTCGTTAACTTCAGATTTTAGTCTTATAATTTCCTCTGATTGCTCGCCGACCTTAGTAGACCATCCACTTTGGCTGTATAAATGCTGAATATCACATTTGTGTTGGTTTATGGTTGCATTAACACTTTCATTTTCTGTTTTTAACTGCTCAAACTTTTGGATGAGTTGGACTATTTTTTCGTCTTTCATTACTCACCCCACACACATTCTGCATAAACTGTTCCAGTTGTGGGAGCAGAGCTATATTTGACGTATATCTGTGAGTTGCTCTGTAGAACAAATAGCTGATCATGCAGGATGCGATTCGTATTGAAGTCATAAATTGTAGCTGATCCGGCTGGTACAATGATCTGATCATTCACACCATCAAAAGAAAACAGCATGTCTCCATCGGTGTTATTGACAAGCTTCATCAAACGGACAAAATGTGTAAACGGAGTCCCAAGAGCTACATAACTGCTAGTAACGCTGCCGTGAGCCACCGAACGAAGTGCATCGAAATTTACGACTTGTGTATTATTGAATCCCATGTAAGATGCCCCTGTTAATCATTTCTGTAGTACATTTAAGAAATGTTTTCAACGAGAATCGTGGCTAGTCCAACCCATACACAGAAACGATTGTGTTTGCCACCCAATTTCCACCGCCGGAGGTAAAAAGCATGCTTGTGATAGCTGCTGTATTTCTCCACGTAAAAGTTCCGTAGGTGAACCTACAGTTTCCACCGCTCTGTTGAATGTACCCCTGATTAAGGCTCATCGTTCTGTTCCAGTTGGTATTGGTGTAAAAAGGGAATTGCATGATGGTCAGACCAGGGTTAGAGGTCCCATCTGGCAGTGGTCCTATACCCCAACTGGCTTGGGCGGCATTTGTTACTGTGTTACTTGTACCACCGTTGTTTGAGTAGACTAGAACCTCGTCATAATTAGATCCGCTATCACCGTTCAACTGTAGTGTACAATCGTTTCCAAGGTTGTTGGTTTGTTGCCCCATTAAATATACTAGTAGATGTGTGAAGTTACCAGGAATCGAGGAGATTGTCATAGTTGTGCTACTACCGCTTGCAGTAGCAGTTCCTATTAGCTGTCTGATAGAAGTTGCCGAATTATAAAATGCATCGCTCATACTAGAATGTCCACCATTTTGAGTTTCGTGCTACAACACGTAGACAGCCGTAATTGGCTGTGATCTGGATGGAGGCTGCACCATCGATTGTCTCCGAGCCCTGACCTACGATAGTAATATTGTTGGCGCTAGCTGCCGTACCGGCCTCGTCTTTGATCACCTTGATAGTACCGGCAACACCTACATCTGCTGTGAGCAAAGTAATTGTACGAGCTGATGTGTTGTCCGTTACTCCGGTGTAGAAGTCGGATGCGTTCGCGCTTACCGCCGTTGATGTCGTACCACCTATAATGTTGGTAGCCGTTACAGAAGTTACCGAAGGGGTAGCACTCCAAGAAGGAACCGCGCTGGTGTTGCCAATAAAAACAGTGCCTGTATTGCCAGGCGATATAACTTCTACAGAATTGGTGCCCTGTCCTAATAGAACTCCGTTTAGAGTGAGATTGTTGTCGCCTGTTCCGCCGGCTGCGACAACTTGTGGTAATGGTCCATTATATGCCATTAGAATACCTCATACGATGTACCGTTGAATATGAATTGAGCGGCCTGATAGTTCACGTTGAATGTATATGTATCCAATATCGGACTATCAAAGGCAACAGACCCCCCAACCGTGGTAATGATTATGTTATTTGACTCTGCATTCCCTGTTTTATCTTTTACTATGTAATACCTTCCAGTAGCAGGGGCATTGGGGAGTTTGATTGTAACGTCACCACCTGAGCAATCTACTCCTATATAAACATCCGAGGCGCTTGTAGTATAAGGTGAGGCCGAAGAATTAACGCTAGTGTAAGGCAAAAGGCCTCCAATAGCAGTTACTCCGAGTTGTCCAGTAGAGCTGTTAATAGTTACTAGCTCTGTATTAGAAACTGACACACCTACAATGCCTGCAATGTAACATGTGCTTTGCTGTCCTGAGCTCGTGCCTTGAGTACCAATTCTTATAACGTTGGATTCGCTGGCTGTTCCCGCATTTCCGATGATTATATTGCTGCTTTCCGTACTAACATAGTTTGAAGCTGCTGCTGTACCGACCACTATATTGTTACTGCCGCCACCGTTTGTATAGGCTGCTTCGCCAATACCGACGTTATTACTGGTGGTGCTTACTACGCTGCCACTAGCAAAACCAACAAATGTATTAGATGCGCCGGAGCTTACGTGCTGTCCTGAGAATTTTCCCATGGCAACGTTTTGAGATCCTGTAGTTAAAGAGCTTAAACATGAAACTCCAACACTTGCATTTCCAGATCCTGTAATGCTGGCGTTCCCAGACGATTTACCGATGATTGTATTCTGGTTGCTGTCGGTTACATTGAATGTAGAAACTGTGCCAGAGTTATTAAAAGCTACTGAGGAGCCAGAGTTTTGAGCCGCTTGGTCAGCATATATTGTAACTATATGGCCTGAAATCGAACCGGTATCACCATCTATTGTGATGATATCAGATGCTCCTCCGGTATTGTTAGAACCTGCTTGAGAAATAACCCACCTCTCTATGCTCCGTAGTAAGCGCTTAAATAAACAGAACCTGTGCCCGCAGATCCTTTAACCGATAGCTGTGTGTTTTGAGCAATTTCAAAAGTAACAGAAGCTTCTTTGTTTGTTGCAACGTCCAGTAAAAGAAAGGAACCAGCAGGAAGATATTCGTGATCATTAATACCATCCCAAGAAACAGTAACGTCGACATTTGCATTGTTTGTAAGCTTCATTATCCTAATAGAATGTACAAATGGTGTACCGAGAGTAACGTAGGCGCCTGAAAAAGTTGAAGCCGCGACCGATCTTAAGGGTTCAGGATACAAACGTGAGCTTAAAGATCCCATCGGTCTCCCTTAATTAAGAACTATAAAATCAAGCGTAATTGTATTGGTCTGGGTTACTGCACCTTGTCCGTTTGTTACTACGACGGTCGAAGTAGATGCAGAGTTTGTAACGCTTGATATTCCAATAGCAGCGCCTGTGGTGACTCCTCGCATTGAATAAAGAACAACGGTACTTGATCCTGTCACTGATGTATTAGATACAATAAGAGTGGTTGACGCTGTAGCGGCGATGCTTGGACTAGTAAAACTTACACTTCCAACACGTCCGTTACAAGTAACAGAACCACTCGCAGCACCTGAACCTGTAACCACTGGAAGCACAAGGCCGTCACCGGATGTAGATACTGTAATGTTTCCAGCTGCTGCCGTAATGGAGCCAGGAGCTGTAAAGATGGGCGGGATAGTCAGAGTTACTGTAGCTCCAGAACCTGCGGTTGTGATTTCGTTTGCAGTCCCTGCAATTTTAACGTTTCCTGCTGAAGGGGTCGCAGTGCCAGTGTCACCAGTTAATGTTAGAAATGAAGAAGAACCAGATTCCAAAAGAGTCCACGTAGGGGTTGTTACTCCGGCTGATGTAGAAATGGAAGTAAGAAAATAGACTGTATTGGTAGATGTATTGACCCATTCTTGACCTATCGCCCAACCAGGTGAATAAGTTGTTCCTGGATTGACTGTAGAAACGATCTTACCGAGCAACGGCTTTGACCCGAATCCTTGTGTGTAGACTTGGGCTGATGAAGGTGTGGACATAATGATTTCTCCTATAAATCTGACACTTACAAGGTGTCGTGATTTTTTAAAAGAAAAAAAATCAATTATTTTTTTCATCCTTCATGATCGATAGAATAAGAGACATGTAAGAGTACATGTCATAATGGTTAATAGAGGATAGTAATGCAGCTTTTGGCAAGCTTTCGATATTTTTGACCATAGTTTCGAGCATCTCAATCTTGTCATCTCTTGTCATGTCTTGGCTTTTTTCGTCTTTTTGTTCATCTACTTCACCCTGTTGGAGGACTTTGACTGATATTTCATTATTGAACTCGTCAACTCTAGCGAAATTCTTCCAATCCTTAGAAGAACATTCCAATCTTATACTTCCACCTGAAATAGATATCTCGCCGCATTTACAAGTTACGTAGTCAAATTCATGGAAGCTTTCTAAGATGTCATTGCAGAGTTTACATTTAGCTTTGTTTTTCATTTGTCCGCCAATGATCTCATAAGTGATTTTACTCCAATCTGCGTGTTCAGTTTATTGAATATCCACCGGTGCAATTCGATAATCGTCATTCCGCTTCTGATCTTCCAAACCGATTTAATAACTTTACTTTTAGACTTTTTTTTCATATGTCTCCTTTAATATGCAGAATTTACTTGCACCGCGTCAAATGGAGTTTATCCTTGATTCAACAAAAAAGATCAATATTGCTCATGGTTCGGTACGATCTGGAAAGACTGTCAGCACCCTGTTTAGATTCATGCAGGCTGTTAATAATTGTCCTGATAGTCAAATCTGGATGATCGGTCACTCCCAAGAAACCATCTATCATAATGCTGTCCGTCTACTTATGGAATCTAATACTCCTGACAATCCTCTGGCCATCTTTCATCCATTTCTAACATGGCATCCAGGTAAACGGCAACTTAAGTTTAAGGACAAGACGATTTCTACACTCGGAGCAAAAGACGAAGGCGCCATTGGAGCCATCCAGGGTAAAACATTCTCCTTATGTTATTGCGATGAGATCACTTTATATCCCGAAAGTATCATCGATATGATCGACACACGCCTATCTAATCCACATTCAATGTTATTTTGTTCATGCAACCCATCGCATCCAACTCATAAGATTAAGCAATGGATTGATAAGGCAGAAGCAGGAGATAAACAATATTATGCTCTCAGTTTTACTTTGGATGATAATCCATATGTTCCAGAAGATTACAAGGACAGGATAAGACATAGCCTGTCTGGTCTATTCTACAAACGGAACTACATGGGCATATGGTGTCTTGCAGAAGGGGCGATATTCGATTTCTTTGATAAAGCAATTCATGTCGTAAAAAGACCCCCTAGAGCCGCCCAATACTGGATAGCCGGAATAGATTACGGAGTGTCTAATAACTTCGCCTGTGTACTCGTGGGAGTAAATACTGGGCATAATACTCAACAGGGTATCTGCCGATGGGTAGAAAGAGAATATGTATGGGACTCTCATAAGAAGGGCAGACAGAAAACGAATAGCGAATACGCTGACGATGTACAGCAATTTCTTGAACCCTATTCGATCAAAGGGGTGTATATTGACCCTTCCGCAGCTTCATTCAAGGTAGAACTCAGGAAAAGAGGAATCACGGTTATAGACGCCGAGAACGAGGTTTTTGACGGTATTACGTTTATGACGTCCGAAATGGCTAAGGGAAATCTCTTTGTTTGCGAGAGTTGCCCGAATATGATCAGAGAGATCGAGACTTATGTTTGGGATATCAAGAAATCAGAGAAGGGAGAAGATGCGCCCATTAAGAAGGACGATCACTCCCTCGACGCCCTACGCTATGCTATCTATACTCACAAGATAACTCCTTATCAACCTTATAAGCATAATCCGATGGAATATGCACAGAAAAGGTTTCAAAGTAATTTCGGTTGAAGTTAATTTCTTGCCATTTTATTCTTGAACGATATGAAAAACCATAGAATATATTTTGGTAAAAAGTTTTATAGAGATATAGGAAATCAAGGATATTGGAGAGAAACTACAAATCCTTTACTTTATGCGCACCGTTGGGTATGGATGATGAATTTTGGTGAGATATTACCAGGATTGGAAATTCATCACATTGATGGAAACCCCTCTAATAACGAAATTAATAACCTTCAGATGGTAACTAAAAGTCAACACATGAAATTTCATTGGAGACAATGGAAGCATGATCCAAGACAACTGTTACTAGCTATTTAAATATTTAATACTTAGCGCCACTTGACCTCATAGCCCCTTTAATGTAAGGTGAAATTTTAAATATATCCTTACTTAAAGGGGGGCGCCT
>JGI24891J29808_1000764_pt1 | contig 11373 bp, 10 predicted proteins | sample FreactcultuFSWF8_FD_29808 | JGI IMG/M metagenome (IMG submission 29808) | reverse complement strand
CAAAGGCTAGATTCGTGTCAATACTCTAAGCTGCCTAAAGCCTTTCTTGGTGTTGATAGCCGAGTCAAGAACAGGCTTGTTCATCGGTGTGTGCTGCTACAGATGTCGAACTTGAGACCCTGCTAGTAGTAGTAAAGCCAAGTGCTGTGCCACTTGAACAGATTGGAGTTTCATTGCAAGCAAGGTCATACAGAGCATGGCCAGTATCCGCATCAGTAACACCAAAGAATGGCATGTCTGCCGGGTCTGACAAAATATACCACCAAAAATCGATACAACGAGCCGCCAGCCCGCAAGCGACTTGTGACCAGTAGTTCGCAGCGTTTTCGATACCAGGACTCGGTCCGTTGACTTTCGAAGGATCTCGTGTCGCCCACCCCGTCTCTGTGATCCAAACTGTTTTGCCATTTGCTCGATATAACATGCTATCATAGGCCTGCCAGAATGAATTAGCTGCCTGTGAAATGTCGTTTTCCAGCTCTTTCGAGAAGTATGGGAAGATATTCAGGCCTATGAAATCAACCGCGTCGAGAATTGCGCCGTTCGAGTCGTTCTCATATGCGTCTAGTGTGTCTACGTGCTAGCGATTTCATTAAAATTAGCTCAAGGGAATGATGTAGAGACTTACTCCTACGGGCACATCCTTTAGGACGGATCCCTTTAGAACGCTCCGGACTTGTCCGATGTAATCGAGAAGCACAGATATGTTCTGGCCAGTACCCGCATTCGAAGCCGCGCCGAGAGCTGAAGCACGGTAAAGGTCCTCGCTGCCCACAGAAATACCGACCACAGATCCGCTCAGTCCTCCAGGACCATACTGAGCCATGGCAACGATAAGTGCATTGATTTCCTTGGAAAATTGGTCTTGATCTACCGACGCCCAAAGACCAAGCAAAATTGACGTTCCCGTCGCCAAAGCTGCGGGAATAGCTGAAATTACTTCTCCATTGGTGTCCTCTTGTAGCATAGTATAGAGTCTGGCACTGGAGAAAGATCCCGTTCCGGGCAAAGTCTTGGACAGAGTAAATTGATCATAGAAAGACTCATAGTCGTTGCCTTGTGCTGCGTAGTTGAAGCCTCGATGAGTGGCCAGCGTGGTCGTAATTATGGTTACTACCAAAACTAATATACATGTAAGCATCGCGGTAGAATGGACTTTGGCCGCTCGGGCGCCGTTTGCTACTGAGCCAGGTGATCTGCTATATGAACAGCGATCCCAAGGCCACTGCTTTCTGTGATTACGTGACTGCTTTCGGTTCTGTGAGTATTTTCTTTCTCCCTACAGAACTGGAAAAGTAAGACATCAATAGACTTTCCCTTAGGTAAATCATCAATACTGTCCAAAAGACTTCCTATCCTGTCGTAAAGCCTTGCCTGCCNGTTTTACAACTCATCAAGTGGGCCAAGAATGCTTATGATATCCATAGGGGCCGCTTACGGTGATAGACCTCAGATATCAATGGTCGACAATGAACTAGCAGATCCAACGAGTCTGCTCCGATGACTAACCTTCCACGCTCTTTGCTAAGCTCGATCATAGCGATAGTTCCAAGACCAAGCAATAGATCGAAAACTTCAGCGCTGGGCTCTTGTTCCAGAAGTACTGCTCAGATCTCAGACCTTTTCATTGCAACACATAGTCAGTTAATTGAGTCACGATATCAGTCTACGTTCATGATCCGGTCAGGATAATTGACAATTTCCTAGCTGATAAATGCTGCGTTACTTCTACGTTACGAAGATCGAGTGCATCAATCTATTTTGGACTGATTGATCGCAGTTTATACCTTGAGCTTATGGGGGTTTTGAGATAAGAAGCTTTCTTGAGGGGCATACGCGCTCTGCCAAGGCGATCATGTAGACTTCGGACCTGGCGCCTTTTTGGCGAGAACCGCCGCCTCCCCCTAGTGTACCCACGTCTTTTTAGGCGGTGGCCGTCTTTCGACTGAGTGTAGGCTCGATTTTTGGATAGGTCTGTTGTCACCTGCTCCCTGTATCTGGTACCCATGTGTGCTAGAACGAACCCCAGCAGCTTCTTCCCTGGTCCTTGACAAAAGTCTCTAAGCTTCTTTAATGAATTTACTGCGCGAAGCGAGGAGTCTTTGGTTGATACAGTGGCCTGCCTTGAAATTTTGCTATCACTTAGGGTGTTGCGGGAGAGCAGTGTTACTATGTCCATCAGTGAGCATGACTGCAACAGCGAAAGAAGACCGACATAATGTGACAGATCTTCAACTTACATGCTATTAGAAGGAACTTTGAGTGGGTGGGCATCAGGGTTGTCGTTGAGTTGTGGCTCGGCACTTGACGGCTTGTTATATAACGAGACTCTCAGTCCTATTACGTGACCATCACGTTCTCTTGTTCTGCCATTACTTCGTGCGATCTGAGAAAACCCCACTAATCCATAATGGGCATTCAGCTTTTCTGAAGGAGGCGAGTATTGTGCGGATCATCTTGTGCATTTTCTTGCTCTTCAATTTACTCTGTTCGAGGTGCAACGGTGATATTTCCAAAGACCTACACAAACTCACCCATACGATGCTTTAAATCGTTAATGGAGGCTCTTGAACTGTTCTGGCACCTCGCACGACCGAAAGCGCCTTTTGACACATGCGTTCAAGGTTTTCTCAAGTCCGCTCCCGCACTCTATGTTGCAACATATAAGCAGTACCGAGATGATCCTCACAGCTATGCACAGGGAACGATATTAGCTGTGAATTTATAGCGTTCAACTGAGGGCACCAAAAGTTCAAAGACATAATGAAGTAAGCATCATGATGTCGAGGCCGGACTCCAAGCTTGTTAGAAACAAATCTGTCACTCGAGGTGGGTCATAAAACCTCAACGTGCAACTGACATCCACAGAAAGTCCGTGTGTTACTATCAGCACACTTGTTTCAATCAGTCTGTTTCTATTATGTCGCATCTCCTTGCTCTGCCACCAGAACTCCGTCTCATGATCTGGCACCAGCTTCTTCCCACTGGCAGAACATTCGTCTCACCTTGCTCGCCAGTTGGAAGTTCTGTCGTCAATGATCGGAAGCACGCCACGTTCCGGCCCTTCAAGCGTAGACTCAACAACCTTCACGTTTCTAATTCTTTCTTGATATGCTGGACTATCTTTGACGAGATCTCGAACACCTTTTTCAACTCGAACATTTTCTCATTCGAGATTCGTGCAAACTACAACTTAGAGTATCACGCGACTCGGGTACGACCGCAGTTCCGACACATTCAATTAGTCGACCGGCTATCTTACGATCTGCCTGTGATGAATCTTCGGGCGTTCATCGCGAGTTTTGAGAACCTCCGATGTGTTTCAATTCCAGTCCACCCTGAACCTTTTCCATCCCAACTCTTCGACTTGAACTTGGAACAGAGGTGTATGAGTCTTCGTGTCACTCGCGACCTTGTTGAAGCTCTTGAGGTGGGTGACATCAAAATCCTAAGGATGGTCTACAGGCAACCAGATATGGAGTGGCGACAGGATCCAGACAGCCTTCTCACTGTCAAATTACTCCGACACTTAAGACCAGCAGAAGCATACGAAAACCCGGGAATGATGAGTCTTTGGGTAGAGACGCTTTCTGCCTGGATATCCAGTTGTCATTCAAAACGAGCGAAGCTTCTGAAAGTTATCCCTAAGATGGAACCGACATATCGACGAAGATTTTTGGCCTCATACAGTGATGAACATGTGGACAAATCACATCAAGCTATTGTCTTGAGTATGCCATGATGTGAAGCTCTCTAAAGTCATGGATCTATGCTATGAGATAGTATGTCAAGGCTGGAAATACTTTTCCAGTCATTTCGCTGACATAATGACGGGAAACACGGAGAAACATCACAAAAGCTGAGAATGAGCAAGCAGTGCGTGTCCATAAAAAAAGCGTTGAGATGTGATCACACGCCACCCTCAAATCAGGGTATATTCCGACATGCCCGCAATTAAGACAATCGCGTCCAGGCTCGGACTCTCTCTACGCACTCATCGTCGGGCGCGTCAATCAGGGCGGTACAGAACATTCCGGGACTTCTTGGGGACTGTAGATGTGGTCTGTAGAGTGGGGGTGAATGCGATCGTGAGAAGATTCATGCTAGCAATGGTGTATAGATCAAGCCAATGCCTTCCACAATCCCACCTTGTTCCCAAACTCCTCGGACACAACAGATCTACGCGGGTACTCGGGTCTGTAGTTTCTCATCTTTACATAGTCACAGATTTTGTAGCACAGCTTCGATCAGTTCGTGTCATTTTCAATAACCTATAAGGGATTTCTAACGAACTCCAGACCTCCATGCAAGGATTGGAGCCATGCTGTCAACCACTGACGATAATGAAGTGTGGGAGGGGCACGCACGTGATCTAATGGAGCAGGAAGTCAGCCTGCTCTCTGTCAGGTAGCTCCAATCGATACGTAGTTTAAATTTGTTTTTACTATCCAGATGTTCTGGTGACTCGCTGCTTTGGTTGTGGAATGCAAGTTGCGCTTAACGTACAGGTCACGCTCGGGAAACTTCATTTTATGTTAAACCCTCCAGGTGCCTTTCTTTAGTCGCCTAATACGCTCCGGGTGTCCTAGATGTGTATGAATACCACTGCTTACGATCACGGACACGCCTTGATTTGGAGAGTGGTGGCATCGTCCAACGTAACTTGGTAGACATAGGATGCTCTATTGTCATCGAAGGCATATGAGTATGCATCCTCGCACACGCTCTCCAGTGCCGGATTCTGATTCGTGCAAATCTTATCGCTTGCGTACGCGTTACGACAGCAAGCTTCATCTGACTGATACAAGGTACAATTGGATACGCAACTTTGATCAGCGCTAAGGTATGTTGGCGGGTAGGACTTACTAGAATCCTGTTGATCGAAGCGGTTTTGAGTGGGGCATTGCCAATCTGAATCGATCCGACAGATCAGTGGGGCGCAAGTTGGGCTGCTCTTTGACTGTGGCCCAATGGTAGAGCAGCTTGTAGCTTCGATCGCAACTTGAAATCCGTTGCTAATACCTTCAACGTTGCTGATGTCTATGAAACATTTACCCACATCCCTTACACACGTCACTTCGACCAAGCTTCTAATCACCGGCCCAGCGCTGTACGCAAGGTTGTCAATCCAAAATGTCCATGAAGATTGGCCTTCAGCGCCGTATGTGAGCGTGTAATCCCGCTCTTCTCCCTGCATGGTAGGCTGTGTTGAGCTATTCTGAGTTGCACAAACACTCCCGTTGGTCACAGTAAAATGTGGAAAGACCTCTGATGTTGCTGGGCAGTTGTGGGAGAACTGAACTCGATAGCTGGCTATAGCATTGGTGCTGTTCGAAGAGTAATCTGCAGTGGATGGAAATGCTAGACATAGACCGGCAGTGGCAAAGACATGAGCGATTGAAGCGCTTTTCATATTGTAGGTTCTGATAAAGAAGATGTGATACACTCTCTGGCGGGCAGAGACCACATTAATATCTCTCGAATATTCTTCCAACGCTGACATTGTTCTAAGCAGTCTCGTAAGCTTTAGCCAACGACCGATACCGTGATTCATCCACCAGTGATGGGTCCAGACATTTATGAACAATATGATGAATGTTTCGTAGCTGTAGGATGATTCTTGTTCATGGCTCGGTTACAAGGTAGATGAATATCAGCATAGCTTACACGCTTGCTTCTCCGCATTTGTTGACCGTGCCTATATGGGATCCGACTGTTCTTCATAGAGAGATCATGTTTCAACGCTGTCGCCACTCAACTGTGACTAAAGCGAAACACGGACTTCAATCATCACATAGCGTCATCATGTGTTCACGACAGAGCACGAATGTCACTGTCTTGTAGAGAGGACCGCCCTTCTCGAAAGGAGGCCTAAAAAACTTTTCCAGAGCTTTGATTGTTAGCAGATGATTGTTTGCAGTATTTCTCAAGGTTAGTGATTTGCATGGGGCGTGAGACCTCATCATATTGCCTCAACATTATGAGACCGCCAGAGATTAAGGTCAATGACTGTAAATCTTTGTGAAGCATGAGCCCTCATCAAAGGTTTCACGTAGCGGCATATCACTAGTACGAGGCGCACGGGACAAATTCTCGCAGCGTTGAAGACCTTGTTCTCTATTGGGGTCGCCCTCGCCGCTGTGGGCTCCGCCCCTGACCCTCCGCGAAACTAAGGTACAGCTACGAGGTGACTCCAATTCTTTTGAGGCATGATCTCTTGTTGATCACCGACAATTCTGCAAAGCATCAGTCCGGCTGATGAACTCGAGCTCAGAAGTAGCGGTAAGACCGCTCTAATTGATGGTCACGGCAAAAACGAACCCGTGGAGTAAGGTCGCACCGCCGGGCCAGACTTATAAATAGAGTCTTTCGGAAGACACAATACTCAATATGTGATACTCGGGGTCGCAAGAAACCCTTTGCACTACTTTTCAGAGATTACTATGCTAACTCTCCACCAGGACTGATGCGCCGAGGACGTTATCATGTTCTAAGGAGCTTGGCAAGTACAGTTAGCAATGTTTGTAGTAGACCTTTCGACTGTAGAACATAGTGAATGTGAGATAGATTTTACATTTCCATTTCCTTATGGAGCTGAGCGAATCACCACGGATCACATTCGTAAGCTCTTGGCCGGGGAAGCATAAGTCAAATCATCATCATCTCTTAGAAGCTCTATCTTATGTACATCGAACCACTCGCTGGCTTTCTCACGTGGCTTTGATCTTTCGAGAGCCCTTATACCACCTCGATACATTTGACACGTGTAGTTACTGACAGTCTCTGAGCTATGGACTAAAATTTATAAACGATATCACCGATAGAGTACAATGGCGAACTCATGAATCAAATATTGGCCCGAACACAGGCACGTTATTTCTTTCGAGGTTACTCTTGACAGAATCCGTGACAATTCTGTTGGAGATGACATAGACAGCCTCCGACTGCGTCTCGTGATGTAGTGCGTAGGCTAGAGCGGAGATTTCCTCGGGTCCGATATCTGCGTGGCCCCTGTTGACGACGAAGAGATTCTTGCCATGAGCCTCCAGCTCCTGTAAAAGCTTGGTATCAAACATGCACAGAGGATCCTTGGTAATCCATAGTACAGTTGTCTGACAAACTGGACGTGATTGTATTACCGACAGGACAGGGGCTATGGCCGATCCGGTGGTTACGAAAAGGACTTTTCGGAATAAGCTGGAAGAGTAGGTTGCACCGTAAGTCGGACATCCTTTGATCCATATTTTCTCCGGTAGCTTGTTGGTCAGCATCTTGGTCCAGTCACCTGCAGCACAGACGTATACGGCGTAAGCGGTTGAATCTTTGCTTGGAATTGTTGCAAACGCGTGAGTCTCCTTGAGTGGTATGGTTGCAAATCTCCGGGTCATACAAGGCTGTTCCATCACACCAGCTACTGTCAGGCGAAGAACCCGGTCGGAGAGCCTCTCAGACTTGACTGCACAAAGACGAAGTCGAGTCCATGGGTAGACTAAAAGTACTGTGATGACCAACAGCAGCCAGAACGCCGGACTCAGGACTAAGCGCTGGGTGAACATATGGCGGTGTCTATCGGCGCCAGTCAAATTCATCAATAGAGTCTGGATCCAAAGTACGACGACGAAGCTCCAGCCAAGAAATCGGTGGATTGTCTCGAACAGGTTGTGAAAACGAGCTCGCATGAGAGGATGCGAGAATATGAGAATCGTTGCCAGCAGGAGCAGTGCCATCCCCGAAACAAATGTAAGTCCCAGCTGTATCGCTGGAGTTCCTTGAGGGACCAAGAAGCATAGACAAGTGAAGACGATATACCAGAAGGAGCCCGAGATAGCACAACCTGAGTGGACCCCACCATGGCAATACACCCGTGCTGCGACTATCCTGATGTAGATGGGAGCATTCTGTGGCAGGCTGCAAGCTATACGAGAGATCGTGTTGATAACATGATCATTCCGGATTGCTACACAGGCGCAAAAGTTTGCACTAAGTGCAATCACGGAGATGTTGAGNAGATGTTCCAANTGTTCGTCTTCTCGTCTGACGAAAAGAATGCCAGCAGTTCCAAGATTCGCGATGATGCAGAGACAGGCAAGCGTGTGATATGTTGATGGGCCACTCGATTGGTCGGCTGCACTCGGCTGGATCTCATGTTTGCGGAGAAGGATCTTAGCATCCCCAGGACTGAGCATACTAGAGGCAGGGAAGGATTGCACAATCTCCTTTGCACAAGACATACNGCTTGAGATCTTTCCGANAGTATGTGTAACAGTGTTATTTCCGGAGTGTAGGATGATGGGGTTTCATGACTTATGTGATCAACCATGTGATNTTGAGCAGTACCGAACATTATCTCTACTGTTTACTTTACACTTAGACGTGATCTCGNCGATGATAGCTCATCGGCAGCTTATTCNACAGCAAGTCGCAAGATCTTCCAGAAAATCATTCTTAAATTGAATATTACATANCTCCGCGTGAAGNTTTCTTTACACTTTTGCCCGTATTGATCTCAGTGATCTGGAAAAGTTACCGGGAATGGAATAGATCGCTTGCCCTAGACGAACGNTTNAGATAGAANCGTTCGGTTGCGCTTAGGGCTAGAACCTTATTTGGCTCAANCCTAGGGTGGCATCGTCTTGACACCCAATTAATCTCACTCCCATTCTTCAGGCACATTCGAAACCGTTTTCAAACGAGCTATAGAGCTCTTTGTGGATTTTAGATTGACTCTGATCTTGTGCGGAGGTCATNCGTCCGGAACTTATGAAAAGAGAAGCATACCATTAACCTTAGAGAATATCTGGCTACGATCAAGTCCTTAGTACACCTTGATGAAGGTCTTGGAATTCTTAACGTGGTCGATCCAATTATAACATCATGGGCGCATAACTTTCACTTCAATGTAGCGCAGCAATGAATAGACAAGAGCAGAGCTTGCACATCCAAGGACCATCGTGAGCTATTAGTAGTTGCCATTAGCGATAGAAAAGTAGGTGATGATCGATGGTGGCTTACATCTAAACCCGCAATGTCTGAAATAGACGCGAGAGGACCGATATACCAGCTTTGCGTCATTGAGAGTACAGACACGATATATCCTATCACANACGATGCTGAAGATGCAAGACCGTAAGGGAACAGAGCTTCACCATCCCGGAGATCTTGCTCGCCTTTCGGTCTTGTNAAGCTACGAAACAGAAAGTGCTCGATGAGGAAGATCGTGAACCAGATGANTGTGCAGTAACCTGTGATCGAGACAATCGATGTCATGAGCTCGCTCAAATGNGACATTCCTAGTACAGCGAATAACACACACGCTGGCATGATCACTGTCGGGTATATAGGCGTCGGCACTGACTTCAGACGAGGCGTCAAAGCGTACAGGCTCGGATAGATGCAACTGACGGCTTTGATCATCCTCAACAAGATGCCAATCACNAGCACCATACCGCACAAATCTTTTGCCCTTGAGCCGAGTGGTCTCAGTATCTCGGCGATGAGTAAGCCTGTGGACTTCTCGTAGGTATCTTGCCAGGTGGCTGTTTCAACGACCCTTGCGCCCAGACTGGCGCCGATGACAAGAGTGAAAGAAAAGGCTGACAGTAGACCTGTCACGCATTGGGCAAGAATGTAGCCAGTGTTTGGCGAGATGGCATCATCACTGGTGACATCTGCGGCAACAAGTGAATACGCTATTGACCTAGTCATGCATAGACTGGAAAACAAGACGCGTCGACCAAGCAAAAGCGTGTCTTGTAGCTGAACACTGGATAGAGTTGCTCCAGGCTGCGGATAATTGACGTAAGAAGTCGCGGCACTGCTAAGAATGAACATGGCTAAGATTTGTGCAAACAAAGTGTAGTCTTCAAGAGCGATTTGCTTCTTNATACCGATGACGGACACNACTCCTGTAAAGATAGCAGAGACTACGATCGCGGCGGAAGTTGAGAACGATCCATGGTCCACGATCCCGGACAGGATTTGGCCAGCAAGTATCAGCTCGATGGTCAGGCTTCCGAGAATAGCGACGACAGTCAACATTGCAAGTGCAGTCGCGGGAAACCAGCCCATCAACGAGCGATTGATAACNGTGGTAGAGTGTCCAGATTGTGGACCGAAGGTGGACACAAAGGCAACAGGAACGACTCCTAGCAGCGTTCCAACCATACCGCACAGGAAGGCGTCGCGGAAAGACAAGTGNTACTCGAGGGGTCCCATTGACGCAAGTATGATGTCCGTCATGCAGAGACTGTTCTTCACCCAGGTAAAAGCGTTNTNGGAGCAGATAGAAGCTGTCGAAAGCTTGGTAGTCGTGAGACCGATGACGGAGAAATTTCTCTCCACATCGAGCTTGGTCAGGACGTTCTCAGTGGACATGCAGCTTGGAGATACTGCCGTTTCCGGTTTTTCAAAATCCTCCATCTTTGCCTTATTGCAAGACTGTTCTACTATGACGCAGACACCAGCAAGCACTGGCGAAAGTCAAAAAAGAGCAAGCGAGAACAGGTAGGTAACAGAGAATGATCCGCCAGACAGAGGATGAATGCCGCATGGAGTTGGCTGATTTGTGTGTTAATATGACCTCCAATCGTCTAGGATTTCGAATGACTTCAAGATTCCGGAGACGAGAGACCACACACTTGTTTGTTAGGATGATATATTACACTGTATTTTAAATTGAGTAATTCAGGATATCGACGTCCACGTGTATCTGTCAGACCAAAGCACATTTTTAGATCAAATGCGTTGGCATCTGAATCGATACCCAATCGAACGAAGCGGTGGCAATCACTTCGTAATAATTGTGAGCCCATTCTTTTGTTGTAGTGATGTCTTTCTAATTCCTTTTCGCCTAGACAGCAAGGCGCGCAGCTTGCTTGGTACCATGGCGTGGTATGACATCATCCAAAGCAAGTTACGTAATCGTGGAGAATCCTTGACTGACGAGACTGGTATCCAACAAGCAGGGGTAGAATGTCCGCTTAGCCAGGCCACCACCAGGACCAATGACAGCTAACGACCGTCCAGTAATTTTAATCTGTTTCACTTGCCCTTACGAACGAGCATGAGGTCTCATCTTCTTAAGATGAGGCATGCGATTAGGATGGTACACATCTAGTGATACTGTAGCTCGAAATAGAATGGCGCTCGATTGCTACAATGTAGGGAAGTATGGCGCTGCTTAGGACATCGAACCCTTCGGCTTCTCAAAACTCTTAACACATGACAATGCTTGTTCCTAGTCTACTTCTCGATCGTGTATTATTAGACTTCAACTATGAAGCTTCGAATACATATCATAGCAAGTTTACCTCCGAATCATCCAAACAAGAATCTGGAACGACGAAAGGTACTATCACAACTTTTACAGATCGT
>JGI24891J29808_1000763_pt1 | contig 11387 bp, 8 predicted proteins | sample FreactcultuFSWF8_FD_29808 | JGI IMG/M metagenome (IMG submission 29808) | reverse complement strand
GAACCAGTGGCGCGAGGTCGCTTCCCGCCTCGACATGTGGCGTTCCTCCCTCCAGGGCGTCCTCCGCGTCGTCCGCCAGGAAAAGGAAAACTACATCCGTGACCGTGAGAATGAGCTCCGTGATGCCGAGAACCGCCAGACGGGCAATGGTTACAGACCCAACAAGCAGTACAGAAACGCCGTCGAGGTCGAGTAAGCGTGTCATCTGTTGACAAAAAGAAATGGGTGTCTCTTTCTAACGGTTATTCTCTATCTCGCGTCTGTTTTATATCATGAGGTCACAAAAATGGATTCTGTTGTTTTCTTGATATCTTTTCTACTACCTTTAGATGCAAAAAGGACAATGACTTTCTTACCAATGTGGTTTCTGCTCTCAACTTGATTTCGAACAATGACATTCAATATGTTGCAGTCTCCTTTGTTGACGTGAGAGGAAGTAGAGGGAAGGCAACGAGAAGGAGAGCAGCGAGAAGTGATCTGTAGGAAAAGCAATCGTTTCGTGATCTCATCATTAATCTATCTAGCATAAACACTCTCAACTCAATCCCAAGCACCTAGCAAATCGCTCAAGCAATGGTCATCCAGCATACCCATATTTACAAGGCAGCAATCGTTCTCCTCAACACCTCGAGACCACGCTCACCGATACATTGCTCACCCTCGGGGACCTCGTTATCGGCGGTCTTGAGCATCCATGCAATATCACTCAACAAACCAAGAGGCAGTTCCCCCTCCTTGCGCTCTTCGGCACGTACCTGAAGACGTCCGGTGTATTCCCATTCCTTTGCTGCGTCTTCCGCACGTTGAATGACAGCATCTGGGATACCGCACATGGCTGCACAATGCATACCGAAACTGCCCTCTGCCACACCGGCCTCGAGTTTGTACAAGAAAGTGATGCGACGCTCAGTGTCGTCGACCATGATCGCCATACGCTTGGGCGAGATTTCCGGATGGGAACTGAACTCTGCAGCGAGCGAGTGGTAATGAGTAGCGAAGAAACCGAGGCAGCCAGTGTGCGTAGAGACGTGATGAAGAACTGCCTGTGCGACAGCAACACCATCGTGACTGCTCGTACCACGACCCAGTTCGTCCAGAATGACTAGCGAACGAGGAGTGGCTTCAGACAAGATCTTCTTCGTTTCGCTCAACTCTACCATGAATGTACTCTGGCCAGCCAGAATGTTGTCATGGGCTCCCAAACGCGACATGATGCGGTCGACAGGGGTCATACGTGCTGCAACGCAAGGCACAAAGCAGCCAACCTGGGCCAGAATAACAGCAATGCAAGCCATACGCAGGACGGTACTCTTACCAGCTGCATTGGCACCTGTCAATAGATCAATGCTCGGGTTGTCACCACCAAGAGCAATGTCGTTAGGAATGAAGTCCGAGACCGTGTTGAGCATGCATGGGTGACGAAGGTCGGAGAATTCGAGTACACTGCGTTCAGACTCGACAAACTCTGGTCTGCAACTAGGCTCTCCAAGCGAGGCTGATGCCTTGGACAGAGAAATCAGACAATCAAGGTGAGCAACAATCTTGACAGCAGCAAGCCAGATTGCATAGTCTTCGTCAAAGCGGGCGTAGAATCTACCAGCAACCTGCTTGACAATCTGTCCGTGTGTTTCCTGTGCTTCCTTCAAGTCCTGAATGAGACTCTCCAACTCGGGGAAGTAATAGCGCTTTGCTTTGGCAGTCGAGGACATTTGCTTCCAATTCTTGGGCACATTCTTTGTCTTGATGGGGACTTCAATCTGGTAGATCTCCTTGCCGTTATCGGTATACTTGGCAGCAGATGTTCCCAGCTCATCGCGACAACGCTTGAGGAGAGACTGCAGCTTGCCTTCGATTTCATCGATAGTGCCTTGGCTTTCATCAAAGTCTTCCTCGACGCCTGCTTGAGGTACAAGAAGATTCTGTTCTTTGGCCTGGTCGCGATCAAAAGCATCAGTCCAGTGAGCCAGGGTTCCAGCTAGGTCGGGCATCGATGATATGAGTTGTCCAAGGACACCTTCGCCCTCACCAAAGCTTGACAAAAGGCTCATTGTGTACTCTATCTGCTCAAAGCCTTCCAGTACCTTGACAAAATCTGAGGCCTTGCATCTGCCTGCGTGGACGCGCGAGATGAGACGCTCGAGATCAGGGATCTTGGATAGAGATGCGGTGAAGCGGTCTGTGATGGTGAGATCGGCGTTCAGTGCCTCCACAGCGTCGAGCCGAGCGTTGATTTTGGCGGTATCTGCCAAAGGATGGCAGACCCACTGACGGAGCATACGCTTGCCGAACGGTGTGATGCAGCGGTTGAGCATAGCAAAAAGCGTACCCTCGACACCACCGTCGTAACTGTTGGCGAAAATCTGCGAATGGTCAGTCAAAAATCACTATCGCACAAATCAGTTCTGCTCACCTCAAGGTTGATCAAGCTCTGTCCATCAAGCACAAGACTGGTTGCCTTTCTTATCGGGTCGTACCAGTCGAAATTACCAAGCGAGATCAGATCACGCTCGATTTTGAGTGTCTGAAGGTACCAAATTAGAGCACCAAGGGCAGAGAAACATAGTTCCTTCTCTCTGGCCTCCCTGAGTAAAGCAGGCCAGGCATCATCACCACTGTCCTTTTCAGACTCGAAATAGTGCTCGCCTGTAATCTTGAGTGCGGTCTTGTCGGCAGTCAAGAATTCCTTGTCCGGCTTGAGGTAGTTCCAAAGACACGTGGGGCTAGTGTTGTTCTTCAAGATACGTACGGCTTTGGACGAGATGCATGATTTTTCAAGGAGCAGTTCACCCGGTCTTGTCTGAGCAACGAACGTCTCAAACTTGGTCATGTCAACATCATCGACAAAATCGCACAACTGAAATTGAGCCGTTGCAGTGTCGACGAAAGCAATACCAAAGGCAGGTAGTCCATCGACCTCGCGCTCGGTGATGGCAGCACAGTAAGTTGACATGTCGTCCTGCAGCATACCACCGTCGGTGAGAGTTCCAGAAGTCAAGACCGAGGCCAGCTCGCGACGAATGACTTTCTCCTCCTTCTTGGGCTTACCGCCTTTACCAGTCTTTTCGTCTCTCTCACGCATGTCTTTGCCAAGAGCGGTTTCCATCTGGTCAACTCTGGCGATTTTGAAGCCTTTGGCGACGAACTGGTTGGCCCAATGATCGAGTGAGGCCTCGGGAACACCGACCATGCGCATATTTACACGATCGGTCATCTTCAGGTCAAACAACTGGTGACCAACAGTGGCATCGTTCTCGTACAATTCGTAGAACTTGCCTTTCTTGAAGAAGACGATTGTGTCCCAGAACTTTGACTTGATCTCCCAGTATTGCTTTTCAAAGGGCGAGAACTTTGACCAGGCCAAAGGGGGAATGTACAATGTACGTGGGTCGTAGTCTGGGCTATTGGGCTTGTTGCGGTCTGCGTCCATGATATCGGCCAGCCAAGGATAACGTGAGTCAGGTTCGGACATGTGAGCCTTCTGCTTCTTCGCGGGACCTGACTGGGGTTTGCGTTGGGGGGCCTTTCTGTTTGCGTATGGCTCGACATTGTCAGGGTCAAAGTTCCATTGTTGGGCGGTTGATGTGGAAGGGATCTCGGGACTCTGGCTTGGTTCGTCTTCTGCAATTGGAGAAGGTTGCTTGGAAGGCTTCCGCGGCTGACTCGACTTCTTACGTCTAATGGGAGCGTCATCTTCGGAAGCATCATCGACGACAAAGTCTTGCATCTCGACATTGTCTGCAGCAGCCATGAGGGCCTCAGTGGCGTCATCCATTTCGAACTCATCATCAGAGTCGTCGTCTAGCTTCCGTCTCTTGATGGATCGTCCTGTGGCATTGGAGGAGCGTTGGCGAAGTACGGGCTCCTCGTCTTCGTCATCAGACTCGGCATAGCTGACCTTCTTCTTGCCGTTGCGGACAGGACTTGAAGAAGGGATGGATGGCTTCACTAGCGGTACTGGTGGTAGTCAGCACTCGAATGAGGTAGTGGGATAAGGGCATATGGCACCATTTTCTTTACCGTTGAAATTGGCAGGAGCAGGGGAAGACTGCGGCGGAGGGCTTGAAGCAGCGGCAACATCACTGGGAGCAGCAGGTGATGAAGCAGGCGCCGTCTTACGCTGGAAGAAGCCCAAGATGCTCTTCTGCTGCTTTGCTGATTGTGATGCCGAGGATGTCGATTTCTGGAGTTTGGGGACACGCGGCGTAGCAATCTCGTTACCCTCAATGCCTCGGGCCATGCTGAACTTGGTAGAATCTGGAATGTCTAGACAATGGTTGACGACCGAAAAGTGGTCGACTCGCCTTCGCTTTGGAGAACGCGCCAGGGTACGCGTTTCAATTTGGCGCGTTTCGGAAATGGCAGATGGCAGGTGCTATCGATAAGCTTTGGCTTTCCCCGACCTCGCTCATCCTTGCTCGAAGACACGCTCCTTCCACGCAGGATCCAAACTATCCCGTCAGATGCAGAAATCACCAGAATTTCGGTATCGTCTCGACTGAAAGACCATGAGGATGGCCAGTATTGTTGTTCCAAATTCGCTGTTCATTTTCACAGCAATCATCAAAGCCGTACCACTTCGGCGAGGCAGTCCTACTTACCATGGCTTGCAGACCTTGAACGTAGCTCCTGCTCACGCGATCAACTGCCTCTTCCAGGGAATGCAATTCATCGTCATCTGGCTGCCAACTCGCAGTACTGTCTATGCTCGAATAACGGGCTTGATCTACAATTGACCCGATGGCAAGTCTTCAACAGGCAGCCGATTGTGCTTCTCGATAGACATTCGGGCTTCCTGTCAAAGACATATTCGACATGTTTGCGAGTAACAGTTCTATGCTGAGCATTAGCAAAACAAGATGTTCTATCTGCTAAGCATCAATTGCCTTTGCAGTAAGGCTCAATATGGCAGCTAGCGAGATATATACCTGCTTATCAGCACTAATGATAACGCTAGTCAGGTCCCACATGCAGCCCTCCGGCGATCGCCTGCACTCCAGCCGCAGCATTATACATATAAAAATCTACTTGCACCAGATCAAATCATGCCATTGACCAGCAGTTCCCATGTCTTCCCTCTCCTCGTTCGCCTTGCTGGCTCTGGCCCCAGCCGCCGCACATGCTTTCAATCTATACGAGCATCTAGGCAATCTTTCACCTTACTTTACTCCTACAAACACTCCTGCCTCATTACTATCTGGTATCCCAGAATCTTGCTCTGTCGATCGTGCCTTCTTGGTTCATAGACATGGTTCTCGTCAGCCCATCTCATCAGAGCTGCCAACCATCCAGAATCTATCTTACTACATCAACAACAACACTGCTCTGTTCAAGAACCCCAAAGGCCAGCTTCCATCCGAGTTCTCCTTCCTCACAAACGGCTGGTCTAGCAGTTTCACTCTCAACAACCTCTCTGCTTCCGGCCGTCAGCAGTTGTTCGACCATGGCGTTGCACTCCGTCTCGATTATCCTTCCCTGTACACTGATACAGTGCTGGCCGGCGACCAAGATCGTGTGGTAGAGAGTGCTCAATGGTTCATGGATGGCTATTTTGGCCGCTACGTTGAGGACGTAGCTGTATTGGACAAGATCGCAGAGGACAATCTCACCGTCTCGTGGATCACTGCGATGGACACCTGCAAGACCTGGGAATATGCCTCCGGTAACGATTTGGTCACCGAATGGGGCAAGGTCTATCTGCCCAAAGTCGCTACTCGTATAAACAAGGCTCTTTCGAGTGCATACCCCGGTGTCAACCTCACTTCACAGCATGCACATGGAGCTCTTTGGGCATGCGCCTATGGTACTGCTGTATATGGCGTAGGCCGTAGCCCCTGGTGTGAGGTCTTCAAGCCTCAAGAGATTCTCGACTTCGAGTATGAACTTGACCTCCTGATGAGAGGCGCATTCGGCTACGGACTCCCCACCAATCAAGGGCCTACTCTTGGAAGCCTGCTAGTCAGCAACGTCACCACCTTCTTGCAAGGCACTGGTGGTCAAAATCTGTCTCTGAACTTCGCCCACGACACAACCATCGACCTCGGATTAACCGCCCTGGGTCTCGCTCACGACGAAAAATACCCTGCCACTGGCCCCCCAAGCCCCAGTCGCAACTGGAGAACAAGCACCCAAGTCCCATTCGGAGCACAAATGCTGTTCAAAAGACTCAGCTGCTCTGGCAACGAAACCAGAATCCAGCTTGAGCTCAATGGCGCAAATTTCGATCTTAGCCCCGTTGGCTGCACCTCGGATTACTATGGAACCTGCAAGTTTGCCGATTTTACGGCTTCTGAGAATGTGCAGAAGGCGTTGAATATTACTGATGGTGACGCTACTTGGACTTCGGCATGTACGTAATCAGGAGGTCTTGATATACACTATCGAAGTCATGGTGCTGTGGATGAAATGTCCAGTCAAGTTCACCCGCTAGGCTTGAGACAACTAAAATGGAGGCAATATATATATGAATGATTTATGAGATTTGACAATCGATGGTTCGACGAATTGAAATTATCCTGTTCGAAGAGCGTGCGCGGAATCGCCAAGTCAAGCCATGACGAGACAAAGACACTTCTAAAGTTCCTGTTGAGCGTGGTGAATGGAAGCCTGAAAGGGGGCTGTTCTTCTATTGAATGGTCGTCTCCGTCTGACTCGTGTGGAGTAGTTGTGAGTATATAGATTCTGCCCCTTTCGGTGCGTCATGTATATGAGGGATTGAGAAGGTGGCTGGCACAAAATTGATGAGAACCAGCTACCAAGCCGTGAGGCGTTGATCGTTATGAGGGAGTGTAATATAGATTGAAAATGCTTATTAGAAGTCTATGATGAAGCTAGGAAAAAGTCTAGACGAGCTTGATGCCACGCTGGGTGAAGCCGACCTTGACGTGCTCGTAAACCTCGTCGGGAGTCTGGACAGCCTGGACCTTGACGACACGGCCGTCCTTGTCAAAGTACTCGACGACAGGCATGCTGGTCTCGACGAAAGTTCTGAAACGCTTGCGAATGCTCTCCTCGTTGTCATCGGCTCTTCCACTGGTCTTGCCGCGGTTGATCAAACGCTCCTCCATGACGTGCTCGGGGCACTCGAAGAAGAGGGTGAAGACACTCTTGCAGACAGACTTCTCGAACTGAACAGCCTGGTCCATCTTGCGAGGGAAACCGTCGATGAGGAACTTGTTGATGCCCTCGTTCTTGATAGTGGCCTGCATGGCGTTCTCGAGCAATTGGATAGTAACCTCCATGGGGACGATCTTGCCATCGCGAATGTATTCCTTGATCAAGTCGCCAAAGTCGCTACCTTGACGGTCTTGCTCCTCACGCAAAAGGTCACCAGCGGAAAGGTGCTTGAACTTGTAGTCGCGGACGATGTTGCTGCATTGAGTGCCCTTGCCGGCACCGGGACCACCGAGAACGAAGATGACAGTAGCCTCACCGTCGGCGACACCGGTGGGGAACAGAGGCTTGTCGCGGTTCATGGCGGGGATGGTGGGGAGGTTTGCGGGAGCCATTGTTAATGTTCGGAGTGGAGGTTGGAGTTGAACTCTTTGGCGGGTGGCGGCTTCTTGTCTCTAGGAGGCAGGACGTAGTGAGATTTGCCTTGGCCTTGTCTGGACTTTGACAATTGATAGAAGAGGAAGGAGCCGGTGAAGAAGATGGCTAGGAGGGGGAAGACTGGCAAGGGGGAGTCTGCGTAGGGACCTCTGCGGGGCTTGCGGATCTGAGGGTTGCTGTAGTTGGCGCTGACTTTTGTTTCCTTGGCGGCTTGAGGGTCGACAGGAGCAGGTTGTTGGGCGAGACGACGGATAGATGTGGTGAAGGAGCGGCTCGAGGCAGGTATGTGAGGAAGTGATTTGGATAGGGAGTTCATGATTGCTGGTGGTTCGGGAGAGAGATTACGGGGGTCCGACTGCCATTTCCCTCGTAGGACACAATTCGACCCTGGCCAATCACAGAGCTTGACACGGAATGCCGTCATGCTTGGAATCTCGTCCAATATTCTCGTAAACCCACCAACCCACCATTGTATACCGTCGCCGTCGATCAAAACTGTCGCTGTTGCTTTCTGATCTTTTTTCTGGTTACGCATTCTTTGGTTTCGCGCACATCACCCACCACTGGAAGGACAGACACCATGGCCGACGCATCAGCCCCCACGCAATCACAAAACGACCAGTCGGCCAATCGCGGCAGGAACAATCGCGGTAGAGGAGGTAGAGCTGGAAACAGGGCGCCACGCGAAGGTCAGGATGGCGAACAGACGCAGGGAAATAACAGCAACAGAAATGCTGGCAAAAGTAGAGGCCGTGGAGGACGCAGCAGAGGCGGGGCAGGAGGGGCACATGCACCCACAGACTCGAGAGATCAACCAACGACGGAGCAACAGATTCAAGCAAAAGGAAAGGCTCTGGCTCTGGTGCCACAAGGAGAGGACGGCGAGGATGTCGAGGCCGAAGTCTGCTTCATTTGTGCCTCGCCAGTCGTGCATCAGAGCGTCGCTCCTTGCAACCATCGCACCTGCCACATCTGTTCGCTAAGACTGCGTGCTCTCTACAAAACAAAGACTTGTGCTCATTGTCGAGTATGTCTCTCTGATCTCATTATCAACCAACACCGCTGACCACGCCTCAGACAAGTGCCGAAGAAGTCATCTTCACCGACGATGCCAATAAGCGATTCGAGGACTACAATACACAACAGTTTGCCCACAGTGACGACAACCTCGGCATCCGTTACGAAAGCCAGGATATCTTTGAGGATACTATCCTCCTCCTACGCTACAACTGCCCCGACCCGTCATGCGATGCTGCATGCTTAGGCTGGCCCGACCTGCATCGTCACGTCAAGAGTGTCCACCACAAACAGATGTGTGATCTGTGTACTCGTAACAAGAAGGTCTTCACTCATGAACACGAACTGTTTACCCCTCAGGAGCTGCGTAGACACGAAAAGCACGGCGATGACATCCCTGGTGCCGAGAACCAGTCAGGCTTCAAAGGTCATCCTGAGTGTGGCTTCTGTCGTCAACGCTTCTACGGAGATGATGAACTCTTCTCCCATTGTCGTGACCGCCACGAACGCTGCCACTTGTGTGATCGCCGCGATGGTGGCAGACAGCCCCAGTACTATGTCGACTACAACGCTCTCGAGGTTCACTTCCGAAAGGATCATTTCGTGTGCCCCGACCAGGAATGTTTGGAGAAGAAGTTCGTCGTCTTTGATTCCGAGATGGACTTGAAGGCTCATCAGCTCGAGGCTCATCCTAACGGCTTGACCAAAGATGCTCGTCGTGATGCCCGTAGAGTCGACATCTCAGGCTTCGACTACCGTGCGCCTCATCAACAGGACCGCCCTCAGCGCAACCCTAACAGAGAACGCCGTGGTGGTGGCCGTGGACGCGATCCCAACGCCGACCCATTGCCAGTCTCATCCGCCCAGCCTATGGGCAGAGCAGAGATGGCTTACCAGCGTCAAATGGCCATCCAAAGCGCTCAATCCGTGTCGACTCGCTCTTTTGGCGGTCAGCTCACTCAGCCAACCGAGACGTACGCCGCAAGAGCTCCTGCGAACGCTCCTGAGCCAGCTACCGTTACTGCGACTCGCCCTGCCCGACAGGACCTCTTCCCATCGCTTGGCTCCCTCAGCCTCCAGCCGACATCAGCTACTCCTCGCTCTACCTCGCCCGATCGTTCAATGGCAGGTCTCACCCCCCAAGAACAGGCTCGCCGCCTCCGCCACAATGCTGTGAACGAGCGTGCCTCCAACCTGCTACGCAACGACCAGACAAAGCTGGCCGAGTTCCGCAACAAAGTCTCACTTTACCGTCAAGGCGCCATGACTGCCGATCATCTCATCGACGCTTTCTTCTCTCTTTTCGACACATCCTCGACCGAGCTGGGCAAGCTGGTCAAGGAGCTTGCCGATATCTTCGAGATTGCGACCAAGAGAGACCAGCTACTGAAGGCTTGGAACAATTGGAGATCCATCAACGAAGACTACCCCTCTCTTCCTCACGCTGCTGGCGGCCAGTCAGGTCCCAGCACAAGCGCTGCCTCTGTCTTGGGCAACGGCATTGGCTCAAAGCGTATCCTCAACCTCAAGTCAAGCACAGCACAAAGCTCGCGTTCTAACAACACTCGTTCTTATGGTTCCGCTGTCGCTCCACACTCAGGAGGAAACCCTTCGAGTGCTGGAGGTCTTTCTTTCCCTCCCTTGTCGGCATCATCAAGGTCATCAACTCCTGCCGCTCCTCCTGTTCGCGTGAACCCCAGCCAAGCATCATGGCTCAACTCGGCACCTGCATCTGCACGCCCGACACCGCAACCGTCGCGCTCTGGCACACCCAGCAACAGCAAGCCTCCAGGTCGTGGTGGAGATATCTTCCCATCGCTACCCAAGGCACAAAAGCCTACATCCACTGTCTTCAGCCCTGGCTACACTGGCGCCGGTGTGAGACGCGTCAATGCTCCCGGTCCTTCAAACGTCGCATGGGGTTCTGGCTCAAGTAGTAACGTCCAGAGCCCGCCTGCTGTGGAAGAGTCTCCCGAGCAGAGAACTGTCAGGAAGGGCAAGCAAGGCAAGAAGCAGGTTCTTTTCAACTGGGGCTAAGTGGCCACCGCTGTACACACACATCGACGTTTCGATTCATTTGGGGATTATCATGGCTTGTAGATAAACGGTTTTTACGCTCTAGAATGAGCTTTTGGCATGGCATAAAGTAGTCAGTTGTTCTTTGGAAGACATGAAATATCAAAAAGAAACCTTTACCTTACACTCTTCTCTCCAACAGCAGCCACCCTACATAAATAGCTGTAAAAAGGCAATAATGTATCCAGTGTGACGTAGATGTCCACTGAGAGTATGATGGGTAGCGACTCTCTTTGGACAACTTTGAGAACCACGAAACCTTCCTGTCTTTTCGTGATACTTTTCTTGGCCCCTATCGGACAGATGAGAGACGTCCTTTCGATACCTATCTCTAGCATCCAGCAAGGTCGATAATATATCCATCAAAAGGCAAAAACCAATTCAACATATCACGCATGACCACAGAGAGCAAACACAGCCATCACATTTCTTTGGACAAGTTGAGGCACCGGAAAAACTTTCTGCATTTTCATAACGTCGTTGACCCCCTACTTGATGATTGGAGAGCCTTACTCCTGGTCCTCATCCGCATCCTCGCCCTCGCCCTCGTCGACCATAGCCTCCTGACGGACGGCGAGGTCTGCGAGAGCGGTGACGAGCGAGGAGGGAAGAGGAGGGAGATAACGGGGAACCCTCTCCTCATCCTCAGCGTTGCCTGGCTGGCGGCGCGAGGAAGGAAGGGGGCGGTGAGTGTAGGCGATGGGAGGTGCGAACTCCCAACCGCCCGGGGGAGAGGCGAAGTTGGT
>JGI24891J29808_1000762_pt1 | contig 11388 bp, 13 predicted proteins | sample FreactcultuFSWF8_FD_29808 | JGI IMG/M metagenome (IMG submission 29808) | reverse complement strand
CCACCTTGGGAAACAAATGCACCTGTCTGCTGTAGCTGACTTGGCGCACTTGCCACCTGTTGGGTGACAACTACATTAACAATATTTGGCATAGTAGCCCCCTAATTAATTGTAGCTAACAGAGATTGTGCCACCTGTAGGTGGAGTAACTACGATACCAGTTGCACATGGGAAATCAAATACATAAGTACCAATAGCTTCAGGAATAACAGCTACTGCATTAGAAACGCCAGTACCTGAAGTTGTAGCATGGTCATAAATACCACCATTAGCAGAACCAGCAACGATTACATTAACTACACAAATGCGACCAGAAGTTGATTTAATTGCTGTAGTAGCAGTAATGTTTAAAAATGAATGAGTACCATTTCCTGTAGAAACAGCACCGTTTTGAATTGTTGGGTTTTGGGTAATTGCCATTTGTAACTCCTTTTATACACTTAGGTTGATTTAACACATCTTACTACTTAATTTTATACTGGAAAAGGCACACCTGTAAGATTAATAAAGGCGTGTTCAATTAATTTTCTTGCAACATCATTTACTGTAGTTTGGAAATAACTCACTTCAAAAGTAATCGTTTTCTTCTGAGCCATAATTCCAAGTTCAGATTGGGTCATCTTTTCATCTTGAATTATTGGCATATTCATAAGCCCGATATTGCCAGTATTTCTACTGTAATCCAAGATGTAATTTACAAAATTCAAGGCTTCATGGTTTCTAATGCCATAAATGGTAATCTTTACTGTATCTTTGACCAATTGATAGGGATTGGAATTTGGGTCTAATAATGGAAAATCTTGCAAAGCAGTAGTTGATCTTGGATCAATATCCACAGCCGCATAAGGCGGAAGAATGTTTTGATCTACCAAATAAGAGGGATACATAGGGAAAAATTGATTCAAACTAAGCCAAATTGGAAGGCTATTTGAAACAATTACGCTCTGAGTATCAAATCCAGTCATTGAATCAATGATCTGGGTAGTCATTACTGAGTAAAGCGCATCACCTCTATAGTGATATAAATCAGCCTGTTTGTAGAAGTTTTCCCTAGAATTAAAGGCAAAACGCATACCTTGATAATTGGCTATGTAGGTAAATTGAGGATTTATTAAATTAAAATCCGAAATTTCTTCCAAAGCAGTAAAAATAGTGTGATTAAAGACAGTTTGACGATCTTCCAACATCTGCACATTACTACTATGATGGAATGATCCTTTAACTGTTAACTGTCTTGCAGGTACACCTTCAGGATAGTTGTTATAAAGCAATTTATTGTATTGAGATGCGTTAAATAAAGCAGAATCAGTCATTAAACTGGCATTTACCCAGAATACATAGCCATCTAAAGGCAGTACAAGCTTCACATAGAGCGTGAATGTAACTTGTTCATAGTTGGATATAGTTTCTACGCCTTGAGCCAGCCCTGAAGCTAATTCTGGCTTTGCGCCTATGGTTTCTCCAATACTAGCCATTATTCAATCCAAACCTTGGTAGAAGCTTCAAAAATGCCTGTATCAATGAAAGATGGTCTACGAACACCAGTTCTAACCTTTTTAAACTTCTGACCACCACGAACCTTTTTAGGTGTTTTTCCATTCATTGTTCTAGTGCTGATACCTTCTAAAGCAGCTTGAGTAGGCACTCCGCCTACTTTTCCAGCTAATTCTTCTTTGTAAATAAATTGTTTAAGACCAAGACTAAGTTCTTGACCTGCTGCATCAAACGGTTGCTTTGCAATATGACCTGTTGCTTGATAAGTTTCAAACGCTCCAACAAGAGCTTCACATAGTTCATTTTCAATATCCTTATGGTGCATTTCTACATAAGAGGAAAATAAAGTGTATTTTTCTTCCAAAATCTTTCCCAAGCCGTAAGAAGTAATTCCCCCCGGCTCTGGGACTTCAACAACGCCCAATTTAAGCTTCAAGAAAGCCCCCAAAGTGTTCCAAGGGCTTGCATAAAGGCTAAAGCTTGTCTGCCATAAGGATCTTTAATCCTTTGTAAATCAAGTAATCCAAGGTCTTGCAGTCCATGTCCTACAGCTAAAGTTTCGCTTGTAGACACATCTGAAGCTGAAGTCACCACGCCAGCAATAAAATTATTGATGCCATAAGCTTTTCTTGCCGCAGTAAAAAATTCTTGACCTTGATAATCTTGCTGAAATTGCAACAGTTGACTACCAGCCCAGTTGTAAACTGTTAAGGTGTAAACATCTTTCAAAGTATTAGCAAAGTCAGTAGGCACTAGGTCTACAGCTACCGTATATGCGTAGTTCCAACCCGGATCAGTTGGTGACATAGCAGTAGTTGGGATACCCATAACGGCATAAGCCCAAGCAATAAATCCATCAAGTGTTGGTGGGGAAACTATGGGGTCTGCCATAAAACCATCCCTGTAAATTGTTTTATGTATTCTAAAACAAAAAAGCCCCGTGAGGGGCTATTTGTTAAGATTTTCTAGGTCTGCCTTTACCTTTTGGAGCAACCCCTTCATGGAGTACTTCAATGGTTTCGTCAAACTTAGGTGAAGTATCAGCAGCGTTTTTCTTTTCTTCCAATACTTCTACTTCAATTCCTGCTTTTTGCTTCAATCCCATTTCTTGAGCTTTTTGGCTAATAATCTGATCTTGAGCTACAGCAGTAATTTTTCGAGCTTCATTAGCTCTTTGGATGTTTTCTTCATCAGATTGGCTAATACCAGCTTCAATTGCTTCTACGCTAATAGCTTTGCCAAAACGATAACAAAGACCACCAAAGCCTTTTTTAACATGGCTTACTTCCATCAAACCATAAGGCTGATGTTGTTTGATGATAGTGTCAGCTTCTACTTGGGTCTGAACCAAGCGAATCTGTGCTCCAGCACGAATTTTGTGTGAAAACGGTCTAATGTTTTCAGGAAGCATATAGGTGAACAAAAAATCCTGTTTACTACAATTTGCAATATAAAGTTCCATCATATTTCCCCTAATGGGTGGGGAACTGATGATGCGAGGGTGGCTACACCCCCCAGTTCCCCATAAAGAAAGTAACCAGCATCACTTGGTTTCTTAAAACTGTAAAAAACCACCCCGAAGGGTGGTTAAAATCCTCACGAGATTTTAGTAAGCCGCAGAAATAATTGTCATACCTTCTGGGCGGATACCCCAACCAGATGTGCTACGCATTGTGTAGAGGGTAGTAATACCACCGTCTGGCAATGGAGTAGGAATCTCAGTAGGAGCAGCCACATCACAAAGCATCAATGAAGTTGCAGTTGTATTAGGTGTCAATGTTGCGAAAATGTTGGTGTTAACACGGTCATTTGCACGAGGAATCTTGAGTTCTGGAGCAATCAAGATGATTGCATCAGTACCGCCATAACCTTGTCCAATGAGTGTGTCATCAGCCGCAAAGCTTACATCATCACCGCCTGCCCAAGAAGCAACAGTTTCAACCAAACCAGCGGCAGTTTCAACACCAGCACCAATGCGTTGGAACTGTGTCAAGGACACGATACCACCGTAAGAGATCTGTTGAATGAAACGCTGTGGAGCTAGGAATACCAAGCGTAATGGTTGACCAATTTGCAATGTAGTAGTTTTTAAGTTACCGATTGCATTTAGCAAGAACTGAGCCAATTGACCAGAATCCCAAGTGCTATAGCCTGTGTTGCCATTGCTATCTGCACCTAGGTTAATACGAGTTGCGCCAGCAGTATTGAGCAAGCCTTCGCCATTGGCTGGGTTATAGCCATAGAGAAGTGCATTACGCAACTGTTGTGCAATACCTTGACGAGCAGCTAGACGAAGTGCTTCTGGAAGGGCATAACCCCAGTTACCAGTAGCGGCTTCATCAAAACTGTCGTACTGAGCACGAGTTTGCAAACGATAAGTAGCTGTGCTAATCATCGAAGGAATAACTGATGCGCTAGGCAGTTGGTTAGAGGTTGATTGATTTGCTGAAACTTGAGTTGTTAACTGAAGTTTTTTAGCATAAACATACAAATCCGCTTCGCCAAGGCGTGGCATTGGGTTCTCTGTTGCCAGAGTTGAAAATGCGCCTGAAGCCAAGCTGTACTGCATGATGATTTCAGGCATCATGAAGTTAGGATTTACTGTTACATACGATGGAGCGAAACCTGACATGATCTAGTCCTTTCTTAGATTTGAACTAATGCTACAGGAGCATTAGAAGAACCACCAACAATGGTATTAGACCAGTTAGCGTTACCAGTAACAGAACTGTAATTTACGATCTTGTTACCAGATGTACTGATACGCAAGATTTTGCAAGGAACAGCAAAGTTGCTTGATGCGGTTGTTGTTAAACGGTTGTTTGTTACATCCCAGTAAACAGTTTCAACAATTGAAGAACCTGCCAAGGCAACAACAGAAGCATCACAAGGCAATGGAATACGAGCATTGCTACCAAAACGGTAGAAATTCACGCTCATGCCGGGAGAATACAAAGGTGCTGTGCTTTGTGGGGTTGTAATACCACCGAAAGCTTGGTTGTATACAGAAATACCTGTTGGAGCAATAGAAGCCGTAGCTTGAATAACTGTGCCACCAAGTGTGTCAGTACCGGGTTGTGTATCACCAGAGTAAAAACCAGTTTGCGCTGTTGGGATTACTTCAGCAATTGGGAAACCGCCCCATAAAGGAGTAGTTGCCGAAGTTGAAAGAACACCACCAGCTAACTGGAACTTAACTGCTGGATCGTCTTGTGCATCACCCTGAGTAAAACCAGTAGAGTTGACATTAAATAAGCCAGCAGCGTTGGTTGTTACCATTGGTTGTAAAGAAATTTGTGCGGTCATGGCTTATCCTTAACGCTTAAAGTTTTCGGTATGAAATTTAACTACCCGTGAAGCTGGAAGTTTAAATTCGCCTAACCATGCTTCCATATCACCACGGAACTCTGTGATTGTACGACCAGCACGGTCTGTTTTGTGTAATTCGATCAATTGACCTTTGCCAATTGCCCCATTGCCACGAGAAGCAGTTACAGCATCAGCATATACACGCTTTTCAACGATAGAAAGCATAGCTTCATCTTTGATTGCGTTAATGTTGACATTCTTCATCTCATCGCTATGAGCTTGCAAGCCACGAACCATACGCTTGCGGTATGCCATCAGGCTTTCACCTTGTAGTGGGCGTGAAGCTGATTTACCAAAAGCTGAGTAAACAGAATCAGCTTTAGCTTGGCAATCTGCGTAAGCGGCTTCATCTTCATCACACTTCTTGGCTTCTTCATCTTCATCCATTTTGGACTTAGATTCTTCTTCTTCATCTTCGTCAAACTTCATCTCGCCAGCAGGCATTTCTACCTTACCTTCAGAATCAGATTTTTCTACAGGAGCAGATTTTTCAGCTTCATCAGCTTTTTTCATTTCCTCTTTATCTTCGTCATCTTTGGCTTTTTTATCAGACGCAGTAACTAGGGGTGGAGCAGGTAAGTTGCTTTTAGCTTCCATTTCATCTAAGCGGGAAATTGTTTTTCCCAACAAAGACATAATGGCATCCAATTTATCGCCTTGGGCATCTGCCTTTGGCTCAATCATATTTTCAGTCATTTTCAGACACCTCAGGGTTAGTTAATAAAACTCCGGCAGCTTCGCCACCTTTGTCCCATACTCCTTTAGAACCTCTAGCTTTCGTTACGATAGCTATATGATCTAAAAGAAATGGCACACCTTCTATCAAGAGTGGCTCGCCATTCTCAGTAGTTAGTGTAATGTTACCAGCAGTATTGTCAAACACAACTGCTGGGGAAGTCGAAATATCGCCTTCACAAATTTCTTTAATTGCATTTTGGTCGTAAATTTTTGCGATTCCCCAAACTTCATCACCTTGAATGTAGGGGAGCATGATTGAACCAACTGCACGGTTTTTAAATTCTTCTGTAGTCAATACTTGCGTTTCAGGATGATCCATGATGACTGTCAATCCATTGCAACGCTCTAAGAATTGCTCATTCAAATAAAGCGATGGATCACGCCATACATTTTCCTGAATACTAGATCTATAGGCTAAACCTGTGCCAGTAATACGGATGGCAAATAAGCCAATATTGGCATACATCTGCGGACTAGCCAAAATTCCTTGGCTCATCAATTTAGCAATATCGGTTTCAGTCTTAGCTAAAGCCACTTTGAACGCAGTTTCCACGCCCGGATGTAGTGGCAATGGTGGAATAGTCGGATTGCACCAATCAGAACCAGAAGATTCATAATTTAAGGTTACAGGCTCTTTAACAAAATCCCTAGCCACATAGTAAGCGAACTGTCCATCATCATATAAAAGCTCTAAATCGCCTTTGTAGTCGATTCCAGTTTCTTCAAGGGTTTCTCTACGGGCTGTTTCTTCAAGGGTTTCATTGCCCTTTTGATGACCACCGGGAACGCACCAAGTACTAGGGTAATCACCACCACCTGCGCCCCTACGGATCATTAACACTTCTTCATCTGGAGTAATGAACATAATCCCTGAAGCTCTACCGTTTGCTCCACCCATATTATCTTCAGGCTTTACATCTACTGGCGGAGCAGGGACTAAATTAATGTTTTCTTCAACAGCATCAGACTTAGGAACGCAATTAGGTACTTCTTCACCGTTCTTTTCCTTCATGCCAAACTGTTCATATCCTTCCCAACATGGATCTTCATCTGGAATAGCTTCTGCATACTCAATTAAAGCATCCAAAAATTCTTCGGTTGTGCTTCCCATTGCATCATCATCGCATTTCCATTTACGCAATGACTTGTTGATTCTGGAATTAGGGTCGTTAGCTGTCTTTTCAGAAGTCAGTTTAGCTTTCATGCCCTTCATACGAGCACAGAATGACTTTTTGCGTGATCCGCCTTCAGGCTGTGGGGCTTTTAAATGACCACCATGTTCCTTGTTATAGGATTCTCTGCCTTTAGCGTTAAGACCGCCATTTTTGTTCTTTCCTTCTTTAGTTTGCCAAGCTTCCGAATCATCTTCTTTACAATCATTTTCAGGAACTTTACAATCATTTTCAATAACTTTACAATCATCACCGCTTAACTTTACAATCGCTTCGTCTTTTTTCATGCCAGAAATATGCTGGGCAATTTGACGGAGCTTATCGCCCATATCTCTGATCTGAAGCTTTTTAAGCTCTTGACTTAAAGTGCCAGTACGGACTGTGATGTTATCTGGAGTAGATAAAAGCGTTGGCTCATCAGGGATTTCATCACCCTTGATCTGTTTAGCCAGCATTTCATTTTGCAATAGCTCATTTAACCATTCTAGGTCTTCGCTATCGTCTTTGTGTTTAATAAACTTCTCACCTACCGATTTCGGAATACCAATATTAGAATGACCTGATGCCGCAGCATACATAGCTTTTCTTTGTTGTTCCGATTTAAATGGCATAAGGCAATACCCTAAGTATTTTTTGGTGATTGTAACGCCATTAAACCCTTTTTGGTTAATAAATCTTTAACCTGACGCAAGTGATACAGATACACATAATTACATCTACAAAATACTTCCTCACCGGGAGAAGTAATATCGTCAGTATATCCGTTTACTGGGTTTATGTAACCTTCTTTAACAGCCCACGAATCTCTAATTGCGTAAATCTTGCTATCACGCTCTTTATGATCTTTTCGGTAGTCATAATTCATTTGCTTCCAATGGCTATGCCATCGTGCCGCAATAGCTCCATTATCTACAGCCACGATTTCGTTAATGTTTGCAATTAGCTTATGGGTCTGGTCAATAATCACCCGTCTTTGTTTAAAGGCAATATCACTCATGCCTTTTTTAATGATGGACTTCTCTTTAGGTGTTGGCTTGATCTTTGTTCCGCCAGCAGGAATAGAAGTAGCCCAGCCCTCAAACCTGCGGAGCACAGTTTTTATGGATTGCTCCCGATCATCCCTGATAAGGTTAGCTGAAGCAATAATCCGTCTATCCAGTTCTGCTCTAAGCTTTCCTGATAAACGACTTACATCGTATTTACTGACTTCTTTGCTTACTAATCCATCTTTGGTAACAAGCCTATGAAACGCACCCTTTAAAGCCTTTTCCATCTTCTGTTGCATTTCCTGTTCGCTCATCAAATGCTGATTAGCGGACAGTTTGATTTGTAAAAGCCACCTATCTAGGCGGTTCACATCATCAAACCCATGCTTGAGAAAGTCGGCAATAGCCTGATTGATTACCTCAAAAAAGGTCATGATGCGCTAGGCTTTGGAATCTTTTCTTCTTCAGGCTGGACTACAGGCGGTTCATAACTGGCTATTTCATCATAGTCCAGATCTAAATCGGACACAAAGGCATCAGGCATCTCGTTAAGGTTATCCGCCATCCATTGGATGATCTTGGCTTTATTGTTTTGATCGACACTAGGCATGATGGTTCTAGCAATCTCAGTCAAGCCCTTTAGACGGACATCATTAGCATTGGCTTTCTCAGAATCAGGCTCATCGAGCAGGCTTTCCCATTCAGGCTTGAATTCATCTTTCCACATATAGAAGGCTTGTTCGTATGACTTATCCTTGTACATCTCAGGATAGGCATTTTTGACCGATTCATAAAACTGTTGATTCCAAGCCCTGTGCATCACGATATTGTCGAAGAACTCAAATAGGGTTCTCATATCTTCCCTAATGCCGTCAATGTATTGCATGATGGCTTTGGCATCTTCTGAACCTTCACCAAAACCATTAGTCAGGGCTTCATCCTTGAGCAACATCGCAGGAACATCTGAAGCCGCAGCGATATTGGCGATAATGTTATCCCTTGCTGTAGTCATCGCAGTTGCGGTGTTGTTCATGTCAATAGCCGAAATATCCTCATCGGTATCAATAGATAGGACATTATTGGTAGTGCCTTGTTGCAATGCGGTACGCTTGATACCTGCCGCAATCTGCATAGCTCTATTGACGATACTGTTCGATTGCTTCATTTTGGCAATTAACAGTCCAGCTTTTACAGTCACCATGTCATCCGTAATCATGGATTGAACATAAGACTTCATGGGGTATAACGCTCTTTGGAAGATAGATCTGCCAGTAAAGCCGAAGGCTGAAGATTGGAATCTAAGGTAAATCGGTGTGTTATTAAACACTACGCAACTACGGCTAGGATGATAAGGCTGTCCAGCAGCAGTTATCGTGGGTAATGGCTTTTGGAAGTCAGGAGCGTTAGGATTCTGATTGGTAACAATAGAGCCAGACAAGTTCAACGGATCTAACTGGTTGAAATACAGATTCAGATCAGGCAGTTTCCAAGGATCAATCGGCTGATCTGTTGGTATTCCTTCTGCACCATAGATAATCGCACCTGCGCCATATACACGAGTAATATACATAACATCTCTGATATGGTTTGTTGCGCCTAGATTATCCCATTCCTTTTGAAACGCTTTGATGAGCATATCCTTAGGATGAATGTCGATATTGATAACCCTAGGCTTACTCATGGCTAACCTGACGGGCTTTTCAATCATTTTGCCACCTAGGGGATGAAACTCCCATAGCGTTTTGCATAGCTCATATCCAACAGTCGCACCGGGCGCAAGGTCTGAAGTCAGAATGGCATTTAACGCTGAAGGAACGCCTGAATAGTTAATGCTTATATCTGCCATTTTTAAAATCCTTCTCTATTACCGCAAGTAATCGCTAGACCATAGACCATGCAATCGAGCAAGTCGTCAGCCCTAGAATGGGCATCTTTATCGCCAATCCTAAAGGTAGTTACTTGCGAAAGCAAATGGTTTCTACTAGCTCCCTTGAAATTCACCAGCTTGTCATAAGCGTGTTGGCTTATTTTAATCATTCCCTGCTCGAAATAGCTAGAAACAGAAATAGCTCTTTCGTCTTTACCTACACTTGTGAGCCTGCTGTCGATCTTATTGGTGTTCCATCCTTTGTTTCCGCCTTGTTGCAATAGGATAGAACCAGTAGACGCATCCTCGATCCAAATACCCATTGGGTCATATCTTCCGCCACATTGCTTATGGTATTTGTTAACGAGTTCAAACTGTGATGGCATCCAGCTTTCCAACAATGCACCGTCTACCTGAATCACATCGTAATCCAGTATCGTGATCTTATAGCCCTTTTCAGCAAAGTCATCATAAGTGAAATAGATGATAGCTGTGCCGTCATGCTCCTGTCCACCTTTAATGGCGGTGTCCATAACTGCATAGACATAATCGCACCGTTCAGGATAGGGAACAGGCTTATTGTCGACCATGAGCTTATCAATGCCAAAGAACGCTTGTCCACCCCAATCGATAAACTCTGCGAGGTACTCTTGCTTATAGACTAAAGGATGGCTAGTAATGCGGAGCTTTTCTAGTTCAGTAGCTGGAAGGTAAGGATTGATGGCACTAGGAGCGTGGAAGTCTACAAACTCATGTTCAGGTTCGTTGCATATCCGCCAAAAGAAGTTATCAGGATCAATGCCATTCGGAGTACTACCTGCCCAACACTCGCCAACATAATCCAAGAGCGTAGGCTTGATAGCAGTATCCCAAATCTTCATCATGTTGGAGTTTTTAGCGAAGGCTACCTCATCGAGCATGACTACATGGTATTTCCTAGAACGACCAGCCCGTTCATTTTCCAATGACCAGAAGTCTATCCTGCCACCTGTCTTGGTTCTGATGATGCCCTGCGTTCTACTTTGCCCACTAATGAGGGGAGCGATCATCTCGCTAATTTCTGTGTAGGCTTCTGATAACAGTTTGAATGATGGAGCGAACCAACCGACATTCTTTCCTTCTGCTACCTTACGGCAAGCAATAGCCTGCATCATTGCCGTTTTGCCCATCCTTCGACCTGCTCTTAATGCGGTGAATCTTCCCCTACCATCCCATGCCTTTTTCTGCCCTTCGTGGAATGTAGGCAGGAAGATCTCATAGTCGTAAGCATCCATTAGGCTTTAGGCTCTACCTTGACATCCGAATCAGGACCACCATGAATCCTGATGTTAAGCGTACCGTTGTCTGAATAGGTCTGCTCTGGAGTATCACGCCATCCGCCCTGACATTTCAGATAGAACAGAATGGAAGTCGTGTCCATTGCCATTGCCTTTTCCATGAGTTTCTCTGCCACCATAGCGACACCTTTTGCCTTGCCAGCTTTTATAGCTTCCGCAAACTCTGGAAATTTTGCTTTCTTTTCATATAGCGTGGATTCACCCATGCCCAATGCTAAGGCTATTTGATTCTGTGTTAACCCCTGTGATGCGAGTAACTCTGCCTGATCTATTACTGCTTGAGTAATTTCAAACTCAGGTCTACCTACAGGGTTTGTATCGGTAGTTGAATTGGTTTCTTCGCTCATATCGTGTATTACCTATAAAAAGATGGGGCTAGTATCCTACGAAAGCTTATAAGGGAAACTGTAATAAGATACTGCCCA